>MDTG01313315.1_pt1 | contig 23828 bp, 24 predicted proteins | sample 811421 | NCBI WGS metagenome assembly MDTG01 (sample SAMN05326645, study PRJNA326480) | marine metagenome | isolation source: seawater | place: Pacific Ocean: South East | collected 2011
AACGGTGACCGTCTAGTTGGTGAAAACGGTGACCTACGTATTGGAGAGACTGATACCAAGTCTTGTCATGACTTGAGTCTCACAAATCTCGTGATGGCGCGCGTGGAATTTGGCTGGTACGGCGGGACAGGAAGCCGTTTGATGTTCTTCGTTCCTGAAGACGCCAACCTGAACGGTGCAACAGCTAAAAATGCTCGGTGGGTTATCGCTCACCAGTTGAATTGCTCGGACAGAGTGCCCTTCCCCTCTCTCGGTAATCCAACATTGCCGATGCAGTTCCGCGCCGAGAAAACCGGAACCCTATCTGCTGATGCTTATGTCAGGAAGTATGGAGCGCAGATCAGCATTGACGGTGGTGATGCTGAGAAGCTCTCCATCTTTAGTCAAGACGGTGCCAAGGTAAGTGGAATCTCCACTAACGAATTTAAGCCGCTTCTAGTTTTGCGCGTTAAGGAAATAATCACTAATAACCAAGGTGAGTCAAAGCGCAACCTCTTACGAGCATTTCCTTTGCTGCTCTCAATGGTTAGTTCTCATCGAGCGCAGTTCCTGCTCGTTAAGAACCCAGATACCATGACTGATTCGTCAAGTGCTGCTGTGAATACATTTACATCTTCTGGAACACTCGCTGCGATTGAATTTAATTCACCTGACAGTTCAACAAACGCTATCAGTGCCTTTACTGGAGGTGAGCAGTTAGCAAGTTTCTTCACTGGAGATGCTGATGCCGCTACTGAGTCTCTGACAGATATCTTTAGCTATGCACGTCAGTATCTGACTCGTGAAGCCACTGCTGCTTCAGGAACAGCCGGTGATGTCCTTCTTATTGCTGCTCGATCAGTTGATAACGCTACCAATACATGTAAAGCCAGTATTACTTGGGGACAACGATGACCACTGCTTACCAGCTTCCTGAAGACGTTGGCCAGAACGAGGTCACCAGAAATGGGCAGGTGGTTCAACCAGAGGGGGATTTCCCCTCTGGTCAGAAGGCTGCAGATAAATCCATTCCTGTTTGTTTACCAAGGGAAGATTATACTTTCTCGATTATTGACAATTATCGGTTTAAAACCGAGGTTGACCGGGATTTACTAGGTTTTCCCAGAGTTTCGACACCCTTTCCATTTCTCAGCAAGGATGATCAATTCGAGCTATCTGAAGACGATTGGATCTTTGATGTTTCAGGTCTGAACGAGCGTCCTCTTGACGACAGTACTCAATCAGCAAGATGGACCCAGCTTAGTAATAGTACGGCTGTCTACAGCCCTCAACCTAACGGAGAGGTTCGCTACAACAGCGCCGGGAACTCTGCACAGCTGATACTTACCAACAATTTTGGTGGTTTTCAGCGTGCTCGAATTGCTACTAAGAGACGTTATCGCTATCAGCCAGGACGCATTGTCAGAGTCAGCTTGGCTACAAGGCTGTCGACAGAGGCTACTCCCATAAGCGTTACCCGCCTTTGGGGTGTTGGTGATTCAAATGACGGTTTCTTCGTTGAATGTAGAGGTGATGGTGAAGGTGACCGTTTAGGCATCCTTTACAGGAATAGCGCTGGAAATGGCCTTCCGTTTGAGATACGAGTACCAAGATCTCAGTGGAACGGAGATAAGTTTGATGGTACAGGAGATAGTAAACAATCTCTTGACCTAAGTAATACTTTTATGACCCTGATTGAGTGGGGCTGGTACGGCGCATCTGATGTAAGAATATATTTTTATGTTGTTGACAAGAACGAAAATTTACCTACATCAATCACTCAGATCCCTCGCTCTCGTTGGATTCTTGCACACGAGTTAATACTCGCTGATACAGCTAAACGCGATGATCTTTTTGAAGATGGAAAACTGTTCGATGTACCCTCTTTAAGAACTCCTGCGTTACCTGTCTGGACCGAGATCAATAACAGTGGAAATCTTGCTAGAACACATTTCATTGAACGTTATGGGGCTAGTGTTCTAGTAGATGGAGGAAATGACGATCGGGGTAAGATTCGTGTAGTTGATGCCAGTATTGATAACTCGGTAAATCCTGTTATAGGAGGACTTTATCCTGGAGCTGGTCAATCCCTTGCGACCATTCGCTCAAAAGAATCTCTTATTAATTCAGACGGGAAGAAGGTAGACAACCTTCTGATGACTATCCCGACGCTGCTGAACATCAGCTCAACGGATGTAGTTGAGGTTGAGCTTTGGCTGGATCCTGTAATGGTGGCCCCCACCGAGGTTGGACATATCAACGGTAGATTGCCTTTTAAGCAAGGTGACTATGTATCTCCGTTCAATCTTGTTCCTCAATTAATTACGAGTTTTGATAGTACACAGACAGAATTTGCAATCATACAAGAACCACCTACGTCAGAAAGGCTTACTGTCATGACTCAGTATGACAGTAGTGATCTGTTTTCTATAGACGTTTCTTTCAATGATAGTCGTATTGTTACAGGTGGTAAGCGTGTAGGTTCCTTCTTAGTAGGTAATGGTGTTGCCTCAATAAATCTAGATGAGTTGTTCCAAAGTCAGAGGACAGTTCTTTCAACTGAATATGATGCCCCTACTGAGTTTCCGCCAGCATCAACCTCTATTAATGTTGAAAGCTTTGATAGTGCCACAGGCTTGATAACAGTAAGTCGCGCTTTCCCCTTGCGTTTAATTCCAAATCAAAGGGTTCAGCTACGAGGTGCAAATTACTATGTCTTGTCTATTGATACTGTTAATACGTTCAAGCTCAAAGCGGGTAAAGTAAGTACAACCCCTGTAACATCAGGCATCGCAGAAGGCGACACAATTGTGGCTTTCTATGAATTAGACCTGGCATCTACGGTGGCTTCTAACTTGCGTCCCATCTACAGGTCTGAATTGGTTATTTTAGCCAAACCATTTAACGCTGTATATTCTAATTTTAGTTCCGGCATTGAACATAATGCTGAGTGGATGCAATTAGTGAATACTACAAGCTCTGATGCTTATAGCGTTCAAACTACTCCCACGGTAAATCTTTATCTAACCAACAGAGTAAGCTAATGGCAACAGGATCTAACCTTATTAATACCTCCACTGAAGGCCAACCCGCCGACAATGAGGATAGGCCGTTTAGCTTTGCTATAGGCACTCAAATCTTTCTTAATCCATCTGATTCACCTACAGACTCTGTAACCTCTTTCAAGGTAGATGCCTCTTTATTGGTTGCAGGTGCAGAAAGTGGAACGTCGAATCTTGCAATAGGTTTTGCAACAGACGCTCAATTGAATACTCTGGCTAGCTGGGGAGAGTCGAACATTAGCAGTGACAGTGCTAATAGATTCCCTGTAGGTTTTGGGAGACTTAATAATGCACCAACCAAAATAGGTGTCAATGTCCAAGGGACTCAAGTAGCTACTATCGGTAAACCAACTGATGTTGAAGGCGTCGATATTTCTAGTAACGAGATGTCAATGACGAGCCATCCTTTTCAGAATGGGGACCGTGTAGTCGTCACTTCTACTGGAGCATTGCCTGGGGGTCTAGCAACGGGTGTCGGATATTTTGTTATTTACTCAAGTACAGACTCAATCAAATTATCTACTTCTTTAGCTGGCGCTGAAGTAGATGCTGAGATTGATATCCAATCAGTCGGTTCCGGTACAATTACTGTAGCTTCTGATGAGATTTTTACTCTTACTAGATCAGGTAGTAGTGGCACTGTAACTGTCAAAAAATCTGATCTTATCGTTGCTACTTACATTAATCAGAACATTAGCAGCCCATTGCGCCTGTTCTATTGGAATCGTGAGCAATCCTCCTCTACAACAGTGCCGGTACTAAAAGAAATTAAGGTTACAGGAGCTATCTGACATGGTCGCAACACGCAACATCACCGATCTAAATGTTCTCGTCACGCCCGACGTTGACGACATCATGTTGATCGTCGAAAAATTGAGTGCGACTAGCACAGAAGCGAAACAGATAACCTGGGGAAATGTTCAGGAAGCTATTCAAGACATATGTGCTGCATTAGCTAATAGCACATCTACAGTTTCCTTCACTTATGACGATGTAAATGGGACTCTGTCGGCGGATGTTATAGCCAACACGAGTGTTCAAAAAACTATCTTTTTTGATGGTTCCAATCAATCTATAAGACAAGAAGCCAAGTTTACTGATGGTCCCGGCATTAATGTAGTTGTTGCTGACGACTCCGTAAACGATCTTGCAGAAATCACCGTAAATAATACTGGCATTGTTTCTGCGGCTACACACACTGTTAGTGGTACATCGTCCAATCTTATTACTAGCGTTTCTACAGAGACCGATAACACCAAGAAGCTAAATCTTAAAGCTTTAAAAGCAGGTTCTTCACTAAGCATTTCTGATACTGATTCAGGTGAGTCTCTGACCATTGGTGTTGATATCTCTTCGATTAATATCAATGATCTTGATAACACTAATCCGCTTACAGTTTCTCTTGGTGGTACGGGTGCTTCAACGGCCAACATTGCCCGGAATAACCTAGGCGCGGCTAAGAATGGAGCTAACTCCGATATCAGCAGCCTGAGTGGTCTTACTACTGCTCTGTCTATTTCTCAAGGTGGTACTGGTGACTCCACTGCCTCTGGTGCTCTTGCAAATCTCCAGGGTCTTAACGCTGCTGTCGGTGTTGGCGCATCAGGCGAGCAGGTTGTTTTTCAAACCTCAGCACTTGTTGCAGGATCATACCGAGCAGAATTTAAGGGCATCAAACCCAATGGCGACAACTTCATTACTGTCGCGACTGACGGCTCTGATATTGCTCTAGGTGCTAATCCAAACAATATTTTTGATGGTATTTCTGGCACTCGCAACGCCAATAGTGCTCGGATTACTAATGCTGGAGCACCCATAAACTCAGATGATTTAGCTACGAAGGGTTATGTAGACTCACAAACCACTGGTCTTGATGTCAAGGGTTCTGTTCGTGCAGCTACCCAGGGAAATCTAGCTACATCGTATTCAACAGGCGCTCAAACTCTTACGGCTAATTCTAATGGCGCGATTGTTGTAGATACTGTTTCTTTGAACCTTGGTGATCGAGTTCTCGTTCACCTGCAGACTACCGGCAGTCAAAACGGAATTTACACTGTTACTACCATCGGAGATGGAAGCACTCCGTTTGTTCTTACAAGAGCCTCTGACTTCAACACTACTGCTGAAATTGGTGCAGGTTCGTTTACTTATGTTGAGGAGGGCGTTGGGCATATTGGTAAATCCTTCGTACAGACAGCCTCTAACCCAGTCCTTGACACTACAGATTTAGTATTTAGTGTTTTTGGTGAAACAGCAATTGGTGCCAATTCAATTGCCAACTCGAAACTTGAGCAAATCGCTCAAGCGACAATCAAAGGTAGAGCTGCGAGTGCTGGAACTGGTGATGTCACAGACCTAACCGCTGACCAACTGATCGGGGTCATCAACACTGCGTCGTCAGCCACAATTGATTCAGGAAGGACAACCATTGCTGGTAATTCCATTGCCAACAGCAAGCTGGCCCAGATGTCCGAGGCGCAGTTAAAGGGTCGAACTGCAGCTAGTGGTACTGGTAATGTTCAAGATATTACCGCTGATCAATTGATCACAATTATCAACACCGCCAGCACTGAGACCATTAATTCAGCGCGAACTAGCTCTGCATCTGCTAACTCTCTTGCGGCCACCATTAGCACTTCAACAGTCGCAATTGACTGTGGCGTTTACTGATAAAAGTTTGCACGTTCGCTAATATTTATTCAGCTAAGCATATTCGCTTGACTTATTAGTACTGCGTTTTTTGCAGTGTCCTTTTTATTTTCTTACGTCGTAACGACATTTATCTTAGGCCATGTCTTCAAACCCATTAGCGTCAGTACCTATCCAAAATTTACGAAGTGGTATTAAAGATAAAAGACCTACCGCAGCAAACCTCGCTAATGGCCAGATTGCCATTAACTATCATGAGGATGATCCTGGAATCTTCTTTAAATCTGACCAAGGCGATTTAATTAAAGTATCGCCGACTTTTGTTGGTTCTTCTCAACCTAATTCATCACCTCCAACAAACGGATCTACAGGCAATTCAAAAGGCGAGACCTGGCTTGATACGACAAACAGTGGTAGTCCGATACTAAAGATCTATAACGGTACTGCTTGGGTAGCTGACTTCGGATATGAGGATATTGACGTATCAGGAGCTTATAAGCAAACCATTCAGGCTCTAAGTTCATCAAATATTGACTGCTCTTTAGGAAATTATTTTACGACAACCGTTTCTGGTAATACTTCTTTCACTTTCTCTAATGCACCATCCTCAAGAGTTTATTCTTGCATGCTTGAGATTACCCACACAAGTGGAATAATTAGTTGGCCTTCATCCGTCAAATTTGCTGGTGGTGAACCTGCGCCTACATTGACTACAGGCAAAGTTCATTTATTTTTGTTTGTGACTGACGATGGAGGCACAACATTTAGAGCTGGCACTTTAATCGACTTTACATCTTAATTCACACATATTTACTATGGATCCTATTTCTAGAAATATCCTCTTTGGTGCCCCCACTGGCAAGCCTCTTTTTGATGATTATGGAGCTTTCGGAGTTCCTATTGATTCGAATTGCACCTTGACTCATCATTTTAGTAACTATGATGATGCAAATGGGAACTTAAATGGCGTTGGTAGCGCACTAATTAAAAGACCAGGGATTGACTACGAAGGCTCTATGCTGATAGTCTCTGATCGCTCCATGGATGACAGGAATTTATATGAAATTACTCCTGACACTAATGACTGGGGCACTGTTACAAATTCCTCTCAAATAACTTACAACTTTGCTACTTATCAAGATTTAGGATCTGATAATTCGAGCCAAACTGAAACAATTGGAACAGCATTTTTTACTGATACTACGGGTACTCACTGTGTAGGTAGAGGTTTTAGCACCCAAATAAACACCAACACGTCCAGATCTAATTATCTTTACAAATGTGGTATTGTTCCTGATGGTGATGCCTCCTTCCAACGAAGCTTTTTCAACTTTAGTGCTCAACATCGACTTGCCTCTGCTATATCTTCTGGTGAAAATATGTTTGCTGCCAGTGGTTATGACGAGCTAGGTATCTATTCAAGTGGTGAAGGCTCTTTGCTATTGTGCAAAAGTTTGGATGATGACAACAGCCCGTTGTTTGGTGGTTCTAACAGTATATTTTCCATTCATGATGGCTCTAGTCAAGATACAGGCTTCAATGTTGACAGGGCCAACTTCTTAGGTGCAGTAAGAAATAGTGATGGAAAAATAGATCATTGGTATATGGTCAGATACAACAGAGCTTCAGGCAGTGGGTCGGATGGATATAAAATTTTAAAGGTTAGAGTTACTGATGGCGGGTCATCACCATCACTACAATTTACAGGGCAGCACCATTTTTTGAATTCACAAAGTCAAGTTGGATTTCCTATGCCCGGTAATAGCATTTACCCTCATGGAATGGCTCACTGGGGCGAAGGTTCGGGCAAGACAAACCAAGTATCCAACTATATTGTTGCTTACTTAGATCTCTCAAACGTGAGTAGTAATACCAGCGCAACGATAATCAGTTTTGGTAGTGATGACCCTAGAGCTTTAAGTCAGATTGGGTATCAAGGTGGAAAACTTCTCCTTGCCTATGTTGTCGGCACGACCTTGAAAATTCGCGAATACACCCCTGGAAGTACAAGCCTGGGCACAACGATTAAATCAGTATCAATTGGTAATTCATCCAATTCGGCTACTGGTATTTGGCCAGTACCAAATACCAATCGTATTATTATCGGCCATGCTGGTGGCATGACTCTTGTTTCACTAACTCCTTAATTCCATGTACATTCTTACGACTGACGGTTCTTTAACTACTTATCCATATAGTGTTGCTCTCCTTAAGCGAGATAATCCAAACACCAGTTTTCCCAAAAATATCAGCGATGCTGAGCTTGCCGATTGGGGTGTCTTCCCTGTAGAGCAGACTGATCAACCCGCTTACGACACGCTCAATGAATATATCGAGGAATCTACTCCAGTTTTCATCGATGGTTCTTGGATCCAGCAATGGTTAGTCCTTCAAGCTACTCAAGAAGAAGTTGCAGAGCGCACTGAAAGCGAAGCGTTTTCCGTTCGTAGTAGGAGAGATGATTTACTTGCGGAAACTGACTGGACACAACTTCCTGATTCCCCTGTTGACGCATCAGTATGGACTACATATCGCCAGCAGTTACGTGATGTTCCAGCGCAACCTGGCTTCCCTTGGGATGTCCAATGGCCGGAGATTTAATAGTATTACCGATTGATTATTTAGGTTCTTCATTAAGTGTTGAACCTATTAATCGCAATTAGTTTGTATAGTCTGTTACTGCAACAGCGCGGAATCTTGTGCCACCATCATCTGTGAGAAATATAAATACATGTGTTTTACCTGTAGTCAGTGTAGGAGCAGTATCACCGGGAAATTTTACTGACGATGGCCAGCTAATTGTTCCGCTAGTGTGAGTAATTTCTAGAGTTAAACTGTACGCTCTGCTCGATGGAACATTGCTAAATGCGAATGTAGTATTACCGTTTACAGTTATTGTGAAGTAATTCCCTGTTGAGCAGTCTATGGTCGAAGCAGTAGATACGACATTTCCTACATAGGTTCCATTTACATCTAAATCGGTATTTGATCCAGCACTTGCCCTTCCGACAGCGACAGTGCTCGTTGTTGAGATTGAGCCTGTTGTGCTTAGTGTCCCGCTTGTAATAGCAGTTCCGCTAACTTTGCCTGCTGATGTAATTGTGCTTAGTTTACTGTCAGCAATACTTCCCGCAAGCTGGGCATTTGTGATTGTTCCACTAAGAGATGATGTTGGATAATTAGTGGCATCACTTAAGTTGAATGCTGGTGTCGAGTCACTACCACCAAGGCTTACCGTGACTCCACCAAGCGAAACACTGGAATTTGCAAGTTTATTATTAGCAATACTCCCCGCCAATTTGCTATTAGAAATGCCTCCTGCAAGCTGAGCATTTGTAATTGTCCCACTTAAAGATGACGTGGGGTAATTAGTAGCATCACTAAGGTTAAATGCAGGTGTTGAGTCGCTGCTACCTAGGCTTACAGTTACGCCTCCAAGTGAAACGCTAGAGTTTGCAAGTTTACTATTTGCAATGCTTCCTGCAAGCTGAGCATTTGTAATTGTGCCGCTGAGGGCTGACGTGGGGTAATTAGTAGCATCACTAAGGTCAAATGCAGGTGTTGCGTTAGTACCTCCAAGGCTTACCGTGACTCCCCCAAGTGAAAATGTAGAGTTGGCGAGCTTATTATTTGCAATACTTCCAGCAAGCTGTGCATTTGTTATTGTTCCACTAAGCGATGATGTTGGGTAATTAGTAGCATCACTCAGATTGAACGCAGGTGTTGCATCTGTAGCTCCAAGACTTACGGCTACTCCTCCGAGGGAAATACTGGAGTTGGCAAGTTTATTATTGGCAATGCTTCCCGCGAGCATTGTGTTAGTAACAGTGCTGGCTGAGCCATCCAGCATGTCATCAATAGTTACCGTTTTTGTACTGGTAATTAATGAATCAACTTTTACAGATCCGTATGCCATTTCTAGTCAAGAATACGCCAGCATGAATTTTGAGGCACTTCAACAGTTATACCGTTAGACACCTCTACAGGCCCGACTGATAAACCATTGTAGCCACTGGCCAATGTAATGTTAGTACTTATAGTGTACTTAGTTAATGCAATAGGCCCCGCTGCTGAATTAGATGGTGTGTTTGTAAAGTTGTTGTAGTCGAGGTAATATGATCCTTCTTGTCCATCGAGTTTATCTGCATCTAACCCAGAACCTGTTCCATCAACTGTTAATAGTGATGCAAGAATTTCGGCGGCAGTTGTACCGCCGATTTCTACTATTGTCTCTGTACCACTTACGTCCTTCTTGATAAAGACTTTGCCATCTGCTGTGTTAATTGCCAACACTCCCAACTGAAGCTGAGAAGTGGTGGGAGTTCGTCCTGCGACTGAACTCCTAATGTGTTTAATAGTAGTTGACATAAGTCCTAATTAAGTTTCAAAATGTTCCCCCATCTAGGGTCACATTATCTACTGTGTTACCCGATCCAGTAATTGCGAGGTTACTTACGACACGACTGCCGTTAATAACCTGAGTGCCACCAATGCTTAGTCCCCCTGTTGTGACATTGATATTCTGATTGAACGTCCAGGAGTCGGTTGCATTGACCCAAGTAATTGAGTAATCACTTGCTCCTTTAAGCGTAATACCACCACCATCAGCGGTTACATCAGTTGGGCTTGCTGTATCGCCCAGTAGGATGTTCTTGTCTTCTACCTTTACTTCGGTCGTCGACAGCGATACCAGAGCACCATTCACAGTCAAATCGCCCGTGACTGTGACATCCCCACCGACCGCAAGGTCGTTTGTGATGTTTACGCTGTCTGGCAGACCGAATGTAAATGTGGTTCCACTCGTAGCAACTGAAACTTCCCCAGCAGTACCTTGAAGAGTGACTGTTGACCCCAGGCCGGTATTTACTGTGGTCGTTGTTGTAGAACCGCCGAGCGGGGTTTCAACTCCATTGATAGTGATGGAGCTATTGATTAAAGCTGAGTTAGGGATGCTCCCTAGCGTGAAACCTCCCGTAGAACTGTTGTAGACAACGCCACCAGAGCCGCTCAATGCTGCTCGACTACGTGCATCGGTGTAGTAAAGGTTTGTGGATCCTTCGCCAACATCGTCTGTATCCAGAGTGATGGCAGCCCCCAAGCTCACACTGTTGGAATTGACCGTTACAGCGGAATTCGTGAGTGAGCTGTTTGGAATGGAGGCCAAAGCCACCACGCCAGTACCGCTGTTATAGGTGACACCAGTGTTGGTAGTAGCACTGATATGTGCTCGTGTTTCAGCGGCAGATGGGCCGGTATATGTGATTACACCCGTAGAGTTGTCGTACGCGAGTGATCCGTCACCACCTGCATCAGTTACGGAGATAGCAGCTTGTGCTCTTCCGTCTGTGAAATAAAGATTCGACGAGCCCTCTCCAACAGCATCAGTGTCAAGCGTTAGGCTCCCACCGAGTGATACTGAGCTGCTATTTATGGTTAACGATGAGTTTGCAAGTGAGCTATTTGGTACGGCGGATAATGCAATTACACCTGTTGAACTGTTGTAAGTAATTCCACTTGCAGTAGTTGCACTTAGATGCGCCCGAACCTCACTAGAGGATGGACCTGTGTATGTAATAACTCCTGTACTGCTGTCGTATGCGAGGGAACCATCTCCTCCGGCATCAGTAACTGAAACTGCACCGCGTGCTCTTGTGTTTGTGAAATATTGGTTTGTGGAACCTTCTCCGATATCATCGCTATCCAGCGTCAGGCTTCCACCAAGTGAAACCGAATTACTGTTAATAGTTACGGCAGAATTTGCAAGACCCGCATTCGGAATTTCTGCACCACCAATGGCAACAATGCTCGTAGCGTTGCCCGAGCCATCATCACCGTAACCGTAGTAAAGAAGCTTGTCAGATGTATTTTCGTTGAATGCCAGTTCGCCCGATTTGAGAGTGGCTGGTGAACCAGCATTACCGCTGCTTGCGCGGCGCTTAATCTTGAGTGTTACGGCCATTAGAAATTACCACCAGTGATTGTTAGGTCGTTCTCTAGTTCATTCGTTGGAGAGAACTGGGTGCCATCAAATTCGAGCACTTGTCCAACATCCCCTGATGTCAGGGCACCAATTGCAGCGGTATTAAAGAATGTGCTACCGGCAAACGGAGGGCCTTGCGGGCCTCTAGCTGTTACTTCAACAACCTGTGATGTTTGTTTCTGAACCTCAACTATTGTTGGAGTTTCAGTTACTTTAACCAGATTGGAAATTTTATTTAGGTGTACTTGAGCCATCAGAGCACTCCTGTAAATCCTGGATCGATAAACGCTCTGCCTTGAACTAAATAGTACTTGTCACCACTTGGTTCTGTGATCATGATGTCATATTGACATTCTTGTGTTATCAATGCAGTTGTAGATGCGTTGAGTTTAATGTTAAACTTCCCCGTTGCTTGATCACTGAATGTGGTTATAAAATCAGCTATTTCTGCTGTATTCAAACGATTAACTAGCTTCCCTTCGATTGTGTAACCGTTCATATCTACCCCATTCCCAAGAGAGTCTTTGTACTGGATATCCAGTGAAAATGTAGCCCCTTGATGTATGGTGATGTCGTAATTACCCGGCTCAATCACAGGTTTTTTCAGCCAGCTTCTCTCTTAGTATAATTAATAAAGAGCGTTTCTATTTAATGGAGCCAGTACTCCCTGTAAGTATTGTTTTAGGTATTGCAGGTGGTGCTCTTTCTGCTGCAGTGACACTGGGACGAAAATTTGAAGCCATTGAGTCAAAGCAACAAACTCATGTAGCGCTTATTGAAACCCGTATGGATACCATTGAATTAAGGCTCGCACAAGAATACGTCGATAAGGCCGATCTTCAAAATATTCTTGAAAGGTTAGATGCAAGAATCGATAGGATGGACTACAAGCTTGACCAAATTTTAATTGGTTACAATAAGACAGCTCCTCCGCAATTGTAAAAGTGGGCTTTATTGAATCTCCAATTTTCTGGGTAATTCTTGCAGCAATCTCTGAAGTTCTTGCGCTTATCCCAAACGACAAAGTTAAATCCAATTCGTTGTTTCAGCTCGCCGTAGCTGCTCTTAATTCAGTTCTGCAGAATAAAAAGGGAAAGTAAATCTGCCGCCTGACGGACAGCTACTTTGGTCCGAGTCTATTGATCCTTTCCAAAGACTTCGCCGTTACTTCCAAGCAAATGTTTTTTATAAGACATTAATGTCAAAGCTTGACAGAGAAGAACAGCGCTGGAAGGATGCACAACCAGATCTAGAACCTACTGCTGAGTATATCGAGCATCAGCCAGACGGATCTAGGGCTCAGCGTCTGTTAGGAGGCATGCTCCAAATTCGCAATAGATTCTTTAGAAGAGATGACAATCTTCGCTCAAGGTAAACTTGCTGATTTTTTCCATTACTACGACCCTTCAAATAAGAGTCATGTAAATGCAGTACTTAAACTTCAAGAAGACATTGAAGAAACAGACGCTTCTTTATTGACCGACAGTGCGTTATGGGTTCAGCTCTATAGATCTTCGGTTCCTGAAGTAAAGAAGACAGCCAAGATAGATAATAGTTGGAATGGTATAACTAATGCTGCTGTTAGTGCAGGCGCAAAATTTCCCGAACTTCTTGCTGCACAATGGGCTTTAGAAAGTGGTTTTGGTAAGTATCCTGTAGCGTCGTTTAATTATTGGGGTATAAAGGGCGGTGGGCGTCGTCCTGATCTATCTTGCACAAGAAAGGACACAAAAGAATATATTGATGGTGAATGGATAACGATACAAGCTTGGTTTAGAAATTTCAGCAGTATTGAAGAATCAGCCAATTACGTAGTCCAGCGTTGGTACAAAGACTTTAAAAACTTTAAGGGTGTAAATCGTGCTGCTGATCGACAGGCAGCAGCTCAGTTGTTAGTCACAGAGGGTTATGCCACAGATCCGATGTATGCCGATAAGTTAATCAAACTTATGGATCAATATGCACCTCACGTTTCAAAACAAAAATTCAAGCCTAATCTTAAATTAAACGTTCCCTTCTTTTCACAGCTGGATAGCGAGACTGAACAAGGTCACCGCATGTGCTTTTCAAGTTCCTGTGCGATGGCTCTTAACTATCTTCTTCCGGGGGTATTGGTAGGTCACAAAGATGATGATTATCTCAGCAGGGTACAAGAATACGGCGACACAACTGACCCTTTCGCGCAGATATGCGCTTTAGAAAGTTTTGGCGTAGAAGCGTCTTTTAGACGGGATCTCAATCTGTCTGATATAGAAGCACAGCTTCGTGATGGTATTCCTATCCCGATTGGAATCCTCCATAAAGGGCCTAGTTCCGCTCCTGTTGGGAACGGGCATTGGATTGTTGTCGTCGGAATGGACGAAGACTATTTGATTGTTTGTGATCCTTTCGGGGAGCTGGATACGTGTAGTGGTATCTACCGAAATAACACAAACGGCAAAAATTTGAAGTATCCCTACGAGCATATTCTTAACCGCTGGCTTGTTGAGGGTGACTCTTCCGGCTGGGGAATCATTATTAGCTAACTATTAAAATGCCAAGAACATTTAGCGGCGTAGACTTTATTGGTGGTAAACCAAAGCGAACTCGTATCGGTAATGGACGTAGAGTTCGCTCTCAGAAAGCTTCAGGTAGAACTAAAAGATCTGGCGGAAGAAAGATCTATCGAGGGCAAGGAAAACGTTAGGTTTCGGTATTAAACCGTTTCCACCCTGTAGCGAGAGCATAGATTTCAGGGTTGGCTTCTAATGGTGCCATTTCTGAAAAACCTCGTTTCCAACCGTGGTCCTTCATAACCCTTTCTACTTCGTCCCTGATCTCATTTAGATCTTCAAGGGTTCCTGTGAATCGGAACCGTACGTACTTAACTTTCTCACCCATGGCGAACAATACCGTTGCCGTAAATTTCTTTGTGCAGCTCGATTGCGGTCTCTAGGCTTCGCTTAGCCTTGATCAAATCATCCAGTTGCTTATCAGGGTCTCCCTTGTATTTGAAAGGATAACGCTGAATATATTTTACTGAGTTGATTGTAACGAACTTAAGCAACCCATCAGCGCCATACATAGTTTTAGCTACGTCATATGGCGATACACCTTGTTTGTAATGCTTAGGGTTTTGTATGTTATCTACAGCATCTTCTTCGGTTTTGTAGATAATTTTTTCGTTTTCTTGGCAGATTGATTCTTCATAAGAAGAGGGAGGGTCGACCTCGATGTCTCGGCGGTCGTCTCTCCCATGGGTCTGATTAAACATTTGAATGCCAATTATGACACTCAAATGTACCTTGGTTTAGAAAGAAATAAGCTTAGCTTTTTCTCTCGTAGTTGATACCTCTGTAGCAGAGGGAGACCTTCTGGGCATTTTGAATTCGCTCTTCGCGAACAACTTTGCGACGAATCAGTTCGAGCACGTTCATGGATCGCTCCACCAGAGAACTCACCCCCGTTGCATGGTGAGTGCGGACTGCAGCCTTGCGGCTCAACGTACATTCATTTTAGTACTAAAAATAAACTTTGCTTTCTTCCAGGCCCTACCCCTAAACTCAAATCTGAGTTCTGTTGAGGATAAAGCTCAGGATAGAGACACGTTGGAATCCATTGGTACGACTGTGGCGGGCAACTGCCTTCTAAGCAGTCGGTCGATGGTTCGAATCCATCAGGGGGCGTTTTCAAAACCATTGCAGCGCAGTGGATCTGAGGCATTACGCTTCGGATCCCTACTTGGCCGCTCCAAAAGGGTGAGATTACGCATACTGAATAGGACACGGCTTTATAACTGAGATCTCCTGCAGCAGAACCAGTCTCAACCTAATCTGGACAAATGCTCAATGGATAAAGATTTGGATAGAGAGCAACGCATGCAAAACGTGGCCTCAGCTGTCGCCGACCTGAAGAGGTTGGGTGTCGACTTCTTTCCCCGACTGACTTCTCAAAGCCCCAACTACTACATCCGCAGCCAATGTTCTTGGCAGGATGGGGCAAAGTACAAGAGTACTGGTTTATCCTCCAAAGACCCCTCGTCGTTGCAGAAGGTGGTCGACCTGTGCATGGCGCTGCACAAGGATCCGACCCTTCTGGACCGCCAGAAGCAAAAGCCCCAGAAGAACGTTTTTTCAGCCTGGGGTGCGCTGTGCATGAGGCTTGAGCAGCACCTCACCGAAAACCTCCGAGTCAACGTCGCAGGGCATACGGATTACAAAAGACACTTGCGAGAACTGAGCGCACTCACAGGTCCGGTTACTGCCGCAAAAGTCCAAGCCTGGGCCGAAGCAGACCCAAAAGATTCAAGGCAGCGTTGCCGCAAGCTCACGACGATGCGGTCTCTCATCAGCATTGGGGTTGAAGTCGATTCGTTGTGGTGGACAACGCTCCAGGGCGAATCCCACTTCAACGGCTTCCGCGCAATAAACCCGCGTGACATTCCGAACGACGAGATGATCCAGGGGTTTGTTGATTCGATAAGCAATCCCCAGTGGCAGCAGCTATTTGGATTGATCGCTGTGTTCGGGCTTCGCAGCAGTGAACCCTTCTGCCTTGAGTCACATACAGACAGCGACGGCTGGATTGAGATCTCCGAGCGTTCCAAGACTGGTTACCGGGTCGTCATGCCTCGAAGAAAGGACTGGTTAGATCGTTGGAATCTTTGGGAATTAGATCTGCCAGAAGGCGACCCCGAACGAACCCCAAGAGAGAAAGGAACGAGAACCTGTCACTACTTCTATAAATACAGAGAAGGTGCGACCTGGAGAAAACCCACTGCATATTCTCTGCGCCATGCATACGCCGCTCGAATTTATACATCGCGTGAGTTCGACCACCTAATGCCGCACACCACAGCGCGGTACATGGGCCACTCCGAGAAAATCCACCGCGAGTACTACCAACGGTGGATCGACAAGAAGGAACTAAAGGAAAAGGCGAAGCGCGAAGCCAAAGGGACTTAAATACCCGGTCCAGGGTCTTGGCGAGTTCCGACAATCTGAACTGCTCGTTGGTAGTAGTAAGAATCTGTCTTGCCGGATTTCTCCAAGGCCTCTTTAATTCTCAGCCAGTTCTCGTAAGTAGTTTGGTCCATGATTAAGTAATGAAAGGCCACGCCATCTCAACGTCGCCTCTCCAGACATCAGGATCGATGGGTGTTCTGTCTACATATTCGCGGAAATGTTCTTGAAGTGTTTCAAGAGGCATACTCAATTCATTAGCCATCACGGCCATATTGGATTGACCCTTAAAAATCACCACAAGAGCTTCTGACAGCTCCATTAATCGGCTTGAATGTATTTAATAACCAGACTCCGCAGATCAAGGTAACGAAGCCTCCAGTCAGCTATTAACCCGTATTGAGGAAGGTTGTAATGGTCTTCCTCGTCCTTCTCGATAAGCTCAATGATCTTGTGCTTAAGAGCAAGCTTCTCGCGATTTAGCATCAGGCAATCGGAGCGAACATCGAATCTTCAGAGAAAGGCTTGGCCTCAACCTCTTCTGCAGACTTGAGACAAATATCTGAGTCACAGGGAGCTGGGCCAGCCTCGAACAACATGCCTCCATCGTGTTTAAGAAGAGCTGAGTGAAAGTCCGCTTCAACACGACGGGACTTAACCCCGCTCAAAAGCTCCTCATATTGCGCCTTACCAATAGGTTCGAAAGGCAACCGAGGGAAGGTGGCACCGGCATCAAAACGAGCTAAAAGCGCGGCAGAGATATACCCTCCGTCCGACTGAATTGAATTAAAGATCAACGAGGAAAGCTCTTCGATCTCATCTTGCCTGTACTCGATGGTGGCAGAGGTGTTGTGAGTCGTGTAGTGCGTTTGCACCTGCATGTAGAAATCAAACTGTGCAGCAGCCGTAATTTTGCTGATGTCGATTTCATCGCATCCAGGGATGTCCGCCCAGCTGGTTGAGTAAGGAATTTCGACAAGCCATTCTGTGCAGCGCTCATCAAAAGGATTGTCGAGAAGTTTGCCCTCCTCGTCTTTGTCTGACTGCGAGGGAACGACAGAGTATCCGTAGTCAATACAGGCCAGTGCGACTGGATCATCCTTCCGGAATGTCACCCGACGAATAAAACGCTGGGACTTGGGTGGATGCCAACCGCTGCTGGCTCCTGTAAGCAAGCTCTTTGTTCCAGCAGGTTGAACTGTGGTGCTGCGATTAGGCACACGCAGACCATGCTTCATGCAGTACTCCTTAAGAGTCTTCTCAACAACCCTGCGCCAACGAATTAGGTAGGAGGCTTCTGTGGCTTTGAAAGCTCGTCCCTTAGTTGAATCAGGACGACCAGCTACAAACCACTCAAGCCAATCAGCACCAAAAGCGTGTACGAAGAAATCAAACAGCCCAGTGAAACTTACACCGACAATCGGATCTAGTTCACGGCTTTCCCGGTAACGCGGGACGTCAAAAGTGTGATGAAGTAAGGCACCTGCAGTAAGCGCACCTGCCTTGAAAGCCTCCTCCTGCTCTTCCCAGTTATTAGGGTCGATCTGGTTTAGATGAATCTCACTCAGATTGCAGTGAAAATCAGTTCCCAGAATCTCACCACAAGGATTAAGTCCATATCGATTCATCCTGTGCCTTAACTCCTTATCATCCATCGGCAGCTCATCTCGGTCTAAAAATGCCAGATAAGAGGCAGCGACTTCCCTTCCCTCATTACAGTAGAGATCGATGAAATGCTGCCGTTTGTCGGTAGTGTCGAGCAGATCGACATTGGACCGAGCAATCGCTTCAGGCGCGAATTGAATAGCACCTTCTCCGCTGTAGAACTGCTTAAAGACAGCGTCTTTGACTTCATCAAGGCTGGGTTTTGTGTGATAGACGCGAGTGTGATTCGCCATACGGAGCGCGTCACGTTTCGGATCGATTCGCCACGTTCCATCTACATCTTGCTGCCAGAGGTTGTCCTTAGCTTCAGCCGCACCTACGTCCTCACTACCAAACTGACGCATACCGGCGCTACGCCTAATGTTGCCTGCAACAACGACCGTGGCAGCCTCATCAAGAAGCAAGCAACACTCAACAGATGTCAGTTGACGACCGATAGCACCATTAAGGATTTCAGCAATCCGATAGAACATAGCCTCCAACTTGATTGGATTAGATGTTCCACCAAAGCCCTTAAGTTTTTCACCGGCTGAACGAACATGTCCAAGGTCTACATGCACATAAACAGGACGCATAGAGTCAAAGTCAAGCTGACTCGCGCCTTCAATCAAAGCTTGATACGCATCGACCCAGCCTCTACGACTATCTCCCACTTGAATAGTCAGGTCATTCCCTAAGAAATCAACGTAGGTCTCGTTGCGTCTATTTTTTGGTGTAACACTTCCCACACCTTTAACATCAACAATCCGCAAACGATTGCGTATTGGTGGCAACTGTTTGATCATGCGTTCTTCGATGATGGCACCAGTGCCACTACCCATCATCGCCAGATCCATCATCAAGCCAAAGGCATCCCAATCCACAAGCTCAGTGGAGGTGCAATTGTATGCACCGGAAAAATTCTGACTTTGCTTGCTCCAGGCAGTACCCCCAATCCATAGCCAACGTCCTGAAGGCAACATTTTCTTCTCTAAAAGAAGCTCTCGTACAAGACTTTCTTCTTCTTTGTTGAAACGGCCCAATTCACTGAGACCATCAACAACACGCTGGGTTACTTCACTGAAACTTTCCCTGGTGCCATCTGCCTTTTGACGGCTATACGTCCGATAGAAAACAGGGTTAGCGGCAGGAGCGCAATCAGAAAATTCGGCTTTTTCCAAAGGTCTTAAAGCGATCAAGTAAGGATGTGCAAGTTCTCTCAGAGTAACCAGATAAGAACACTATGGCATCCCCAACCTTGTGAGGACAACCTAAAGTAATTTCAGTTCGTGCTGTCAGAAAGGGCGTCTAATTTCGACTGAATTGTTGACATTTGTAAAGCGATGCAGCTTCTAGCTCCGTTGCTTAAATGAGGACGACGTGACAGTTCGATTAATTTGATCAGCTGCTTACGCAATACATTTGGCTCTTCTAGTTCCATCGGATATGGCACAAAAAACTTGGGTAATTTCAGTCGATAACGAGGGTGAAATAAACTTACCTGAAGATTTAATTGAATGTATGAAATGGAAGGAGGATACTGTCCTTCAGTGGAACGTGAATGAAAATGGGGAAATCACACTTACTAGCGCTTCCCCGAATCAATAAGCTTGTCAACGTAGTCCACAGCAGCTAGACGAGATCTGAAATAATGTCGCCCCTCTTCTAAAAATAAAAAGTAGGCTGCATTCTCACCTACGGGATAAGCGACCTCGTAGATTCTGAAGCCACGATGCATTGAGTACATCCTTCCCACCCTTGACCATGCTGACGTGAGTATCTCCAAAGTAACGCCCTGAATAACTTTTAGAAGCGTCTCTTGGATATTCAAAAAATGTAAGTTGGCCTATTCGTAGACCTGGGTACAAATCAATATAACCGTATCGCAGAGAGTTTTTTAGCTCCAATGTACATCTGCCTTCATATCCACAATCAATTAGGCCCGAGAGTAGGTGGTTAAGACCTTCTCTTGCACGACTGCTAACAAGGTGCAGGTGCGCTTCAACATTTTGGGGAATGGTGAAGTACTCAATGGTTTCACCTAGAAGAAATTCTCCAGGTGCCATCTTGTAAGGATGTTGCTGACTGTACTCTCCGAGATTTCCTCTTACCAGACCGTGCTCGGTTTCAACATAGATGTTTTCACCTAGGTGGACGTCGTAGCTACAGGGTTGCACACACTCTGGGTAGAAAGGATTAATCATGCCCTTCAGCCCGAGTTCTTCGATGCGAATGTCGATCATTAATCAAACCTTTTGAATGGTTTTTTACCCCGCCACTTACGGCGAGACTCTTTCTTGGAGTGATACCAATCCAGAAAATATTGAGCGTCGTCAACTAATCGATGAAGCAGACCCATAGGTAGCTGATCAACAATAAGCTTCAAACGCTTTTCATAGTCAGAACGGGACACCTCGATGACCCTATCCAGTCAAAGTTAGCTCTATTTAGCAGACCAGTCATTTCCGTATCCAGGTTCAGCCACGATTGGAACCTCAACAAGCATCACCTCGTAAGCAGCACTCTCCATACATTCCTTGAGCACAATCTGCGCTTCATCCTTGTCTTGTTCCGGCACTTCGAGGACCACCTCATCGTGTACATTTGCTACAAGTTTCCACTTATTATTTACAGATAAAAACTTTTCCCAGAGCAGGATAAGAGCGGCCTTCATGCAATCACCGCCAGTACCTTGCACTTGGGTATTGAGGCGTGTGGTGTACCTATCAGAGGATTGAGTGACCAAACGCCTTCTCCCCATAAGTGTGTAAATAGATCCACTTTTATTACCTTGCTCAGCTTGCCAAGCAATCAGCTGTGGGAAGGCGCTTTTCCACTGGTCTAATTTAGTTTGAGCTTCCTCAAGCGTTAAAAACAAACCATCGCCAGCGGCTTGTTGTCTGATTGATTTTGCACCACTTCCAAATAATGCGCCAAAATTATACGTTTTGGCATCACGTCTTTGTTCTTTAGTAACCGATTCTTCGTCAATACCATTCATCAAAGCTGCGGTTTTTGTATGAAAATCAGCGCCTTCTTTATAAGCTGACCGCATAATTTGATCACCACTACATTCAGCAGCGATCCTAAGTTCTAGCTGCGAGTAATCAGCGATTACCAAGACATTGCCTGGAGCAGCAATAAAACCTCTTCGATACTCTGGATCTCTTTTCACATTCTGCAAATTAGGTTCAGAACATGAGACCCTTCCTGTATCACAACCGAGTTGTTTATAGCCAGCATGAATGCGATGGTCCTTATGCGTAAGAGCATGATCCCTTAAGCCCTCGACCTGCGTACATGCAGTCACCAATTCCTTGTAATTCAAATACTCATGAATAATCTGATGATCAGGCCTTAACCAAGCCAAAGCATTTTTGTTCAAGCTTTCTTCAACAGGCACGCCAAAAGCTTTCAGAACAGGTTTCAATTGCTGAACGCTGTTAATGTTAAAACCTTTTACCTGGGGTTTAGTCTTTGACTTCCCGTAATAATCAGGGTGTAGCAAGACTTTGTTGGTTTCTGGGTTTATGTATTGATCCAAGACACCTGCTTTGACAAACTTGTCAATAAGATCAGCCTGCTTCTCATCGCGAAGTTTCTGCTTATCTTTTAGTAATTGATCGTAATAGTCGACGTCAAGAAGAAAACCGTTAAATATCATCGAAGCGAATGCGTGTAATGCTCTGCATTCGAACCTCGACATGTGTGTCAGATCGTACTTGCGAAGTTTAAGTTTTTGAGCCCTATACAAAGGAAAGAGTATAGATACGTCTCTAGCTCCATAGTTAAGCTGCCACTCATTAAAGTCGTCATCGAAATAGTCAATAAAAGAAGCCTGGCCCTCGTCTTTATCTTCTAGCTTTTGACCTAAATATCTTTCAACAAGAGCACCAAGACTGTTTGATAAATTCTTTTTACCTAAAGAAAGAATTCTACCAGCGATAAAAGTGTCAATTAGGTTGCCTCTCAAAGGCATTCCATGGAATTCACACCACTGCCATTCAAATGTAAGGTTCTGACCGATCTTCGCAATTTTTGGATTGCTAATGATCTTGGACAGAACTTTGATGTCAGCGCCGATGCGTCTTACATCGAATACAAAGACATGTTCATCTGTGCCTAGTTGAATTAGACGAAGCTCGGCCTGACGAGGATCCAGGTTTGTTGTTTCGATGTCGAGGCCGCATAACTCCAGTTGCATAAGCATCTGAACTGCTGCCCTTGTTTCGTTCCCACTGGTTATGTAGGTGAATGACGGATTTAAGGCCTTCGAGTAGCTCTGTTGTGACGGGTACAGAGATGCAGTCGTCAGTTGTTTCGCTGACAACCGTGAGAACGGGCTCTGACTGGTCATCGTTGCTGACTCCTACAACTGTGTTGTCAACGGTCAGCTCTGCGAAAAACCGCTCCTGATCGATTTCAATGAGCATTGGCCGTCTGAGATGAGTGCATGGTATCTAGTCCTGGACAGGATGCAAGCTTGAACCTGTAAGGATGAATAATTTTTGTTGGGCATAACTTACAGCGGGTTCAAAGGCAAAAAGTTGTGTTTATTACCGTTTAAGAATTGGTTCATATTTCATTCCAATAATGCAATAAACACAAAAACGTAAAAACAACTAAGAATTGTAAACACTACTTAATGAGCCCAGCTGTTGTAGCTTTTGTGCAAATCTAGTCCTTTGCAGGAAATTGCGAAACTTGCCCATTAGCCTCTTGCATGTCACTGAGGGCGCGTCTGAACTCTTCTTTTGTTAAGTGCAGAAGGTGCTCTTCCATCTCAACAACTCCCTTGTAAACCCCTGCACCACAGGCTGTTTGATGAACGCAGCTATGACACAGAGTCCCAAAGCATGGTTTATAAGTACGTTTGTCTAGTGATATTCCGAGTTTGTCAAAAATGTCTTGAACTACTTCGCACCCTACCGATTGCTTATGAAAACCTACCCGCGTGTTGTGGTAAAGAACCTCGCTCATGGTTAAACCGTAGAACGCTGCATATTGCTTGAGGGCCTTATGGCACTCGTCGCTCATCTGCACCACAACACGCTTCATAGGGGCATCGCTTCCGAATGCCAGGCCCGCCTCTACAGACCCGAATGCCTAGGCAGGTTAGGACAAGACATCCAAGACCCGCCAACCTCAAAATCAATAAAGGTCTTCAGGCGCAGGAGGTTGTCGGTCAGGTGACTCCTCTAAATCAATTTCCTCTATGTCCTCAAAAATTGTCCCACTGGGAACTTCCCTGTCTGTGACTGGGTTTAGCAGTGGGACACCATTTTGCTTGTCCCACTGGGGATGGGTGTACCTATCCAACCCTATTTGGTCTAGTTCATCGGGAGGCTCGATGAGGGAATCATCCTCACTTGTTTTGTGTTCAGTTTGATACACATCAGAAGCTCCTGAAGCGGTTGTCCCACTGCTTGTCCCACTGCCCTGTCCCACTGCTAATCCCTCTCCACCACTACTTTCTTTCCCAGTGGGACAAGAAACCTCTGAGGCACCCCCCGCGTGAGAGAGAGATAAGAGCGATTCAAAGATCGCAACACCATTCGCTGTTTTGGCGACGTA
>MDTG01223403.1_pt1 | contig 23827 bp, 36 predicted proteins | sample 811421 | NCBI WGS metagenome assembly MDTG01 (sample SAMN05326645, study PRJNA326480) | marine metagenome | isolation source: seawater | place: Pacific Ocean: South East | collected 2011
AACTGGAGCAAGAAGTTTGCAAGCCGAGCTTGAACGTATATTGATGCCGCATATGTTTAGCCTAAAAGAATATGCTAAACAGGATATTACCGAAGTAGTAATAACTCCAGGTCTAGTTAAGAAACCAATAAAATTAGCTGCCTAACTGGCTTTTTTGCATATGCAAGACTGTTTGCGAAAGTTCAGTATTCTATGAACTCTAGCGACATTTCGTGCCTGCACAAACTTCTTCCATTGATATGGTCTGTAAGTCATTTTGCCACCCTCCCTAGTTAGTTGGTTAGGTGCGTTCCTTCAGCGACTGCCTACTTCCGCCCTCTCGGGTGAACGTACATATATTTAGCATGACTGCCATGCAAATTGCAAAAAAAAAGGTTGCTCTTTTTGCATATTCCGGTTATACTATGTGTATGTATAGAGGTAAACAAGTTCATTTTTTTGGTTTCAGAGGCTATGAGTACGTAAGTGCAGTAAGAGTTTGGGGTCAACCTGACTTCATACATCCTGTGCATGACAGACGTAGTTACATAGAGTACGATCCTATCAATGACATTGGTATCTTTGCAAATAAAGAAACAGAAGAATTAATACACAGTTACAGACGTGAATATGCCGATATGAAGATAAAGGTTGACAATGTCTAATACTATGCTATACTGATTATATTGTTAGAGAATAGGAGACTTTACAATGAATAAACAAAACAGTAAAATAGTGATTGCACTACTAGGTGCAACAGCCCTTTCCGCTTGTGGCGGTGGGGGCGGTGGTGGAGGTGGCGGAGGCTACACACCAAATAATCCAAGTCCAAGTTTAGTATATCAAAGACCAGTTCAACAAGCAACTGTTGATCCAATGGCAGGTGCTAATTCAAACAAAAATTTCGTAGGTGATACGTTTATAACAGACTTAGATGGTGACGGTGCCAATGATGACATGGTTATTGCTGGTAGAGAAACTATGCCATTTGATGGTACTGTTAATAAAAACAAACTAAGTGTACATAGTTTTGCAAACGGACAGTTAGTAGACAAAACCGCACAGTGGTTTTCAGGCACAGATAATGAAATACTAGGTACAGAGCCTGATGTTAAGTTTGCAGACTTTTTTAACACAGGTAAACAAGACATGATTGTTGCCCATTCGCAAGATATGGCATCATATGGTCCTGCTACATTCTTTAAGAACAACGGCAGTAATTTTACAAGGGTTGATATTCCAACTGCAAACATATGGTCACACGGTAGTGACGTTGGCGACCTTAACAATGATGGTTACAAAGATATATTCTTAACTGACTATGGATATAACAGTACCGTTCTTGTAAACAATCAAGTAAATGGCTTTGATGCTAAAGTAGATAGCAGAGGTCAATTTGGTGACATGAGATTAGGTGGTTCAGGTGCCGCAATTGGTAACTTTATGAACAACGGTGGTAACAATGAGATTATTCTTACAGATGCACAATGTCCTTCAAACGGAAATGGTGCAAGTTGCGATAACACAAAGAAAACTAAACTTTACAGTGTAGATTTTACAGGTGGTGGTGCAAATTATACTTGGATAAAAGACTTACCAGCGAGTAATGCAGTTACAGAACACCATGTGAGAGTTGTCAATCATGACTATAACGAAGATGGTAATGCTGATGTAATTGTGTTTAGTTTGGATTCCGATGGCGGTACAAAACAAAGTGAAATACAGTTTTTACAAAACGATGGTACCGGTACATTTACTGACACATCAAGTGCAACATTGATTGGTTACCAAAGTGATACATCAAGTACATACAAACCAAGATTCTTTGATATCAATGGTGATGGTAAAACGGATATACTAGTAAGTGGCGGAACACATGGAACAAACGATAGTCACCAGTTTTTGCTTAAAACAACAGATAACAAGTATGTGGCAGCATATCAGAATGTACTAACAGATTTTATGGATGATGTTACAAGTATAAGTGGCGACACTACACTTGGTTCAACTGTTAATATTTTTACAGGCGATGATGGCAACAAGTATTTGGTTACGTGGGCAAGTGCTGGTGTTGGCGGGACTGATACTAAACTTAAGGTATTCATGAGTAGATTAGATGGCACAACTATTGCCGCAGGCACTGCAATTAATATGATACAAAATGCATGGAGTTACTTGAGTGATGCACAGGCTACACAAGCACTTAGTGATACTGGACAGTCTTTCATGGGTGGTACTATTATTGATATCAACAAAGCATTCCAACCAATTGGTACATTGCAAATGGGCGGCTTAGCTTTAAACGGTAGTATATATGGTTTTAACGTTGGTGATATAACTGGTCAAGCAATGGATGATATTGGCAGAAACTATGCAGTGAATCTTGCGCCGACTAACTTTGACACAGACGGTGCAACAATGTTTAACAGTATTGCTAGTTTTAACACTAGAACTGTTGACGGTGTTACTGCAGGTGTTGACAACGAGTCGCAACAGTTTACAATGGGCTACAACATGTGGTCTAATGCAGACGAACAAACTGGTTATGGTACAACATACAGTTTGCATATGTCAAAGTTAAATAGTAATCCTTGGATGGGCTTCTCCGGTGTATGGGGAGAAGTTCAGCACACAAACATAATTGACACCGTTGTAAGTTACAAGCAAGGTGGGTTTACTGCTAAAGCGAGTCTAATGCATGTTAAAACAAACTTTACTAAAGGTTTAATAACTGATGTAAGTGACCAAGTTGGTGCATGGACCGAGCTAGGTTACAAAACAGGTGGCTTAGAACTTGGTGCTGGAGTGCATCCTGTTATGCTTAAAGGTAATGTTAAAGCAACTGTTCCTACTAGTATTGACATGAGAGGTAACCTACAATACACAGAACATAAATTCAAGTTGCCAACACACGTAAATGGTTACTTAAAAGCAAATTACAACTTTGTTTTAGATACTAATACTAAAATTAAAGTTAGTAGTGCCGTAAGTCAAAGCGGTGATAAGAATGCTAGTGTAAAATACACTTGGTCATTTTAATCAAAAATTTGACAAGGGACTCCTATCCCTTCTAACAATAAAGTTGCTAGGTTTAATTATCTAGCAACTTTTTTTTACCAAAACTCTTTACAATGTACCTGTTTCCGTGTATAAATAATATTGTAAGTTGCTTAATAGGACTTACATTTTAATCTTGCTTTTATAAAGGAGAAAAAAATGACAAGAATAACCTCACTAGACCTAAACCCATTTTACCGTAACTCAATTGGATTCAATCAACTGTTTGATAGGATTACAAGCAATATTGATACGGCATCTCAACAGAACTATCCGCCGTACAATATTATACGTACAGGCGATGAGTTGTACACTATAGAAATAGCGGCAGCTGGTTTTGTAAAAGCAGATGTTAGTGTTGAAATGGAAAATGGTACTTTGACTATAACTGGCAATCAGCCAAAGAAAGTTGACGGCGAAGATGAAGCCAACGGCATTGAATACTTGCACAAAGGTATTTCACAACGTAACTTCACAAGAACCTTTAACCTAGCAGAACATGTAAAGGTTACAGGTGCAAAAATGACAGACGGAGTACTAAGAATTAACTTAGAAAAAGTAGTTCCAGAAGCATTGAAGCCAAAAACTATTGAAATCAAATAACCATCGATAAGTATTAGTGGAGGGCAAAACTCTCCACTAATCAATAATAGAGAGAGTAAATGACCAACGCAGATCCAAATACACGTGTTAAAGTAGTAGTAGATAGCAAATTGAAAGAACCAAGTTTGTTTAAACTAATATATGTAAACGATAACGAAACTGCAATGGAGTTTGTAATTAAGACACTGATGGAAATATTTCATTACAAAGCAGAAACTGCAGAAAGCCTCACTGTAGATATACATGAAAAAGGCAGTGCAGTAGTTGCAGTTCTACCTTACGAAATGGCTGAACAAAAAGGTGTTGAAGTTACAGTTATGGCACGTGGCGCAGGTTTTCCACTGCAAGTTAAACTTGAGCCGGATGTATGATATGCACCTTGAAATGGAAATTGAAGGTTTCTATTGCAACTCATGGCCAAAACTAACAATAAAACAAAATAATAAAGCATACTACGATGAGTTTATAATCAATTCGCAGAAAGTAGTTATGCAAATTAAAAACAAGCCGTTCACCATTGGTATGGAAAACAAATCTTTTGGGGGAAATGATGTTTGGGATACCACTATTGACAGTGACGGAAACATTACTGCTGATAAGTACCTTGTAATTAAAAGTATATCTTTAGATGATGTTAACTTTGAACACAATTTATATAAATTACCATACCAAAGTATAGAACATGGAGAAACATATAGTCGCGACCAATCAATTAGATTCAACGGTTACTGGAAAATTGACGCAGAAGATAACCCATATAGTTGGATTATTGATCTTAATAATAAAAAGGTCGACGATGAGACTCGAAAAGTGAGTTATTTCAGTGATTATCAAAGTCATGGTAATTACGACGATCATTATCAACTCATTGATGAAATTAGAAAAATAATTTCATGAAAAACTTATTGGTAGCAGTTCCCCAACTAGAGATTCATCGCCCTCCGGTGTCTACTGCTTTATTAGCAGGAATTATGCATGGTGCAGGTTATGAAGTTAGTTGTTTAGATTTAAATATTCAGATGTATCACGACTGGGGAGAAAGAGAATACTATTCATATGTTGACGTATGGGAAAAAACACGTGAGCCTACCAGTGACGAAATCTCCAACATAAAACAATTCATACTTACAAAACTTATTCCACACTGTGATAACAATACAAGAGTTTTGATAAGTGTGTTTACTGTTAACAGTCAAATATTTACAAAATTAGCATGCCAACTTATTCAAGCAGATTATCCACATTGTGAAATAATACTCGGTGGTACTGGCTGTACTCAAGGATTTGGACCATACATGCTTGAAGAAAAACTATGCAATCATGTTATCTACGGTGAAGGAGAACAGGCACTTTTAAACTTGCTAGAAGGCAATACTGATTATCCAGGAATAGATAACGAACAAACACAGGTGCAGGTGAATGATCTAAACACTGAAAGTTTTCCAGATTATACCGATGTAAACTTTGACAAATACGAATATCTATACACCAATAGACGAGAGGTAAACATTGTAGGTAGTAGAGGATGTGTTAGAAAATGTACATATTGCAATGTGGCAGCATACTGGCCAAAGTTTAGATATCGTAGTGGACAAAACATTGCAGATGAAATGATTAACTATTATGAAAAACATGGCGTAAGCCAGTTCTATTTTACTGACAGTCTTATTAACGGCAGTTTAAAAGCATTTAGAGATATGTGCGATAAATTAGCCAACTATAATCAAATACACAAAGCAGGGTTTAGTTGGGGCGGACAGTTTATTTTTAAACAAAAGAAAACAGTAACTGATGATTACTTTGATATGATTGCACAAGCCGGTGGCGATCAGTTCTATGTAGGAGTAGAAACAGGAAGTGATAAAATACGTTGGGAGATGGACAAGAAGTTTACTAACGAAGATATTGACTATCATTTAGAACAGTTTCGACGTGTTGGTTTACGAACTTTTTTCTTAATGATAATCGGATATCATACAGAAACGTTACAAGATCACTATGACAATTTAGCAATGTATTATCGCTGGCAAAAATATGTCGCAACAGGAACAATATCGGGAATCGACCTGAGTACAACACTTATGTTTCTGCCTGACACACCACTTGAACGTATGATAGATAGCCACGGTATTGTGTTTCCTACAATGCAACTTGAACCTGATGGCAGTCTAAAACCTAATCGTACCATATGGACTAGTAAGTCTAATCCTGATTTAACATTTGAAGAACGTATTAGAAGAAGGTTAGAAGTCCATGTTATTGCAATGAAGTACAAGTGGCCTATACACCGAGGGGTACAAAGATTACAAGCAATTAAAGGGCATATAGAAGCCTACAAGTTTAATAAAACAAGAATTATACCAATAACAAATTTAAATTAAAATTCAATTTCAATACGTTTAGGATAGTACACTGGCTTACACCATTCTGTGCTGCCACGTCCTCTACAATTATTTAGATACCGTATACCATCTAGTTGCTGTTCGATATCGCTATGATAGTGTCCAAAACACCATGTGTCTATCTTCTTTTCATGATCTTCTTCTAAACAGTGTCTAAGCCAACTATTACCTGTAGTGCCGAGTCTATGGCTATTATCTAAATGGACATCGTGTTTAAGCAGTCGTGCATCTGGAACAAAATGGCTCAACATAACAATTTTTGTAATGTCCGGATGTGTTTGTAATTTTTTTACTGTTCTACATAAAAAACCTGCATCACTTTGTGCCATTGCTTCTACTTGTTGGGTTGCCCACATTGATATTTTATATGTAGATTGTACCCACTGTTTGCAGTCCATGTATGCTTGACTTGAATCTCCTAAACCAAAATCATAACTACACCAGCCGTTAGTGCCAACAAAAGCAACATTGTCAATCACAAGACAATCATCTTGTAAAAATATAAAGTCTTTGATTTTACCAATATCTTCGACTAGAGTTTCGTAGCTGGTACGTAAATCATCGAGGCCCCAACGGTGCTCGTCATTACCATCAACAAACATAGTCATTTGATAATGTTTGCTAATCTCTTGTAAAACAGGCCTTACATCAGCACGTTCACGGCTTACGTCACCTATAATAACTGCATATGGACTTGTAGCCTTTCCTTCCCAGGAAAACTCTTCGTCCCAAGTATCAACATGTAGATCAGAAATTAAATCGAAGTGTATTTTCATTATAACTATACTTAACTCAGGAGACTACCATGAACATAATTATTGGCAAAGAAGACGCTGAAAAGATGAGAGACAAGTACACGGTACTACCTTTAGAAACTATGAAGTGGAAATCTAATCCAGATCTTCCAGCCACAACTGCATATTGCTTAATAGAAAACATTCCAATTACAGAAATGAACAAAGTCGACGAACTTAAAGACCTGCACACAAAGTTTTATGAAAATTATCAAAAAGGTGACTTTAACTTTTGTATACAAGCACTAGAGCATCTCAAAGGCAAATGGGGCGGAGAAATTGACAGTTACTATGCAGTAATGGAAGACAGAATTAGTAAATACAAAGACGCAGAAGTTTTTGATCCAATACTTTACAAATAGGAGCATGTGATGTGGGAAATGATTGAACGTATGGCCAGCGATAGGCTTTGGATCTACACTGGTATAGCAGGAAGTTTATTTGGTGCTGCCTTTCTGTTTTGGTTTAAAGATACTCTTATGGCTTATTGGGCAGTTAGCAAATTTGATAACTTTATGCAGAGTCTTGCACAACGTTATGGATGGAAATGGTTACAAGAGCCTGAGGACCTATGGCGTAAACGTTATCCACGTATTACCAAAAAGATAGACGATATCGAGACTCGCCTTAAACATCTCGAGGATAACGGCACCACTAAGTGGTAATTTACGTTATAATCTACACACATAATACATCATTGATTTAATAAATACTACTGTCCAGGAGCTAGATATGTTCCACCTGGAGGAACAGAAAGAATGATATGCCAGTAGCAGAAATACTCGCAGGGATTGCCCTTGTGAAATCAAGTGTGGACTTCATTAAATCAAACATAGACACCTGTAAAGATATAGGTGAACTTGGAAGTGCAATCGATGGATTGTTACGAGGTAAAGATGAAGTTAACAAACAACAAGGCAAAAGCCCAGGTGTTAGAGAGCAGTTCGATACTGCTCATGTCGCCAGAGAAACCATTGACGCAAAATTAGCCGCTGAGAAACTACAAGAAGTTGCTACCTTGGTTAATCTGCGGTTTGGACCAAACACTTGGAGAGAAATTCTTGAAGAACGTGCCAGACGTATTGCTGAAGCTAAAGAAGCAGCCAGATTAGCAAAAATACAAGCCCGTAAAGAAAGTGCCGAACTGTGGGCTGACATTAAAACAGTTCTTATCATTGTAGGAGCAGTATTAGCCGGTGCAGACGCAATTGGCGGCGCAGTTTACTATTCATAATGACTCATGCATTCTTATTAATTGTTTATTTGGGTCAGAAAATAATCAGTCAAGATATGCATTTTAATAACATAGATAGTTGCAAATACTTTGCCGCACGTTTCAACAATCAACCAGCTGTACCAAATCGTACTGCAGGCGAAGGACTACCACAGTCACGTAAATATATTGCAGTTTGCGAACCAAAACTTGTCAATGCTAAAAGAACTAAGATATACAACTAAATTAGGTACAAAATTTTGACGGTGTTTGAATTTTGACAATTATTTGGAACAAATATCCATGTGTTAAGATACCGTAAGTGCAGGATTTGCATTTATAAGTATCGTTATGGAAAAGAAGATCCAAGAACTTGCACTACGTATCGAGCAAATCGAACGTTTGCTATTACAGTTACAAAAAACATTGGCTCAACATGTGGAGAAATGCTCAGCTAAATAGTCTGATGGAACCTTCACAAGAATATTTAGATGCAGTTACAAAAGGCACACAGTTTCAAGAAAAAGAAAGTGCTTGGGCTGGCATGGATAGTAAGAACTACATTGAAGAAATCAAGTGCCTGCGAAAGCATCACAAGGCAAAAACACTGTTAGATTATGGTTGTGGCAAAGGACATCAATACACACAAAAAAGTCCGCCGTTTGACCAACGTTGTGGATTTAAAAGTTATTACCTATATGATCCATGTGTGAGTTACTACAATGTACCGCCACGCAGTAACAGAAAATTTGATGCCATTATCTGTTTACAAGTTATTAGACACATACCCAACAAAGACATACCTTGGCTTAAAGAACTATTTGAACACACTGCAAAGAAGTTTGTGCTCATTGGTGAATATGATCCAAATATAAAACAAAAACCAAAAAAAGTTACAAATGCTGATTCAGAAAGTAGAACGATAGATTTCTATCGTGAGGCATTTGCAGACTGGGACAGTCCAGCAGAACTATACTTTCACTGGCGTAAACACCAATGTGAACAGACTAAGAAAGACAATGATAAAATTATAAATATCATGTAACCATGGAGAGCTAGAATGGCAGAAGAAATCAAAGAAGCAGGTTTTCATCCCGCAGATACAAACGGTGACGGGAAAGTAACCAAAGCAGAACAGGCAATGTATATGGAGTTCAAACGCAAAGAACTAGAAGATGCAGATGCAATGCGAGATGCACAACGTAAGATGGCTTGGTTTGCACTTGGTGGTATGTTACTGTATCCATTTGCAGTAGTATTGGCAGTGCTGATAGGATTAGATCAAGCAAGTAAGATCCTAGGCGATATGGCAAGTGTATACTTTGTATCAGTTGCGGCTATTGTGGCTGCCTTTTTTGGCACACAAGCAATGAACACTAAGAAAAAGTGACCCACACATATTATGCAAGTGATCCGGTTATAGATAACCTTTACTTTGTAAACATACCAAAATGTGCTAGTCAAACAGTACGTGCATGGGCCGCACAGATGGCAACTAAGGATGCAGATATACAAGAGCCATTTAGATTTTGTATCCTGCGTGAGCCTTGGGGCAGACTCAAAAGCACATTTGCATACGGTTGTGGTGCAAGATACAGTTATAATTTTACTATTGATATGATTGGTGAATGGTACTTGGGTAATACGCCCTCTAGCCCAACATTTCAACAATCAGATTTGCTAGTTCATTTTGGAACACAACGTTCATTTGTAGAAGGCGCACCGTGTGCTATCGATCATTGGTATCATACTGGCATGATGCGTGAATTACGGAATGATCTATCTGCAGTTAGCGGATGTACAGTAGGTTGGCAAGAAGAGAATCGCAGTAACTACACACAAGAATTTACAGTAGCCTATAATGATTGGTTTAGTGCAAATGAAAGTAAACTGGATGTATTGCTCGAAGAGGATCTCGAACTATACAATTCCACGTTTTAATCTAAGATAAAGTTCTACACGTTTACGTCTTTTTACTTGATTCATAGTATGTCTGCGTTCTCTACTTTTCATAACACTTAATGTTCTTATTAGTTTATGCGAGAGTTTTGGCATACCCGGAGCCCTGACATTACGTCTAAGTTCCGTTTTTACACGCCATAAAAATTTGTCATCAAAAAATAGGCTTTTATTGAAGTCTGCAATCTCTTGACAACCGTTCCAAATCCAACGCTGATATTTCTCACTTGAACTGTTTATTCTACGCATCTCATTTAGCACCATTTGCATTCGCTTATTGGGATTTGGTTCTTTATCGTAACTTTCATTGATGTAAGGTTGAAAAGTTTTAAATCCATATTCACGTATTTTTTCTAATGCGCCTGCTCCGTTTAATAATAAAAACGGGTGTCCGCATGCAAGTGGACGCAGTGTTTTTTCAGTAAGATGTATACGGTCATAAACAGTTTCTAAAACGACACTACAGTTTGTGTGTGCAAAGTCATATGCATCGTATGTTGCACTGTTATCTCCTGAGATTTCATATTGCTTAAAACTGCCGACTTGTACACTTTCAATATGTCTTGAAGACTCTAAAAAAATTTTCCTGTAAGCTCTTTTACCTGTTGTGCCTCTAGAATAAACTAAAAAATTAGACTTTATGTCTTGACTTTCTCTACGCAGTCTGTTATCATAACGAGCAAATCTGTACCAATCAATTGCAATAGGAGCATGGGCCCACCAGTAAGCACACTTAAATAGGCCTGTGTCTTCATACTTTTTAATTTCAACGGAATCGAGTTCGCTATGTAGAAGTATCCAAAAATTTGTACAGTTATTTCCGATATCCCATCTTAGGTTCAAGTCTTTCCATGATCCTTTGTTCCATTCTTTAAAGATCTGAGGGTCCATGGTATGTACTTGCTTTTCTAACTGTTCATCACTGTACATATCAAAGTCCAAAGGCTCTTGGTCGTGGCATATCACAGTTGGTTTGTCCTGCAAACAATCAACAAAAGCATTAGGTTGTTTATCATCTAAGTTAGTTACTATATTGCCAAAACCTTTTTCACCCCAAGGATAGAAGTATTTGACCAGATACTTGTTTTCTAAGGCCTGGGTGACAAAATTGTATAAATTATTAGTAGGAACAGACATTTAGAAAGGTTACCTTAAATGAGAATTGGTTTTATCGGTCTTGGAAAACTTGGACTTGATTGTGCTGAAGTTATGGCTGAAAAATATACTGTGCATGGTTACGATATTTACCCACGAACCAGTGGTAGTGTTAAAGTTTGTGACACTCCAAAAGAGATGATCGATAACAGCGATTGGATATTCATTGCAGTGCAAACACCACATGCTGAAGGATACGATGGTAGTGTACCTAGTTCGCATATGAACCCTAAAGACTTTGGTCATGATGCTGTAAAAGATGCAATACAAATGGTTAACTGGCACGCAAGTGAACCAAAAAAGGTTGTTTTAATATCAACTGTGCTTCCTGGAACAACACGCAGGCATTTTTATTCCATGCTGGACAAACGACATCAGTTCTTATACAATCCTTATTTGATTGCAATGGGAAGTGTCAAATGGGATTTTGCAAATCCTGAAATGATCATGATAGGCACTGAAACAGGCGATGCAAGTGAAATGGAAGATCTTATAAATTTGTATCGTCCATTAATGCGTAATGATCCAAGGTATGTTACAGGCACATGGGACGAATGTGAAGCAATTAAAATATTTTACAATACATTTATTAGTGCTAAAGTAGGACTAGTAAACATGATACAGGACTTTGCACTAAAGATAGGAAACATTAATGTTGACGTTGTTACAGACGCACTAGCACAAAGTACAATGCGTATTATGGGTCCAAAGTATATGACAGCAGGCATGGGAGATGCAGGAGCATGCCACCCAAGAGATAATATAGCACTGCGTTGGTTAGCCAAAGAGTATGATATTGGCTATGATATGTTTGATACCATAATGGGAGCAAGAGAAATACAAGCAAAAAATTTAGCAGATTTTTTAGTAGAACACTCTCAGGACAAACCTATAGTTATACACGGAAAAGCATACAAACCAGACGTTCCTTACTGCATAGGAAGTTATAGCACATTGATTGGCTTTTACGTAGAACAAGCAGGAAAAACTGTTAAATATATAGACCCAATAGCAGATGACAGAACAAACTGTATAGACAACATTGAAGAAGCAAGTATAGTTTTATATGCACACAATAGATATATCACATATGGATACACAGGTCAAAGTGCAGTAATGAATGACTTCTACTGCGACATCCCAGAAGGATCGATTATTATTGATCCATTTAGAAGCCTACCAAAGAAAAGCAACAAATACGAAGTGATACATTATGGAAATACAAGAACACACTAATTGGTATAGTGGACACATCGAGCCTATATGGACTGGTGCGTTTCAAGATCTTATGTATATTAACGAACCATTTAACGATGAAGAAAGTTTAAAAACATGGCGTGCGTTAGGCTATACACAAAAACGTTTTACTGGTGATATGTATGACATGCGTCAAGAAGAACCACAATGGATGAAACAGGTACAAGAACATTTTCCATGGAAACACTTTAGCTGGAGTGTATATAGAATGAATCCTGGTACAACATTACCAATGCATGGAGACACCTACGCAAGATTTCGAGAACTATATGACTGGCAAGGTGACATACACAGAGCAGTTGTGTACCTGGAAGACTGGCAAAGTGGACACATCAGTGAATGCGAAGACACTGTAATTACAAATTGGCTTGCAGGCGATTACATAGTGTGGAAGAATGATACACAACATCTGGCAGCCAATGTTGGCAAAACTTCTCGATATACTCTACAGATAACTGGTATAAAATGAAAATAAGAAGTTTTAATGAGTGGGACCAACTTAGAGAATGTTATGTTGGTGTTGCAGATCATGCGAATTGGCCAAGTGGAGACTCTGTGTTCGCAAATGAAAGCGAAAAAACACTGTGGAAAGAAACGCCAGTACCTAGTGGAGCTGTGCCAGACTGGATTATCGAAGAAGCAAATCAAGATCTCGACTCTCTTGCAGACATATTAGAAAAACAAGATGTCAAAGTTAATCGTCCTAGTACTGCCTTGGACTTTCAAGGCTTAGGCGGAATGTATAACTATTGCCCTCGAGATAGATTTTTGATAGCAGGCAGAGAAATACTTAATCCAGCAATGATGTATCCGTGTAGACAAATGGAACAGTTATGCTATGGAGAAATGTTAAAAGACAACACTGTTAAGGAAATGCCATTACGTCAAGGAATGGTTCTTGATGCGGCTAATATATGCAGACTAGGAAATGACTGGGTGTATTTAGAAAGTGATAGCGGTAATCAACAAGCATATGAATGGCTTTGCGAACAGTATCCAAATATAAACATTGAAAAAGTAAACTTTTATGCTGGAGTTCACATTGATTCAACAATAGTACCACTTCGGCAAGGACTAGCAGTATGTAATAAACCAAGAGTAAAAAGCAAACGGCATTTGCCAAAGAGCATGAAAGATTGGGAAATAATATGGGTTGAAGATGTTGTGGCTAGTGTGTTCTATCAATATCCTTATGCAAGTAAATGGATTGGCCTAAACATGTTAGCAGTTAATCCAACCACAGTTATAATGGATACGGCACAATTAGAGCTAAGTAAAACACTAGAGAAAAAAGGTTTTACAGTGATACCTCACACACTAAGACATGCAAGAACGCTTGGTGGAGGACATCATTGTGTTACTCTTGATACATGGAGAGAAAGTAGACCACATGCTTAAAGAAGATGCAGTCGAAAAATTAGTACAAAAAGAAGTAAAGCGCCAGGTTGAAAATCAAGTAGCTCAAGCAATCAACGATCCTGAATGGGTAATTGAACTAGAAAATAAGATTACTAAATTTGTACAAGATAGAATTGTAGCACGTTTTAGCAATATTAGTACTGTCCCCGACCTAGTAGACACTGTTGGCACAAGTGTCGAAAAAATGTTTGAAGATGGATTTGTACCAAACATAGAACACATTGTGGACAATACAATGCTGGTACAGGCAGTTGATCAAGCAGTTGAAAATCTTGTAACAAAAACTGTAAATCAGTTGGTATTTGATCCAAACTGGATGCAAAAAATACACACACAAATTGGTAGGGAGACTGGCGATAGATTACGTCTCGGGCTGAAAGAAGTAAATGTTTACGATACTCTACGCGATGTTGTAATCGATAATACAAGTCTTATTCACGAAGATCTTGATAGAGAGCTTGTAATACAAGATGGAATTGTTGTTGTTCAACAACACCTGTCAACAAATACATTAGATACAGATAGTGATGTTAATGTTGGAGGTGCATTGATTATCGAAGGTGATCTAGCAGTGAAAGGACGCATTAGTTTAAGCAATCCTAGTTTTAAAGAACTTAGTGACAGTATTGAAAAGAATGCTATAGACAAACTTAAAACAGAATTTATCGACGAGACTTCAAATGTCATACGAGAACAAATACAAGACGGATTGAATGTAAAAAATATCTTAATACGTGGTGAAAGTTTAGTTGATAACAACAAACTTAGCAGTGCAATAACAAAAACAAGTATAGAAGAAACAGGCACACTTAAAAATCTAACAGTTGGCACAGAACTTAGTGTTGACAACAAACGTGTTGGAATAAACACAAGTGCACCACGAAGTGCATTAAGTGTTTGGGACAGCGAAGTTGAAATTGACATTGGAAGACGTAGCCAAAATACTGCACAAATTGGAACAAGTAAAGCACATGATTTAACTTTTATAACTAACAATCAAGAACAACTTAAAATCGATAAAGATGGTTTGGTTAGTGTAAACAAATTGCGTGTTGGCAGAAATAGAATAAGCACGCATAACGAAACCCCAGGTTGGAGTGGAGCAAAAGGTGACATAGTGTTCAACTACAATTTTAAGCCAGGCGGTCCGTTTGCTTGGATTTGCTTAGGCGATTATCGCTGGCAAGAGCTATTGTCAGCATAATGGAAATAGCATGGGTACTAAGTGCAGACTATGTTGATCCTTTAGTAAAGTCAGATACAATACGTGACATAGGTGCTACTTGGGGCTCGTGGAAAACATGGCGTAGTTGGAACACCGATAATGTGTTATGTGCCGATAATAGCAAAGCACAGGATCTTATAAAACGTGCATTTCACAGTGTATGTAACTTCTATATTCCAAAAGAATCATTCACACTACTAAATCGTCCTGCAGGTGTCAAAGTATTTGATGGCGACTTTCCAGATGACTTTGCAAAGCAAGAAGATGTAATTGCTATGCATCTTTGTAGTAATAGTGAACTTGTGTTGTGTATGGGATTTAATCTACAAGAAGTTACAGAAACAGAACCTAAAGCAAAATTTCTTGCAAAAAGTTATCTTGCAGCCATACGCGGAGTAGTAAAAAACAATCCAAACACACAGTTTGTGTTTATAGATCACACAGAAGATTTGGACAAGAGTTTTGAAAATTTAGAAAATATATCTTGCGATACTTACGAAAACGTGTTACAATTACTAACGTAATTTGGAGAGATATTTGTTTTCTGTAACAGACTATTTTACATCGCCTGCAATATTGTTGACACGAGCTAATACTACTACCACGCATTATAAAGCTGAATTTAAATACAACAGTTTTGGTTATAGAACGCATGACTTTTCAACAATAGAAGATAGACACATAGTAGTATCAGGATGCAGTCATACAGAAGGTGTTGGGCTACATCTTGAACACACATGGCCTAACAAACTTGAAAAAGAACTTAGTACCCAAGTTATAAATCTTGGTGTAGGTGGTTCTAATTCAGAATTTGTAAGTCAAAACTTGAGACTCTGGCTTGATAATTACAAACCACTGGCAGTGATAGCACAATGGCCGAATTTATATAGAGCGACTCACTGGAAAAACTCTCAAGCACGTTTTGTATATGGCACGTGTGCTGATGAACTTTTTAAACAAAAAATTTTACAAGGTGATGAACATTTTTTATTGACATTTGTAAAAAATGTTGTATACCTAGACAGTATATGCAAACAAAAGAATATTCCTGTGATAAATGTATATTTAGATGTGCCAGGATTAGAACAACCGTTACTCGAACAAGTAGGAATTGTCATGCACTATGATTGTAAAATACCCGGCGAAACATGGCATTTTGATAGCGGAGCTTTAGACAACTCGCATCACAGTGAATGGTGCCAAACTCAATGGGTAAACAGACTAAGGGGACTATTATGGTAGCACGTGTTATTGATAGCTGGTGCGAATAATGATAGAATTTGAATATGCAGATTTAAATCCTGCATGGGACAATCTAACTTGTGAAAAACCTAGTCCAGTCAAATACAATTTTCCTTCTTGGATGAAAAATCTAAAAGGCAACATTAAAGAATATTTTCCAGCAGGATTTGGGCAGGATCATACAGCACGGCATTGTAGAGGATTACAAGAGCTATCACAAATGGGTTTAACCTGTCCACTACCTGTGGATGTAGAAGCACATAATTATGATATGATTCCGTGGGGAGGATTAAACTTCCATCCTTATGCAATGCATGGCACAATGTGGGACAAAATTGCTGATGGATGCGAAGCGGATGAACACCTCATGAGTTACGAATGGAATCTAAAATTACTTATTTGGCCATGGCGTATTAAAACCAGCAAAAACATTGGTATTATGATAACAAATCATGGACTAACATGGCAGGATAACTGGTTTTGTTTTAGTGGAGTAATGCCACCTAATGTAGCAGAAGAACCAAATCGACAAAATCATTTCTCATCAACTATTGACCCAAAGTTCAATTATTTCCAATTAGAAGTAGTAGTAGCTATCAAAAAAGGTACTTTTATTCCCAAAGACACTTGCATATTTACTATATTGCCTTTTGATATAGACTTGGCCAATTCAGTAAATGATTTACCTTGACATTTGTGGCAATCTATTGTACACTAATACTTAACAACGGAGATTAATATGGTAGGACGAGTTGGCTTTTGTTGCAAGTATCTACATCCAGATCAAACACAAAAACCTAAACTATTAGAAGAAATACAACGACCACTTACAGAAAAGTGTACCACAGTCGCATGGCTAAACAGGCAAACTGTGAACGAGGCTGAACAACGTTTGTATGATATTATGACGCATAATATGCAAAGTGCATACAACCTAGTTGAGTATGTAGGTAATCTCAAGCCTGGTTTACGTATGTGCAGAATTGGCAGTAATCAGTTACCGATGTATACACAACCAGATTGGCGTTACTTTTGGCAACAAGCAGACATACGTCGTGAATTAGCACATGGTTATGCTAAAGTAGGCAAACTAGCACGGCAACTTGGAGTACGTCTTAGTTTTCACCCTGGGCAGTTTTGTGTACTTGCTAGTGATAATACAGATATAGTAGAAAGATCAATAGAGGAGTTTGAATATCATGTCGATATGGTTAGGTGGATGGGATTCGGCCGTACCTTCCAAGACTTCAAGGTCAACGTCCATATATCCGGTAGACAAGGTCCTGCCGGTATCAAAGCAGTCCTCCCAAGACTATCTCCGGAGGCGAGAAATACTATTACAATCGAAAATGACGAAAACAAATGGGGGCTTGAAGCCTCGCTTGAACTTGCCAAAGACGTTGCACTCGTTCTCGATATACACCACCACTGGGTTAATTCAGGTGAATACATTGAACCAACCGACGATCGATGTTCTCGCATAATAGATTCATGGCGTGGTGTGCGTCCTGCATTGCACTACAGTGTTTCACGTGAAGACATACTGATTGGACACGATCCCAATGTACGTCCTGATATGAACACCTTACTTGAACAAGGCTACAAGAAACAAAAACTACGTGCCCACAGTGACTTCTACTGGAATCATGCAGTAAATGAATGGGCGGCTACTTTCAGCAAACATTGGGATATACAATGCGAAAGCAAGTGTAAAAATCTTGCAAGTCATCCGTTTTACAATAACTATGTAGAGTAATATGAAGAACGCAGAAATAAAAGAACAACTAGACAGAATAGAAAATAAAATAGATGCAGTTGATCGCAAGTTAGATCGACATATTGCTGAAATATGGACAGTGTATAAACCAATTAAAGAACTATTAACAAAGTTTGAGAGATTTAGATTATGGTAAGACGTTATATAGGCAGTTTAATATTTTTTGGCTTAGGTGCTTTCTTTTTAGCACATGACCTAATGCACGACTACAGTCACGGAGCAAAGTTTCTAGGACTTAGTGAAATGACCTACATGTGGATAGCAATGGGTGTTGTTCATTTATTAATTAAACCATGCTATTGTAAAAGGAGATAACATGTATCAAGGCAACGGACACATACATCAAGGAAGATTCAACTGCGTAAGTGATTTTATGCATAGATACAAGCCTGAAGGAGCCATTGCAGGCGGTAGACCTAGTCAAGAATATAGAAGTGAAAGACGCAACACTGCTAGACTTAGTTATAGAATGGCTAAAAAAGCATTGAAAGCAGGCTTGGTCAGAAACTAACATGGCTCATGTTTATCTACATAATGCTTATACCGAATCTCAAATTGCACAAATGCAGAAAACTGATACAGATACTATTATAGTAGATAACTTTATAAACAGTGATGAACTATCAGAACTTAGAAATTATATTGACTCCGTTGAGTATCCCGAGCATGGCAAAACCAGTAAGTATGCCGGAAGTTCATATGAACATCCTCCGCATGGACCTCGCCTGAAACAACTGTTACACGAAAAACTATTAGAACACATTGGCGAATATCAGCTGGATTTCTTTGCTTGGCAGGAAGCAATACAACCCTGGAAGATACATGCCGATCTTAGGTGGTATGCAGACAAGGTTCCACACAAAGTAATATTAATACCCTTAGACGTTATCAGTGATCAAGCAGACTGGGCTGATACCTACAGTCTTACATTCAATCAAAGAAACTATCTGCGTAATAATCCCAACAGTGATGTTGGCAAAAAAGGCAACACAGATCAAAAAAATTGGGCAAGAGCAATTGACAATCCAAATACAGAAGGATGTATTGACGGCTATGCTATTGACAAATCTACATGGCAAAAGTATCTAAGTCATGTGCCTTATGAACATCTTGAAGGTTTAGAAATAGACAAGATATACAAATGGAAGCCAGGTAGTGCGGTCATATGGGATGCCGATCAATTACACTGTGCAGACAACTTTCTTGCACGTAATATAAAAACAAAACTTAGTATATTGGTAATGACCAATCAGGCTTAATTAAATATTGTCTTTGTTCGGTACAATACTACCGTTACCAAACAGATCAACTGCTTTCCAACTTAGGTAGATCTTATATTGAGGAATCATTGGGTCTGCATCTTCCATACCCAACAAAAACACTTTGTCTGATGCTTTTTTGGCAGCCGCAATAAGATCTTTATCTTCTTTGTCCTTCTTTTTCCAGCGGTATTGTCTAATAGTCTTATACAGTAAGTCATGTATAATGGCCGCTCTAGCAACGTCAAATGGCGCAATTAACCACCACATAGCCCTTGGTACACTGGCAAGATCAGTTACAAATCCAGTTGGTACTGTAATTGTTTCTGTTCTGTCTGTATCTCTTATAACTTTTACGCCTACGCCTTTGAGTGCATCAATATCAGCCACTGTTAGCTCTGATGTAGTATATGATAGATGTCTACCAAGTGTCCACTTGCGAGGTGGATTGAACTCAGCCATAATTTTATTATTAAATTGTCCCATGTAATCTGCTCCTTGTAGTGTATTTATTGTACCAAAACAAAGAAAAAGGTTGACAGATACATATAATATGTTATTATATATGTATAGTTAGAAACAAGGGGAAATAGATGATTTGTTCAAGTGCTTCAAGAGACAAGTTTGTTAAAGAAGGTTTAGATTATTCAACTGCAAAATACAAGGCAACTTATGCTTATTACTATCTTCCAAATGAAATAGCCAAAGTAGCACAAAGAGTAAGAAGAGATCCTTACAACGAGATACACCAAGAATGTCTTGCAAATCTTAAAAGAAGTAAAACTATTTTATTGAATGCAAAAACTGCTGGTCAATGTAATTACATAATGGATAAACTTTACAAAGATATCAATCATGTGTTTAATTTAGGAGGCAACTAGTATGGATATTGTATTACAGATAATTGGTTTTGTTGCCATAGCATACGTATTGTTTAAGTTTTTTCCAGCAATACTAAGTGCAGTATTTAAGTTAAGTGTTATTGTAATTGCATTGTTGATGATTGCACTAGCAGTAAGTGTTTATATGAGCGATTGGATATGGAGTGTCAATTATGCTTAAGAAACTAGCCGTAATTGGATTGACGACTGCCTTAATAGGTTGTGGTACAAGCAATAGAGCACTAGCTGATGCAAGTATTTTTACACAACAGAATCCAATTGACTATACAAAAATATTTAATGAACGTACTGCTATTATGGGCATACTGCATTTTATGAAGGAAAAGCCATATGTTGCTCCGGTAAACAATCAACCTGTGTTTTTTAATCATACAAAACAGGATGCTAAACTAGACGCAGTGCTTTCACAGTTTCCTCACAATGCATTTGATGTGTATATTAAATCGCCTACATATCCTAATAAGAACAGACGTACTTACATGAAGTTGGACTTTACTGTGGGTTGGAATGATGGTTACTTGAACAAGTTATACACAACGGTTGCATCAATGAACACAAGACAAGGTGCAGGCTTTGCAAAGTTTATAAACAAAAAGCATTGGACCACACCTGGATACGATGTGCAATTAGATATGACTGCTAGTAATAAACTTATGAGAGGTTTGTACAGAGCCGGACCGCAACTGTTGGTACGTGTGGGCAATAGAAGTTTAGGTTGTTACAATGTTCCTGAGCTAAGTGGGCTCACACAAGGCAGAATGGCCAAACACAAAATGGTACAACCAAATGGCAACGGCACTATTATAAATGGTTGGTTAGAGTTTACAACTTCAATACAGTTTGAAATTACACCTGATGATGATATTGGTAACGTAAGAATATTTGTAGTTAACCAAAGTCAGTGTAGATAGAATCCCCTAGAGTCGGCCCTTACATACTTAAATGATAGAAGGGTCGGCTATCCTTACAACATACTGATTTGTACTGCTGGTCCGTTTTGTGTATCATTGAAATCTAAACTACCAAGTTTAAAGTAATCTAAGTAATCCTGGTAATCATTAAGGTCAAATGCAACTGACTTTTCACCCTGTAACTTTAATAACAAGAACATGCTAAAGCCTTTATCCTTAAGTATATTGGCGTAACTACTGTATGCAATTATCATTGCATCACGTGATATTGTAGCTCTGTCCAGCCTATCATAGTTAGCAACAATATTGTCAATAAGGGTTGGATCTCCATTTATAAAAAAACCATTGAATAATTCTTTCATGTATTCTTGACCTAGCATATTTGCTTTAGTATCTAACATCTTGGCTATGTCTTGAAAATGAGCTCTACCTTTTGCTCCTGCGTTTCCAGTGGGGAATCCAACGGGAATTTCGTCAGGTTCTAATTCTGCTTTAGCATAAATTGCGTCTAAGTTTGGTTTACCAAAGTCCTTGAGATTATTTTTTAATCTGCCGCCACCTGAACTTATTTCGCCTTTTACTTCTACTTCTGTGCCGTTAATTGATAAATCACCTATTGATGCAAACTTTATGTTCGGACTTAATAATGCTAACCCAACTTCTCCCGGTCCTCTGTTTGACCCTTGTATGTTTAGTTTGGTGTCAAACAAATTTTTATACAATTGTGTAATAAAACCCTCTGATACTTTACCATTACCTTGAAGCCAAGCACCCCAACCTGAGAATCCTGGTTTTATAAGTTCTGCTTCGTTGATGTAACTTACTTGACCATATGTTGTTAAGAACGTACTAAAATCATCATAGTCACCGGGTGTGTCGTTTAAAGCACGTATGAAGGTTCCAAGTAAACCTTTTACTGTATGGTCTTGTTCTGGTTTGGTCAGTGCAGGTGCTAACAAGTCCTTAGGCGATTTGCCAGAAATAGAATCTATTTCATTTTGCACAAGTCTGTAGACTTTTTTGGTAACTTCAGGATTGGTTTTAATTTGATCAACTATAAAGTTAATTCTATCACTTTGTACATCTTCGTTTACAATTTGTTTAATGAGCATGTGGAAATCCTAGTTTCTTATGACTGTATTTATAGTAGATAACAGCTATTATAACATAATAGAATCTATACCTAAATACTATACTGGCATTTAAACGCCGGTAGAAAAGGAGGTATCATGGATATCTTAGCAAAAATAAAAGGATGGGCAAATGCACTAACGGAGGTAGCAGTTTCGCTCCTCGCATTAGGCATTGTACTTGAAGTTCTTGTGAACGGAAAAGGTGTTCCATTCTGGCCTGATATTGCAATCATTGCAAATGTACAAAACATTATAGCAGGCTTTTCAGCACAAGGACTAGTAGGCCTTGTTGCTATATGGGTACTATATCATATATATAAATCAAAATAAATCAAATATAATATAGCACACACTCTTATTAGTAGGCAAACTCGTCTTCTGACTTGTTGCCTACTTTTAAACTCCGGTTAGCATGGTTGCTAACTTTTTTTGATCAACACAGAATATATCCTGGACAGGGCGTCCTTCATATTCAAATTGTGCTCTACCAACAAGTTCGTTAGAATTTTGTTGCACAAAAGCAATGCACTGTTTATCGTTTGAAAATGTAGGTTCGCTTATTATAAACAAGTCTTCATTTCCGTTTGCAGTAGCCATCATTACTAGTACTATTAAAATTGTTTTCATAATATTACTTAACTTAAAAAGTCATTCTCTTCATCTGTATAAGGCCACATTATATTTCCCCTAGTAGTTTTTTAAGTTTCTTTTTGCTTTTGCCTAACACTTTGGCTTTTGCAATTTTGTCTTTGTTTGAAACATCACCATCAACAACAACTAGCCCAATCATGCCCATTGCCTTATGTGGTGTACATTGATAAAGATATATGCCTGGTGTCTCAAACTTGTAAGAAACTTTTTTGTTGAATTTACTTTTTTTAATTTTCTTTACGCCTTTTGGTATACTGATAAACTCTACATTGTGACCTTTTGTAGCAGGTAACCATGTTACTGTGTCGCCTGCTTTGACGTTGATTATGTCTTGTGAGTAGACCATCTTTTGACCGTCTGCTCTTTTGTTCAGCATATCAACTTGTACATCTTTACTGTATGCAAAACCTGTAAATACCACTAAAAATAAATTTACTGTAATAACTAATATTAATAAATTTTTCATATTATTTTCCCTGTGACTGTCTTAAGGCTTCTGCAATATCATAGTGTCCATAACACTGTAATGTTTGAGCTGCTCTTTGTGTACCAATTCTTTCTGCAATGTGCGATACTTTCTTATATGAATCTTTTATTTTTCCTGTAGCCATTGCCCAGCCTACTAGTAAACTTCTACCCATTGTTTGTGTTCCTATTACTAAAGCAGTCATCTTAATATCCAAACCTTCCGTATGTTGTGTGTAATTTTTTCATTCTGTATTCTAAATCGCATAGGTCTGCGGCCTGTGCTAGATATTTCTCGTGGGCACTTCGTGAATCAAACATGTTACGAAACATTGCCACAAGATTTTTAGATAGCTTTTTAGCCATTTTTTTCTCCTTATTAATGTTATATGCTTGAGGGGAGCAATACCGCGGTCTGGTTCCC
>MDTG01003245.1_pt1 | contig 23821 bp, 26 predicted proteins | sample 811421 | NCBI WGS metagenome assembly MDTG01 (sample SAMN05326645, study PRJNA326480) | marine metagenome | isolation source: seawater | place: Pacific Ocean: South East | collected 2011
GTGTAACTTTCATTTTCAAAATCATCCATTGATAGAGCAACAGTTAATCCACCCATAGTATAAGCAGCTTGGATTGATTGTACTTCTAACTCAACATCAGCAGTCGTATCTGTGTAAGATAAGTCTGATTTTTGGATTGAATAAGAAACTGATAGGTCATCATTTACTGCGAAACCAATACCGTATTCTCTGTTTTCGTAGTCTTCAAACGTACTAGCAGCAACTGTTCCACCGATAGCTGTAGCAACATAACCTCTACCATAACCTACAGTAACGTTACCCATAGAGTAACTTACACCCCAGTTACCAGCTTCAGGGTTTTGTTTAACGCCTGAACCTATATCACCTGGATCAAAGTAGTCAGCTTTAACGTTTAAGCCATCCACCGGTACCATTGTTATAGCGTACTGACTGTGGTTATCACCAACAAATGCATTAGCTGTTCCTGACACACCGTTCGTAATCGACTGTGTAATTGCAGCGCCTGAAGCATTTTTACTGTTGATAGAAGTATCACCGATTGATCTACCTGCAAACACTCTTGTGCTTAAAGGTAACAAACCAGCTGGTGAATGATACTGTATTGAGTTAAATGAACTCAAGTTTGTACCATGAACAAATCCACCTGTGTCTCCGTTATCAGTTGGTACTCCAAATGCAGAAGCAAGTCCTGCCCACTTACCTTTAGCAAGTGATCCTTCTGAAGAGTATACAGCAACTGTACCGTAGTCAGTTGTTACTTCTAATCTAGAATCGTCGATTCCAGCGCCTGAAGTAGTTTCAGCACCAGAGTCTAATTCTGCTTGCCACTTCCATGTCCAGCCATTATCCATTTCGCCAGAAGCATTGAAAGTAACTTCGTTTGCAATACCAAGTGCTTTACCGTCGTTATTAGCACCAGTCGTACTGTCCGAACTAGAAATGTGGTAGGACATAGCCGCAGTACCTTGTACAGATACTTCGCCAGCAAAAGCTGAACTAGCAATAACTACAGAAGCAAATATGGATAACAAACCTTTAGTTATATTTTTCATATTATTTCCTTTGTTGTTTATGTTAATATTAACTGGGCTAAATATATTTTTATTTTGATGAGCTTTCTGTTAAATAACCCGATTTCGTTAGTTTTTTTGCTGACTGTTGTATATATACAACACTCAAAAATATGAGGAATTATTGGGATTTTTAGCCTTTAAAAATCAATAAAATTGCAAAACTCGGACATTAAGAATATTGTGAGTAAATTTACTAAAAATATGTCTAAATTTCTTAAAATCTCAATTTTTTTCAGCTGTTTCCTTATTTTATCAGAGTGTGGATTGTATAAACCAGTTGATACTAGGAAAACTCCAGTTTCAGGAAAAGAAAGGGCAAGGAAAAATGTTGAGGAAGGAAGAGGAATTTCTTTAAAAGGTATTGCTACTGGAAGAGGAAAAACCACATATGAATTTAGTACTTCAAATCCTATGTGGAGAGCGACATTAGAAATTTTAGACTTTCTTCCATTAAGTACAGTTGATTATTCTGGAGGAGTCATAATCTCAGATTGGTATAGTGACCGGACAAATCAAAATGATTCAATTAAAATATCTGTAAGATTTTTATCAAATGAACTACAAACTAATAGCTTAAATATAATAGTCCATAAAAGATCTTGCCAAAGTTCATCAAATTGTACCGTAAAAAAAATTAAATCTAAAATTGAGGAAGAGCTTAAAATTTCAATTTTAAAAAAAGCTGCTTTGCTCGAAAAAGAGAGTAAAGAAAAGAAAAAATAATTTTATCGCAATGGAAAGAGTAAGCTTTCATTCAATTGAAAAAAAATGGCAAAAAAAGTGGTCTAAAAAAAAACAGTACAAAGATAATCAGAAAAAATTTTATTGCTTAGAAATGTTTCCTTATCCATCTGGAAAAATTCACATGGGACACGTTAGAAATTATACTATCGGAGATGTGATAGCACGCTACAAATCTATGCGAGGATATAATGTTTTACATCCTATGGGTTGGGACGCTTTTGGTTTGCCCGCTGAAAACGCCTCTAGAGAAAATAATTTAAATCCAAAGAAATGGACTGAAAAAAATATTGCCGAAATGAAAAGACAACTAAAAATGCTCGGGTTATCTATAGATTGGGATTTAGAAATCTCTACTTGTGATGAAAAATATTACAAGCATCAGCAGGAATTGTTCATTGATTTTTATGAACATGGTTTAGTTTCTAGAAAAGAAACATATGTAAATTGGGATCCAGTTGAACAAACAGTCTTAGCGAACGAGCAAGTAATTAATGGAAGAGGATGGCGCTCAAATGCTGTCGTAGAAAGAAAAAAATTATCTCAGTGGTTTTTTAATATTTCAAAATTTTCTGAAGAACTCTTGTCTGATTTAGATAAATTAGAAAATTGGCCAAACAAAGTAAAAACTATGCAAAAAAATTGGATAGGAAAATCTTTTGGATGTGAAATTGACTTTAATGTCGAAGGGAATTTGCCTATTAAGAAAATCAAATGTTTTACAACAAGACCTGATACATTATTTGGTTTTTCTTTCTTGGCTTTATCTGTTGATCACCCCCTATCTGAATATTTCATAAAAGATCAAGAATTCATAAAATTTAAAGACGAATGTTCAAAAACAGGAACCACGGAGGAATCTATAGCTCAAGCTGAAAAGATTGGTTTTAAAACTAATCTATTAGCTGTCAATCCTTTAGACAAAAATAAAAAAGTACCAGTTTATTTTGCCAATTTTGTCTTAATGGATTATGGTTTTGGGGCAGTATTTGGATGCCCAGCCCACGATCAAAGAGATTTTGATTTTGCCAAGAAGTATAAATTGGAAATTAAAACAGTCGTTAAACCTTTAGAAGAAAAAGATACTTACAAAGTGAAAGACGAAGCATACTCTGGAAGTGGTACAATTATTAATTCAGATTTATTAAATGGCTTAAAGGTACCCAATGAATCTATAGCTAAGACAATAGATCTTCTGCAGGAAAAAAAATTAGGAAAAAAAACAATTAATTACAGATTAAAAGATTGGGGTATATCAAGACAAAGATATTGGGGCTGTCCAATTCCTGTCGCTTACGATGAAACGGGGAAAGTATTCTTGATACCTAAAAAAGATTTGCCTGTTAAATTACCTGAGAAAGTGGACTTAAATTTCAAAGGAAATCCTTTAGACAACGCCAAAGATTGGAAAAAAGTAAAAATAGGTGGAAAAAATCTAACGAGAGAAACTGACACACTTGATACATTTGTGGATTCATCCTGGTACTTTATGAGATTTTGCTCTCCAAAATTCAGTGAAGGACCCTTTGATTTAAAAAAACTGAACTATTGGATGCCAGTTGATCAATACATCGGAGGTGTAGAACATGCAATATTACATTTATTATACTCACGTTTTTTTATGAAAGCGATCAAAAAAACTAATCAAGAAGTTAAAGACTCTGAACCGTTTAGAGGATTGTTTACCCAGGGTATGGTTTGCCATCAAACTTATAAAGATGGTAAAGGAAAATGGATATCTCCAGACGAGACTGAAAAAGATAACTTGGGAAATATTATAAGCAAAAATAATAAAGAAAAGATAATAGTTGGTCCTTCAGAGGCAATGTCTAAATCAAAGAAAAATATTATAGATCCAGAAAGTATGATTAAAATATATGGAGCGGATGCAGTAAGGTGGTTTATTTTATCTGACAGCCCTCCAGAAAAAGATGTTCAATGGTCTAACCAAGGGGTTAATGCAGCTTACAAATTTTTACAAAAAATATGGAATTTAAACAATAGTATTTTAAATCGTAAAGAGGCAAAGATTAGTAAAGAAGAAGAAGAAAAATTTAATGATGAATTTAATAACTATATAATCAAGATAACCAATTTAATAGAGAACTTTCAACTTAATGTTGCGGTAGCCAGCGTGTACGAAATTTACCATTTGATAAATAAGTATATAACTGAAGATATAGGAAACAAATGTATAAGAAATAATTTAAAAAATTTAATGAGTGTGATGGTGCCTTTTACACCTCATTTGGCTAGTGAATGTTTGGAAAAATTTGATAAATCAGATGCAGAAATATGGCCAAAAATAAGCCAAAAATCTATAAAAAATCAAATAATTAAAATTGCTGTCCAAATCAATGGCAAAACTAGAGATGTTATAAGTATAGAAAAAGATTTGATCGAAAAAGAAGTAGTTTCTATATCTAAGAAAAACGCAAAAATAAATAAAAGTTTAGCAAATAAAAATATAATTAAGATTATTTTTGTAAAAAATAAGATTATCAATTATCTTGTAAAATAAATTGTTTTATGACAAAAAAACTAATCATTGCCATTTTGCTTTTTTTTGCTTTTTCTTCGTGTGGATTTAAGCCACTTAATCAAATAGAAAAAAATAATTATTTTGTAAATAATATAAATTCTGAGGGAGAAAAAAGAATTGCTTATTTTCTAAAAGAAAAGATTCTTTTGAACTCTAAATCTAACGCTAAAAATAAATTTAATATAAATTTAAAAATTAAAAAAGATAAAGAAATAAAAGAGAAGAAAATATCGGGTAAAATATCGAGCTACAAAGTAATTTTGAATGTAATTTTACTTATTGAGGATATTGAAAATTCAAAGAAAATAAGCAATAATTTTATGAAATCCACTGCATACAATGTAGCAAACAATCACTCAGACACTTTGACAAATGAAAAGAAAGCCACTGAACTGCTTACCGAAGGAATTTCTGATGATATTACAAATTTCTTAATTATTTATTTAAATCGATGATATTGAAAAGTTTTTTAATAGAAAGAAATATTCAATTACTAGAAAAATATAATATAGCTTTAATATATGGTGAAAATGAAGGTATAAAAGCTAGCCTCAAAAAAAACATTAAAAATAGTAGTAAAGGCGTTGAGACGATAACTATTTTTCAAGACGAGATAATAAAAAATAATGAAATTTTAAATAAAGAACTAAGCAATCCCTCTTTGTTCAGTTCAAAAAAAATAATTTTTTTACACGAGATAACTGATAAAATTTATAAACAAATTATTGATTGTTTAGATTTGACAAATGAAGACCTAAAAATTTTTATTTTTTCTCCAATCCTTGATAAAAAATCAAAAATTAGAAATTTTTTTGAAAAAAGTAAAAAATTAGCTATAATACCGTGCTATCAAGACACTGAGCGTAGTCTTATAATTTATTTAAATACTGAACTAAGAGGCTTTAAAGGCGCCTCACATGAAATTATAAACCTTATTATATCTAACTCAAATTCAGACAGAAGAATAATAGACAATGAATTAATAAAAATAAAAAGTTTTTTTACAAATAAGATCATTGAAACAAGTCAGTTATTAGAACTTTTAAATATAAAGTTGAGCAGAGATTTTGACGAAATAAGAGATGCCTCATTACTTGGATATAAAAAGAAAGTAAATTTATTGTTAGGACAAGTTCAATTTCAAACTGAAGATTACATGTTTTATTTAAACAATCTGTCCAGAAGAGTAACAAAATTACACGAAATCAAAAGTATAAATGAAGATACCAATGATATCGAATTGGCTCTAGATATGTTGAAATCAAAGGTTTTTTGGAAGGATAAACCAGTGTACATAGAACAACTTAAAAAATGGAGTCTTATAGAACTAACAAAGACGTTGACTGAGATAGGCAAGGTTGAGCTGATGATGAAAAAAAACTCTATGATAAGAAGCGATGTTTTGATTAAAGATTTGTTGATTAATGTTTGTAATCGTGCTGCTAACGCTGCCTAAGAAGTTTGGATACTAATTCAAATTGATCAATATTTTTATATTCTACAACTATTCTTCCTGAATTATTTTTCCGATTTATAATATTTACTTTTAATCCTAGATTGCTCTCTATTAAATTTTGAACCCCTTCAATATTCGAGTCTATTTGTTTGTCCAATTTAAAAGGTTTCTTTTTATTTTTTGAGAGACTCTCAACTTGCCTGGAAGTTAGTCTCTTCTTAACTATATCTTCTGCTATTTCTGAAGCTTGAGGCATTCCTATTAGAGGTCTTGCCTGACCAGCAGTCAGTAGCCCTTCCTCCAACATTGATATCACGTCTTTTGGCAAGGTTAATAATCTCAAGGTATTACTAACATGGCTTCTGCTTTTAGAAATAAATTTTGCTATTTTTTCGTGATCGTAACCAAATTCTTTGTGCAACCGCTCGTAGCCTTTAGCTTCTTCTACAGAATTTAAATTCTCACGCTGAATGTTTTCAACTATAGCCACCTCTAAAGCTTCATTATCATCCAATTCTAAAACAACTATGGGAACTTCATGCAAACCTGCTCTTTGAGCTGCCAGCCACCTTCTTTCTCCAGCAACTATTTGGAACTTGCCAGGGTCCATTTTATCCGTTCTTACAGCAATGGGTTGAATTAACCCATTTTGTTTTATTGAATTAGATAACTCAACTATTTTCTCCTCGTCAAATTTAATTCTTGGCTGATATGGATTTCTATTTAGATCTCCTATTTGACAGTTTTTTTGACTAATATTTTTTTCCGGTTTATCGTTGTTGTTTGGGCTTTCTAGACTGTTATCACCAAATAATGCTGACAAACCTTTTCCAAGACCTTTTTTTTTAAATTTGGTCATTTTATATTCATGTTCCAAATTGTTTTTGATTTAAAAATTCATCAGCAAGATTAAAATAAGATTTACTGCCCAAACAGTTTTTGTCATAAACTATGCAAGGCATTCCATGTGATGGTGCTTCGGATAGTCTTACGTTTCTTGGAATTACGGTTCGATAGACTTTGTCTTTAAAATATTTTCTAGCTTCAAGATCTACCTGAGATGAAAGCTTATTTCTTTTGTCAAACATTGTTAAAAGTATTCCTCTTATTTTTAATTGAGGATTCAGATTTTCTTTAATTCTTTCTATTGTCTTTACCAATTGAGTTATACCCTCTAAAGCAAAAAATTCAGTTTGCAAAGGCACTAGCAATTCATCGGCGGCAACCAGTGCCATTATGGTTAAGAGGCTTAGCGATGGCGGGCAGTCTATAAAAATATTTTCGTACTCTCTTAAGAAATCATTGTTCTGATCTTGTAAAATTTCTTTTAATAAAAAAGCTCTTCTTTGATCATTTGCAGTCTCTACCTCTAAACCTGACAGATTTACATTAGACCCTATCAAATCAAGTCCTCTTATATTACTAGCTTGTATTATATTTTTAACTTCATTTCTTCCAATCAATAAATTATAGACGTTTTTTTCATTATCATTATTAGATTTTCCTAACCCTGTTGTGGCATTTCCCTGAGGATCTAAATCGATCACTAATATCTTTTTGTTTTTTTGCGCTAATGCAGTGGCAAGGTTAATTACTGTGGTTGTTTTTCCAACCCCGCCCTTTTGATTAATCACTGATATTATAGATTTGGTCACTCTATTTGTTAATATTTACTATCAATACTCTCGAATCTTTATTAGTTAAGCTTGTCTCCAATCTATACTTATAATTCAAATCTTTTGAAAGTTTATTAAGCTCTTCCTGTGCACTCTTTCCCTTTAATATTATTAATTTATGACTTTTAGTTGCAATTTCACGTGAAATTCTTATTACTTCAGGCAATTTTTTAAATGCTCTAGAAACTATGTAACCACTATCTAATATATGAGATTGATAATCATTCTCATATATATAACATTTGATATTTAGACTATTAATAGCATCCTTAAGAAAATGACATTTAACTTTAGATTTTTCATAGAGTTTCACGTGAAACTTGTGATTCTTATTAAATATTGAAAGTATTAACCCAGGAAAACCTGCTCCAGAACCAAGATCAGCTAAAGAATCAGACTTGTTGAAATTAATAAATTTAACCAACTGAGCAGAATCTAGTATGTGCCGACTCCAAGCTTCTTTTTCAGTATTTTTTGATATTAAATTGTATTTATTATTAAATTTTAATAGTAAATTGAGAAATAAATCTAATTTTTTTATATCTTCAAGAGTAAAACCCAAATTCTTTAAAATAGCCTTAACTTCATCAGCCTTCATCAAGCAGATTTTGTCATTTTTAATTTTTTTATATATCCAAGAAGTATTATTGCTGCTGCAGGAGTTACACCGTCTATTCTAAGCGCTTGACCTAATGTTTTGGGCCTTATTTCATTTAATTTAGACTTAATCTCATTCGATAGACCGCTAAAAGAGTCATACTTAATGCCCTCAGGTATTATTATTCCTTCATCCTTCTTGAAGGCTTTAATATCGTGGGACTGCCTATTAAGATACCCAGAGTAATGGGCATCTATTTCAACCTGCTTATCAATTAGGTCACCATATTGAGGTATGTTCGCCCATATTGTTCTTAGTTTATTTAAATCTACATTTTTTAAAGATAGAACTTCAAGACCAGATCTTTTAACTCCATCCTTAGCAATTTTAATCGAATGCTTAGCAGCTGAATTTGGCGAAATTAAATTATTTTTTAATGCATCAACAACATGGGTCAATTTTTTTTGTTTGTCTAAGAATTTTATTTTTCTAACTTTACTAACTAAATTGATTTTAATTCCTAATGGCGTTAATCTTTGATCTGCATTATCTGCTCTAAGTGAAAGTCTATATTCAGCCCGAGAGGTAAACATACGGTATGGCTCTGAAACACCTTTCGTAATTAGATCGTCAATCATAACGCCTATATAAGACTCTGATCTATCCAAAATAAATTCTTTCAGCATCCTTATTTTTAAAGCTGCATTTACACCTGCTATTAATCCTTGAGCGGCGGCTTCTTCATAACCTGTAGTCCCATTTATTTGTCCTGCTAAAAATAGAGATTTTATTTTTTTTGTCTCTAAAGTAGGTTTTAACTCTCTTGGGTCCACATAATCGTACTCAATTGCATATCCAGCTCTTTTCATTTTAACATCCTCTAAACCCTTGATTTTAGACAATATTTTAAGCTGTATTTCTTCTGGAAGGGATGTAGAGATACCATTTGGGTAAATAGTATTGTCCTTTAATCCCTCTGGTTCTAAAAATATTTGATGTTGTTGTTTTTCCTTAAACTTTACAATTTTATCCTCTATGGCAGGACAGTACCTAGGTCCTATCCCTTTAATGTTTCCTGAATACATTGCGCTTCTTGAAATATTGTCACTAATTATTTTGTGCACATCATTATTAGTATAGGTTACACCACATGATATTTGCTTATTTAGTAATTCTTCCGTCAATGATGAAAAAAAATAAGGATTTTCGTCCGCTTTCTGCATTTCGATACCGTCATAATTAATAGTAGAACCATCTAATCTTGGAGGTGTTCCAGTTTTTAATCTTCCAATTTTCATACTAAATTTTGCTAATTGTTCACTTAAGCCTGTAGATGGTTTTTCATCAAAACGTCCTGCTGGAATTTGAGTTTCGCCAATATGGATTAGGCCATTTAAAAAAGTGCCAGTGGTTAATATTATTTGCTTGCATCTAACTTCTTTGCCACTTTGGCAAATAAAACCCTTGATCTCGTCTTCTTTGAAAATAAATTTAATCACAGGATCAGCTACAACTGTTAAATTTTTATAATTTAACAAAGTTTCTTGCATATATTTTTTGTATAGAGCTCTGTCAGACTGTGTTCTTGGCCCCCTAACAGCTGGTCCTCTACTTCTGTTAAGTAATCTAAATTGAATGCCCGATTTGTCAGCCACTTCTCCCATAACCCCATCTAAAGCATCTATCTCTCTAACAAGATGGCCTTTACCAAGTCCTCCTATTGCAGGGTTACAGGACATCTCCCCTATAGTTTCTATCTTATGAGTAAAAAGAGCAGTATTTACACCGATTCTAGCCGATGCTGCAGCTGCTTCACACCCAGCATGTCCACCGCCTATAACGGCTATCTCATAGTCTAAATTACTCATAACTTAAATGTATCTGTATAAATTGATTTTACAAGATGTATTTTTTGCTAATTATTTACCAATACAGAAATCTTGGAAGATAGCTCCTAGTATTTCTTCCACATCAACCTTCCCTACAATGCTCCCTAAGTGTCTTGTAGCTTGTCTTAAATCCTCTGCGGCTATTTCTATCTCCTTGGATTGATCCTTTTCCAGAAATTTTTCTATTTCTTTAAGAGCAGCATTTAGTTTGGCTCTATGCCTTTCTCTAGTTATTAGAATATTATTATTTTTCATAAATTTTGTAGAGAGTTTATCTTTAATTAATTTAATCAAACTATCAATATTTTTATTTTTAATCACTGAAATTAAAATTTGATCGTTTTTTTTAAATTCGTTTTTTGAAACTTTTTTATTTAAATCTGACTTGTTAAAAACAAGGATACAATCTTTATTTATTAATTTTTTTAAATCCTTGTTAATTGACTTTTTAGAAGAGTCGATCATGATTAATGTTAGGTCAGAGTGTTTTGCTTTTTTGATAGCTCTTTTAATACCTTCCTTTTCAATTTTATTTTTAACTTTTCTGATACCGGCTGTATCTGCTAAAATAACTGGATAACCATCAATATTGAGATATGTCTCTATTACATCTCTCGTTGTGCCCTCTTGTTCAGAAACTATAGCTGCCTCTCTTTTAGAAAGTAGATTAAGTAAGGAGGATTTGCCTGCGTTTACTTCTCCAATAATAGATATCCTAAATCCATCCCTAATTTTTTCTCCAATTTTTTGATCTTCAAGTATTTTTTTAATATCTTTATGCACTTGCTTTATTGAGATTTGCACTTCATTCAAAACGTTTTCAGGCAAATCGTCTTCGGCAAAATCTATTTTAGCCTCAATATAAGATAGTGATTTTATTAGTTTTTCTCTTAAAGAATTATAGTGATTTGAAGCATTGCCCTGTATAAGCTTAATAGCTTGTTGTCTTTGCTGTTCTGTTTCTGCATGGATTAAATCTCCAATACTTTCAGCTTCTAATAAATCCATTTTATTATTTTGAAATGCAAGTTTAGTAAATTCTCCTGGCTCGGCTAATCTACAGTTTTCCTGATTTCCCAATACCTTTAAAAAATAACTAATTACAGCGTTGCTTCCATGAGTATGAAACTCTACTAAATCTTCTCCGGTGTAGCTGTTAGGTCCAGGAGACCATAATAATAAACCCTCATCGATCATCTTGTTATTTGAAGGATTATAAAACTTACAAATATTTACCTCTTTGGATTTAATATCATTTTTCTTTGTTATTAATTTTGAAATTTGAAGACTGTCTTTCCCAGACAATCTTAAAATTGCAATCCCAGAGGGACCTCTTCCTGTTGATACTGCGAATATATTCATTTGTTTTTTTTTAATTTTTCAATAGCATAGAATATATGAAAAATACTATTTCTTTTAATACTAAGTTTGGCTGGATTTCAGCTACAGAAATCAATCAAAAAATAACTAAAATTCAATTTATTAAGGTTAAAAATACTGGTGTATTTTCTAAAAATTTAAAAAATCTCCGAAGATATTTTTTAGCTTATTTTCAAGGGAACATAAAAACTTTGAAAGCACCAATTAAAATCATAGGTAACTCAACGCAAAGAAAAATATGGAATGAATTAAAAAAAATTCCAAAAGGTGAAACAAAAAGTTATGGAAATATCGCCAAAAGATTAAAAATGTCACCTAGGTATGTAGGTAGGGTTTGTGGAGAAAACAAACTCGTCCTGATTGTTCCTTGTCATAGGGTAATTAAGTCAGATGGATCCTTAGGAGGGTTTTCTGCGACAGAAGGAGTTAAATTAAAGGAAAAATTATTAAATTTTGAAAAAATTAGCTAGGTTTATTCATTGAAACAAAGAAATCAGCATTATTTTTAGTGTTTTTAAGCTTGGACATTAAAAATTCTATTCCATCCATCGTGCCCATAGGGCTAATAATTCTTCTTAGAACGTTAACTTTAGTTAAGTCTTCTTTTTTAAATAAAAGTTCTTCTCTTCTTGTTCCTGAACGGGTTATGTCAATCGCAGGATAAATTCTTTTGTCTGCAATTTTTCTATCTAAAATTAATTCAGAATTACCTGTTCCTTTAAATTCTTCAAAGATCACCTCGTCCATTCTGCTACCGGTGTCAATTAAAGCTGTAGAAATAATCGTCAAGGAACCACCTTGTTCTATATTTCTTGCAGCTCCAAAGAATCTTTTTGGTCTTTGAAGAGCATTAGCATCAACACCTCCGGTTAAAACCTTTCCAGAGCTAGGTACAACAGCATTGTAGGCTCTTCCTAGTCTCGTTATAGAGTCTAAAAGGATAATTACATCTTTTTTGTGTTCGGTTAATCTTTTTGCTTTTTCGATAACCATTTCAGCTACCGCAACGTGTCTTGAGGCTGGTTCATCAAAAGTTGAACTTATTACTTCGCCTTTTACTGAACGTTGCATGTCAGTTACTTCTTCAGGACGTTCATCTATTAGCAAAACCATCAAATAACACTCAGGATGATTTTTAGCTATCGAGTCCGCAATGTTTTGCAGAATAATTGTTTTACCTGCTTTTGGAGGAGAAATAATTAGAGATCTTTGACCCTTTCCAATTGGACTAACTAAATCGATTAATCTAGCAGTTTGATCTGGTTTTTTTTCTATTTCATTTTTTTCAATTTCCATCTTTAATTGTTTGTTTGGGTAAAGAGGAGTTAAATTATCAAAGGCTATCTTGTTTCTTCCTTTTTCTGGATTCTCAAAATTTATTTGGTTTACTTTCAATAGTGCAAAGTATCTTTCTGCATCTTTTGGGGCTCTTATTTCTCCTTCGACTGAGTCTCCTGTTCTAAGACCAAATCTTCTAATTTGGCTTGGGCTAACGTAAATATCATCTGGGCCTGGTAAATAATTAGATTCTATAGCTCTTAAAAAACCAAAGCCATCTTGCAGTACCTCTAGTACTCCAGCGCCAGTTATTTGCTCATTTTTTTCTGCTAATTTTTTTAATATAGCAAATAATATTTCTTGCTTTCTAAGAGTGCTGGGGTTTTCTATTCCTAATTTTTCAGCTTCTGCAATAAGCTCTGATGGGCTTTTTTTCTTAAGTTCTTGTAGGTTCATATTTGATTGTTTGTTTACTAGGTAAGTAGTTTTAATATAAGTTCTTTTATAATAATTTCAAGCCCTATAATGGCTTAAATATAACAAGAAATACTACGATAATAAGCAGAATAGTGGGTACTTCATTGAATATTCGATAAAATCTTGGCGAGTAACTATTTTCGTTAACTTCAAATTTTCGCAAACAATTAAGCAAGAAAAAGTGATAAATGCTCAAAATAATAACAAAAATTAACTTTAGTTGTAACCATAGATCAGAAAGACTCTGCAAACCAATTGAGTGAATTAAAAGAAATCCAAAAATCCAAGATAAAATCATAGCAGGATTCATTATGTAAAAGAAAAGTCTTCTTTCCATAATTTTAAACGTATTGTCTTGTCCAACATTGTCTTTGGTTTCTGAATGGTAAACAAATATCCTAGGAAGATATAGTAAGCCTGCCATCCAAGATATCACTGCGATTAGATGTAGGGCTTTAAAGGTTAAATATGCATTCATTTATATATATTTACTTATTAAATGTTTGAATAAATTTATGTGATCTTCATTATCATTTAAGCAAGGGATCAAATCAAAATTTTCTCCACCTGCATTTACAAAACTTTCTTTGCCCTGTATTAAAATTTCTTCCAAAGTTTCTACACAATCAGATGCAAAGCCAGGACAAATTACTAATATATTCTTTACTCCTTCTTCCGGTAATTTCTCTAAAGTTTTATCTGTGTAAGGTTGTAGCCATTCTTGGGGTCCAAACCTTGATTGAAAAGTTGTTTTAATCTTAATATTTTGATCGAATTTTTCAGTTAAAAGTCTTGAAGTTTTTTGACAATAACATTGATAAGGATCTCCTTTTTCAAAATATTTTTTTGGTATTCCATGGTAAGAAACTAATATCAATTCGGGTTTCCAAGTTATCTCTGATATTTTTTTTTTTATACTTTTTATAAGAGCTTCGATATATAAAGACTCTGACTCGTAATGAGGAATTATTTGTAAACTTGGTTGCCATCTCATCTTCATTAAACTTCTATAAACTTCGTCACAAACTGTTGCGGTCGTTGCGGCTGCATACTGAGGATACAAAGGTAAAACCACCATGTTCTCACAACCTGCAGATTGTAATTTTCTAACTTTGCTATAGATGCTTGGATTGCCATATCTCATAGCATAATCAACTATAACTTTATCTGAACCTATTTTATCGATTAATTTTTTTGTTTGCATGATTGTGTAGTATCTGAGAGGTGACATGTTTTCTTTTTTCATCCATATTTTTTTATATGCCTCAGCAGTCTTGGAAGGTCTGAAATTTAGGATTATTAGATTCAAGATTATTTGCCATAATATTGGGTTTACTTCTATTACTCTCCGGTCAGACAAAAATTCTTTTAAATATTTTCTTATATCAATCCAGCTTGTGGAATCTGGAGTACCAAGGTTTACTAGAAGAACACCTGTCTTACCAAATTTTACTTTAGGGTGATCGTTGTTCATTTGTAAGATTTAACTCTATTAATTATTTTTGCAAGTATATCTGGGTTTGTTTCTGGTAAAAGACCATGTCCAAGATTGAATATATAAGGTGTGTTTCGAAAATTATCTAAGTACTTATCAACCTCAAGATTAATTTTCTTTTCGTCTTCAAATAAGATTTTAGGATCCATGCCTCCTTGAAGACAAACATTTTTTAAATTATCTTTTGCCCATTTTGGATCTATATCGTAATCAATGTTAATGCCATGAGGCTTAACAATTTCTAAGAATTTTTTGTAGTTTACCCCGATACCTTTTGGGAAACAAACAACCGGTAAATTTATCTTTTTGCAATAATCAACTAGTTTTTTGTTGGGAGTAAAACAATAATCATTTATTTCGTCGTCTGGAATAATTCCTGCCCAAGAATCAAAAATTTGCACAACATCTGCGCCTGCGTTCATTTGGTTTTTTATATGTAGACAAAGAAATTTATTAAGTTTTTCAAGTACCACGTCTCTCTTAAAATCTTTTTTTATATTTTCTAAATTAATTTTTTTTTTATCTTGTCTTAATCCCATCATATAAACTATTAGTGTCCAAGGTGCTCCAATAAATGAAATTAAGCTCTTTTCTCTACTTAATTTTTTTCTTGTTTTTGTTATAGCTTGATAAACAGGATTTAGTTTTTTTGTAAAATTATCTTCTTTGTTTTCTAAAAAAACTTTCATATTAAATTCAGATAATTTTGGTCCTTTGCCTTTAATAAATTCAACTGTTTGTCCTAATCCATAGGGCACCATTAAAATATCAGAAAAAATTATTGCTGCGTCTAAATCAAAGCGATCTAGGGGTTGTAAAGTTATTTCAGAACTTAAATCACTATTAAGACATAATTTAATGAAATTTGGATTCTTTGATCTTATTTCTCTAAATTCAGGAAGGTACCGACCTGCTTGTCTCATAAACCATACAGGAATACAAGACGTATCTTTTTTTATTAAACAATTAGTTATTTTACTCATTAATATAATTATATATTTATAGGTAGTATATGTAATAGGTCATGTTAGTTAGATAAATAAGTAATTATACAGAGTTTTACACATTTTATTCTAATTAAAAACCGCAATAATTATAAAATTATCAAGATTTATAAATATTATACACACTCTATTAAAACTATTATGCTTTATATTAACATTTAATAAAATGTTAGAAATTTGTTAATTAATGTTAATGTTTTTTTTAATAACAGAAAACAAATGTATAAAAAAAAGTTATAACTAAAATATCAACACACTTATGTCCGAAAAATACAATGTATATCTTATATCAGACTCAACCGGTGAAACCCTTGATAGAATTTTCCTCTCTCTGAAGTCTCAATTTACAAATTTTGATTATAATAAAAAAGAGTTTGTGTTTGTTAGAACACAACAGCAAGTAGATAAAATTTTAAAAGAAAGTGAAGAGACAAAAAACTCAATTATTCTATATACAATAGTTGAAACAAAACTAGCAAAATATTTAGGCGATAAAGCTGGTGAAAAAAACATTCCCTGTTTTGGAATATTAGGAAATCTGATTTTAACATTTTCTAAACTCTTAAATCAAAAAGCCTCTCACAAACCTAGTGCGCAACACGTCTTAGATGCTGATTACTATAATAGAATAGAGGCTATACAATTTACCATGTCTCACGATGACGGAAAAAAAACGGAAGATATTGAAAAATCAGATATTGTTCTTTTCGGAGTGAGCAGGACTGGAAAAACTCCCACATCTATTTATCTTGCCAATAGAGGATATAAAACTATGAACATACCTTTAGTTCTAAATCAAGAAATTCCAGAAAAGCTAAAATTAGGAAAAGTCAAAGCCTGCGTAGTTGGCTTGTATGCAGATCCTTTAAGGCTATCTGATATAAGGAGAAATAGAGTTAACATAATGAACGAAAGAAAATTATCAAATTATACAGACTTAGACTCAATTAAAAATGAAATTGAGGACTCCAAAAAGATCTTTAAGAAACATAATTGGCCGATTATCGATGTTACCAGAAAATCAATCGAAGAAACAGCGGCATCCATTTTAAAAATATATGATATACAAAAAAATAAATGAAAATTATTCTAGCATCCAAAAGCGGGGTAAGAAAAAAAATTCTTATTGAAAATAAAATTAGTTGTGAAGTTATACCCTCAAACATTGACGAGGACATGTTTAAGGAGTCACTGTTAAACGAAGGAGCATCACCAGAATTGATTTCTAAAAATTTAGCAGAACTCAAAGCAAATAAAATAAGCAAGCAAAACCAAGACAGACTTGTTTTGGGGGCTGATAGTGTAATAGATTTAAATAAAGAGTTGCTCTCAAAACCCAAGAGTAGACAAGAAGCCCTAGAAATACTACAAAAATTAAATGGTCAAAAACATCAACTTATCAGTTCTGTTTGTATATCTAAAAATGGATCTATGATATGGCATTACACAGATGCATCCACTTTAACAATGAAGCAACTTAATTTGGACGAAATTAAAGCATACCTATCAAAGATAAAAGATAAAGAACTGTATGCTTATGGTGTTTATCAGATCGAAGCTGATGGTAGATCTCTGTTTTCAAAAATAGAGGGAGACGAGAATTCAATTATGGGCTTGCCAGTAGTTAAAATAAAAGAATATTTATATAAATTAAAATGAAAAAATTTTTAGTCATTGGCAATCCTATTAAACACTCGCTTTCACCAAAACTTCACAACCATTGGATAAAGGAACACAAAATAAATGCAATTTACGAAAAAAAACTTTTAAAAAAAGATGATTTAAAAAATATAATTAAAGAAGTAAAGGAAGAAAAAATTCAAGGCATAAATGTTACGGTGCCTTTTAAAAAAGATGTTCTTTCTTTTTTAGATCAACAAACACCAAAAGCAATTTTAACCCAGTCAGTAAACACTATATTTAAAGAAGGCGATGCAGTTATCGGGGACAATACGGACATAGGTGGCTTTGAATTAAGCTTAAAGCACATCAATTATGAAACTAAAAATAAGAAAATATTTATTTTGGGTGCAGGCGGTGTCGCCCCATCAATCATTTTAGCTCTTAAAGCATCAGGGGTAGCAAAAATTTATTTATCGAACAGAACAAAAGAAAAAGCAGAAGAGCTTAAAAAAATTGATAAAAACATAGATATTGTAAACTGGGGAGAAACTGTTGACTCTGATATAATTATAAACGCAACTAGTCTCGGTCTCAAACCTGATGATGAAATAAATCTAAACTTTCAGAGGTTTGGAAAAAATAAATTATTCTATGATGTAATTTATAACCCTTCTGAAACAAAATTTCTAAAAGAAGCAAAAAAAAGTGGAAACAATGTAGAGAATGGAAAAATGATGTTTATTTATCAAGCAAAACTCTCCTTTGAAATTTGGCACGGAGTTAAACCGACAGTAGATGAAAAAGTTTTAAAACTATTAAACAATGATTAAAATAGGTGTCACAGGCTCCCTTGCTTCTGGAAAGTCCACAGTTGCAAAACTTATTTCTAAAAGAAAATATCCTATATTTGATGCAGATAAAAGTGTTTCCAATCTTTACAAAAAAAGAGTTTTTATAAAAACTATTAAAAAAAAATTCAATATAAAGAATTCAAAAAATCTTAAAAAAGATATAAGAGAAATCTTAAAGAAAAAAACTATAAAATTAAAAGAATTAGAAAAAAACATTCATCCTTTTGTTAGAAGAGAAATGAATTTTTTTATTAAAACTAAAAAAAGAAAAAAATTATTAATTTTTGATATTCCATTGCTGATTGAGAGCAAACTTATAAAAAAATTTAATATTATTCTATTTGTAAGTGCTAAACGAAATTTAAGAATGAAGAGATATTTAAAAAAGGGAGGTAGCAAAAAGATATTCACAATTTTGGATAAAAGACAAATTTCACCAAAAAAAAAATTAAAAATAAGCGACTATGTGATTTATAATAATGGCTCGATTAAAATGTTGAATAAAAAAACTAAAATATTTATTAAAAAATATGAATGAAATTTTTTTAGATACAGAAACCACGGGCTTGTCTTACAAAGATAATCATAGGATAGTAGAAATCGCATGCATAGAAACAAAAAGTCTAATTCCCACAAAAAATGTTTTTCACAAATTGATAAATCCTGAAAGAGAAGTACCTGAGGAAGCTTTTAAAATTCATGGTTTTGACTACAAATTTTTGAAAACAAAAGACAAATTTGAAAAAATTGCAAAAGAGTTTGTTAAATTTGTTCAAAATAAAAAGATTATAATTCATAATGCTTCTTTTGATCTTGGTTTTATTAATAATGAATTGAGATTAGTTAAAAGAGATGAAATCAAAAAAGAACAAATAATTGATAGCTTAGAAATAGCTAGAGAAAAATACCCAGGAGCATCCAACTCTTTAGATGCTTTGTGTAAAAGATTTAATATAGATTTGTCTAGGAGGATCAAACACAATGCTTTACTCGATTGTGAATTATTAAGAGAGGTTTATATTAACCTTTTAGGCGTTAAAGAACCTAAATTAGTTTTCTCAAATGACGAAGATGAAAAAAATATCAGCATTCAAAAAAACAAGTCATTTGATTACTGTAAAAAATTGATAAAACCAAGTTCGGAAGAAATATTAAAACACAAAGATTTCCTTAGAAAAGAGTTCAAAAAAAATTTTTATTGAATAATTTTTTGAGAATATAACTTTTTAAAGTCAACAGTTTTGTCAATTTTTATTTCTTTGTAGCCTGATTTTTCAAACAAAAAAACGAACACCTGTCTGATTTCAGAATAAATTTCTTCTGGTACTTTAATAAGTATAATTTCTTCTAATTGTTTTTTATTGGCAATGTCACCTTCCAGTTCAACAATTGTAGCATGAGAAATTTTTATATCAATTTTTTCAAAATTATCTTTTGTTGGATTTAACGAAAGTGCGGTTTCAACTTCTATAACTTTTTCTTTTATTTGCTTACTTTTAATATCTATTTTTATTTTATAATTGGATATATTTTTTGATAACAAAAAAAATACTTTAGAATTGGGTATAGCAAATTTAAGATCTTTAAAATATTTTGCTAAAATTTTATAATTCATTTTTGTCTTTTTCTTCTTCTATTATCTCAGCGTCAATAACTTCATTTTCATCTTTTTTTTGTTTTACGTATTTCTTTTTAAACAAAAAGCCGATTATAATTTTTCTTGTAAAAGGCAATAATAATAAAAATCCAATTGTGTCTGTGATAAATCCAGGGATTATTAAAAATACTGCAGCCAATGCAATTGATGCACCTGATATCATTTCGTAAACCGGTGCTTTATTTTGATATAAATTAATAACTCCAGATCTAATTGTGTTTAAACCCTCGATTCTCGCATAATAAACACCAACTATAGCCGTCAAAAAAATTAGTAAGACCGTATTTATAGCTCCTATTTGCTGACCAATCTTAATCATTACCAATATTTCCAATATTGGCACCCCAATAACAATAAGTAATAATGAGTTCATTTGTCTATTACAAAAATATATTATTAATGTATATTTATCAATGATGAGTAATAATTTTGGTTATATAGATATAATTCTGCTAGCTATGATTGCTGGTTTTATAATTCTTAGACTAAGAAACATTTTGGGCAGAAAAACTGGCCATCAAGATAAAACATTTGGCAACTTTGATAAAAAAATGCAAAAAGATTTTGAATTTATCAAAGAAAAAATTTCACCAGAAAAAATCAAAGAAACTGGATTAGAGGGGTCCCAAAAAGAAGAATTTCTAAAAGGTGCCGAAATTGCATATGAGAGTATTATAACAGCTTTTGCTAAAGGAGATCAAAAAAAGTTAGACACATTGCTGAGTAAACAAATGTCCGTAAATTTTGAACAAGCAATTCTTCAAAGAAACAAAAATAATATCAAGTCAGAATTAACATTTGTAGGAATGAAAGAGTCAAAACTTGAAAAATTTGAGAAAATTAAAAATGAATTTTATGCAACTGTAAAATTTGTATCTGAAATTATTTCAGTTAAAAAAGATAAAGAGAACAAAGTTGTCGAAGGTAATCCAGATAAAATCAAAACCGTCACGGATTATTGGAAATTTTCAAAAAACATTTTCAGCAAAAACCCAAATTGGTATTTGTGTGAAATTGTTAATAAGTGAAAAAAAAAATAAATACCTCCAAATCAGATATAAAAGACTGGGAAGAATATATTAAAAACCCAAAAGACATATTTGATAAAGATAAAAGTCTCAAAAAATCTATAAAAGAACTTACAAGATTTAAATTTGATTTACATGGTTATAAATTAACAGACGCTAATGAGAAAGTAAGAGAAATTCTACTATCCTGTTGGGAAAAAAAATATAATGAAATTTTATTAATAACCGGAAAAGGAATTCATTCTAAAACTGAGAATGACGTTTATATTTCTGAAGATTTAAGCAAACTAAGATATTCGATACCAGAATATATAAATTCTAATGAAGAACTATTTAAAAAAGTAAAAAAAATATACACTGCAAATGAGCAAGATGGTGGTAGCGGTGCAATTATAATTAAATTAAAATTTACAAAATAAACTTAGATAGATCAGTATCTTTAACAAGATTTCCTAGATTTTTCTGAACAAAATTTTTGTCTACTATGATTTTTTCACCTGATTTATCTGAGGCATTAAAACTTATATCGTCAAGAACTTTTTCAATAATAGTATGTAATCTTCTAGCACCTATATTTTCCACTGAAGAATTAACTTCTGCTGATAGTTTGGCTAGCATTTCAATACCATCATCAGTGAATTCTAAATCAACATTTTCAGTTTTTAACAAGGCTTTATATTGTTTAATTAAACTATTGTCAGGTTCCTTTAGAATTCTTTTAAAATCATCTTCATTTAAGGCGCTTAATTCAACTCTAATTGGTAATCTTCCCTGCAACTCTGGTAAAAGATCAGATGGTTTTGCGAGCTGAAATGCTCCTGATGCAATAAATAGTATATGATCAGTTTTTATTGGCCCATGTTTTGTGCTTACTGTTGTTCCTTCAATTAAAGGCAACAAATCTCTTTGCACACCTTCTCTAGAAACATCGCCACCAACTCTATCTCCTCTTGCAGAAACTTTATCTATTTCATCTAAGAACACAATTCCATTTTCTTCTGTATACTTCTTTGCCTCTTTAATAATTTTATCTTCTTCGATCATTTTATCTGATTCTTGAGCAACTAAAATATTATGAGATTCTTTTACGCTCATCTTTTTTTTCTTGCCTTTCTTATTTCCCATAGATTTACCTAAAATTTCACCGATATTCACCATACCTACGTTTGCTCCAGGCATACCGGGTATTTCAAAACTTTGCATGTTTGGATTAGTATTATTTACTTCTATTTCTATCTCATTGTTATCTAGATCTCCATTTCTTAATCTTTTCCTAAAACTTTCTCTCGTAGCCACACTAGCTTTGTTTCCAACTAGAGCATCTAAAACCTTTTCTTCAGCTGCAAGTTGGGCTTTAGCGTTTACTTCTTTTCTCTTCTTTTCTCTTTCCATAGCTATAGCTATTTCAATCAAATCTCTTATAATTTGTTCAACGTCTCTTCCTACATAACCTACTTCTGTAAATCTTGTTGCTTCAACTTTTATAAAAGGAGCTTCAGCTAGTTTAGAAAGTCTTCTAGAAATTTCTGTTTTGCCCACTCCAGTTGGCCCAATCATAAGTATATTTTTAGGCAAAACTTCTTCTTTCAGATCATTAGTCAATGCTTGTCTTCTCCATCTATTTCTCAAAGCTACCGCAACAGCTTTTTTAGCTTCTTTTTGACCTATTACATATCTGTCTAATTCAGAAACAATTTCTCTCGGAGAAAGAGCGCTTACTCTAGACTCTGTTTTATTTTTTTTATCCTTAATTAAATTTAAATTTGTTACTTTTTTTGCACCTGACATAATTAAAGTTTTTCAATTGTTACATTGTTGTTAGTAAATACACATATATCAGAGGCAACTTTAATAGATTTTTTTGCTATCTCCTCTGCCTTTAAGTCTGACTCCATTAATACCTTTGCTGCAGCTAAAGCATAATTTCCACCTGAACCGATACCAATAATTCCATCTTCTGGTTCCAGAACATCACCAGTGCCTGAAATTATAAAACTATTTTCTTTATCAGCTACTGCCATTAAAGCCTCAAGTCTTCTCAAGAATTTGTCACTACGCCAATCTTTTGCAAGTTCTACGGCTGCTCTAGGAAGATTACCGGCATGTTTTTCAAGTTTAGCTTCTAATCTTTCGAATAGGGTCAAAGCGTCCGCGGTTGAACCTGCAAAACCTGCAATTACACCTCTTTTTTCAATTTTTCGAACTTTTTTAGCTTTGCTTTTTAGGACGGTATTACCAAGACTTACTTGGCCATCTCCAGCCACAACAGTTTCGTTGTTTTTTCTAAGTAGTACAATTGTAGTGCCATGCCATTTTTCAGCTGTATTCATAGTATTGTATGTGGAGATTAATTCTATTTCTTCAATAGATATTTTAGGGTTTATTGATATAAATCGCATTTAAATATATACATTTTGAAGCAGTTTATGAAAAGAAAAGCTAAAATCTCAAGAAAAACCAAAGAAACCAATATTTACGTATCAGTCAATTTAGATGGTAAGGGGAAGTATAAAATTAAAACAGGCGTTGGTTTTTTAGATCACATGTTAGAGCAACTATCTAAACACTCTTTAATAGATTTAGAAGTTAATGCTAAAGGAGATACGCATATTGATTTGCATCACACTACTGAAGATACAGGTATTGCTATAGGCGAAGCCATAAAAAAGGCTGCAGGTAATCGCAAAGGTATCACAAGATATGCTTCTACGATGATACCTATGGACGAAACGCTAAGTCGAGTTTCAATTGATGTATCCAACAGACCCTATTTAATTTGGAAAGTAGATTTGCCTGTAGAAAAACTAGGAGAAATGGATACTGAGTTATTTAAAGAATGGTTCCAAGCATTTTCTCAATCAGCAGGAATAACTTTACATGTTGAAAATATATATGGTGACAATAGCCATCACAAAATTGAGTCTTGTTATAAAGGTTTAGCTAGATCATTAAAAGATGCTTTAGCGATAGACAAAAGAATTAAAAACTCAATACCTTCGACAAAAGGCTCTATTTAAATTTGATGAACGTCACAATTGTTGACTACCAATCGGGCAATATAAGCTCAGTCA
>MDTG01378567.1_pt1 | contig 23820 bp, 21 predicted proteins | sample 811421 | NCBI WGS metagenome assembly MDTG01 (sample SAMN05326645, study PRJNA326480) | marine metagenome | isolation source: seawater | place: Pacific Ocean: South East | collected 2011
TATAGGACCTATTTCTTTTTTGGTTTCTTGGCAGTAGACGATGTCTTTGTTTTAGACCCTCCTCCTTGAGGCTTTTCTTTTTGTAATTCTTCGCGTCGTTTCTTATAAATACCATATTGTTGCTCCAACATATCCAATTCCCGCAACCAGATTGTCTCGACAGTTGTTTTAGATAATTCATCTAAATCTTTTGTCATATTTTCCTTGTCTTCCATAATTTTCACTACATTTTCTTCTGAAACGGAATCCATCGGCATTTTAATCAAATACTTGTAATCACCATCCAATTTCACAAACTCCATCGACTCCAACAATTCAGTAATTTGTTGGGCCGTCTTACGTCTTAAGTCAATTGTTCCATTGAGTGTTTGTTTGATATACTTGGCCTTGTTGGATAACTTCACCAGTTTTTGCCGCATATCCGTTAACTGTGCGGCTTTTCGCTTCTCATATTTGTCCAATCGAACTTTAGTAAATCCATCAATGATTTCTTCCACACTGTTGTATTTATGTAATTTAGAATCTTCATCAAACATATGCATATTAGTTGTGCTGACTGTTGTAGCTAGCTTCAGAGCCTTTTCTACACCATTTACACCATTCGCATCAAGTGCTTTATTCTCGAGTTCTTGTAGTTTACCTTTGGCGAATGTTATGGTGAAATCGACATTAACTTCTGTTGAAAAGGACACCATATCTTTGATGATTGGCGTTATTTTCTTTCCAGATTTATCCGTGGCACCATCCATCAGTTGCTCCAACATATTTGTGTATGGCATTGTCCAAGTTCCAATCGGGAGTTCACTGATTCTGATTTTATCTTCACCGATTTTCTCATACACACCCTTGATGAGGTATTTATATTCACCTTCTATTTTCGAAACGGTCCCTTTGAACCCTTCGTAATAAGGCACAAACTCAATCATTTCATTAGAACGACTATTCAATTTATTTCTCAAATATTGTATGATGGTCACAGGATTGAACGAAGGGATCGAACACGAAAATCCAGTTCCAATACCTGAAATACCATTGATTAAGGAAAACGGAATAATCGGAATGTAATGTTCAGGCTCGACAATAGTTCCATCATCATCCACATAATTCAATATAGCATCATCCGCTTCCGGAAAGATATATCTTGTAAGAGGATTCAATAATGTAAAGATGTATCTTTCCGAAGCACTGTCATCGCCACCTTGAAGACGCGAACCAAACTGACCATTGGGCTCCAACAAATTAATATTGTTTGAACCCACGTATGTTTGAGCCATATTCACAATCGCACCATTCAAAGAAGCTTCACCGTGATGATATGCCGAGTGCTCAGACACATATCCTGAAAACTGAGCCACCTTGATTTCCGATGTAAGTTTTCTCTTGAAAGCCGCATATAAGATTTTACGTAAAGATATTTTCAAACCGTCGATGGCATTAGGAATCGAACGAGCACAATCATAAGAACTGAAATGAATCATTTCTTGGTCAATGAACTCTTCGTAAGGCACTTGTGGTCGGTTCGTATCTAAATAAGATAATTTGTTGTAGTTTTCCAACCAAGTCTTACGGTCATCCGGCCGTTTTTTATTGAAGATTTTGTCTATTGTGTCATCGCTGATTTTACCACTGTGTACAAAGTCGACAATTTTTTTGTTGGCGAAATATTCTTTGAATTCTGTGGCGGTCGAAGTTCCTAAACCCTTAAAATACTTGATTGTCCACCTAGACAATTCATTGGGGTCCATTTGTTGTTTCCACGTCATGTATTCTCCGTCATTGTAGAACAAGAGTGTTTGACTTCCTTTCTTTGCTCGTAAAATGGGAGTATTCATGAAACTGATGAATCCGGGTATTTTCATAAGACCTTCCCATTCACTATGAAACAGATTAATACAAAGACCTTTGATATGACTTCCATCTAAATCTTGGTCGGTCATTACCATGATTTTGCCATATCTCAAACACGAATGAACTTTATCTAAAGAATCGTAGACTTTTCCACTTTCCAATCCCAGAATTTTTTTGATATCCGCGATTTCCTTATTTTCGGAGATTTTCTTGGAAACTTCTCCGCGAACATTTAGAAGCTTACCTTTTAAAGGATATATACCGATATTGTCGCGGTCTTCACTGGATAACCCAGACACAATACCCGACATAGCACTTAATCCCTCACACAAAATCAATATACAGTCTTTGGAATTGGCCGTGCCACTCTTATTGGCATCGATGAAATTGGCGATTCCGCGGACAGATTTTGTTTTGGACCCATCCGTTTTCTTAGCGAGTTTGTTGTCTTTGGCTTCGGTCAAACTACACGCCACATCCATGACGCCCATTTTTGCGACCTTTTCTATGAAACCGTCAGACACCGTACACGTAGAACCGAATTTACTAGAAGGCGTATTCATATAATCTTTTGTTTGACTATCGAAAGAAGGATTCTCTACATCACATCTCAAAAACAACACCAATTGTTCTTTAATGGAACTCGCATTGACTTTTACCTTTTTCTTCTTCTCTATATAATCACACAATTTACGTGTAATTTGACCCATAATATAATCAACGTGTTTTCCACCTTTGAATGTGCATATGCCATTAACAAAGGACACTTGGATGAATTCGTGTGTAGGAGACAACGCGACACCGTATTCCCAACGTTCACTCGAAGACTCATACACACGCTTTCCTCCTTCTTTGTCCTTGGTTCCGACATACAAATCAATATATTGTTGGAAATTCTTTACGGGGACGGTTTCACTATTAAATGAAACCTTGATTTTTTTAGCGGAATGGTCAGTAACAGCACCGATATCAAAGACACGCTTTTTCAACAAACACATCATATCTGAAGTGAGACCGTGTTCGAATTGGAGTCTTTGGTAGTCGGGTTTGAAAACGACCTTGGTGTAGGGTTTTCCGGAGCATTTTGTGATTTTTGGTTTACAAATTTCGTCTAAATTGTTTTTGAATTCTTGGCAATATTTTAGGCCGCGAGTATGGTCGACGGTTTCGATATAGCCGTAGGTGGACCAAATAAGGACAAGTTTGAAACCGAAACCGTTTTTACCTCCGACGATTTTCTTTTCATCTTTATTGTAGTTGGTGGAAGTGCGTAAATGTCCGAAAATCATTTCTGGAATCCAGAGGTCATTTTCGGGATGTTTCGCAACATCGATTCCATTACCATCATTTACAATAGTAATGGTGCCGTCTTCGGCAATTTGTGTGTCGATTGAATTTACAAGTCTTTTGTTTGAGGCCGTGGAACGGATCATACGGACAACATGGTCTCGGGCATTTACAATGCCTTCATCAAACAGTTTGTATAATCCGGGGTTGTATTCAATCGTTTTGAGGTTTATGCTGTTGGATTCATCGTCATAAACCCAGAGGTTGGCGTCAACGATTTCAACGGAACCGATATATGTATCGGGATTATCCAAGATGTGTTGCTTGTCGGTTTTTTGCTGATATTGTTGAGCGAGATCCACGGACATAATGATGTAGATAAGAAATATGTGAATGTATGTTTAACCTTTTTTTGAATCAATTTTTTTAACTTTAACCTAACCTAACTGCTGTAATTCACGATTTTGTTTAATTAATTCCATGACCATGTTGGCGTCGATTTTATTATTTTCGTTTATTACAGAGCTTACCAAAATTTACAACAATAAATGTTCAAGTTAAAAAATTCGACAATAAGTCTTATTACGTATCATTTACTAATAGTGTATATGATACTGAAACACTCAAATATATTGGAAATATTATAAATGATCATTTAGTATTACATAGTGGAGAATTAGAAATGGAAGAGTACATTTAAATATTCTTGATTATATCATTTATTTTTTTATTTGTATAATATATGAATAATAATTATATAATGAAGAATTTCACTTTATTTTCTAAATACAGAAATTCGTTTTTAGAAGGGAAAGAACATTTAAGTGTTGTTATTTATTTTGTTTTACTATTTTGTATAGATGTTACAGGTATAATGGATTTGTATGGACAAAACGTTATAAGAAGAATTGTAAATATGTATAGAAGAATTGATAAATTTACTTATGAAAAAAAATTAAAACCGTTCTGTATTAAATACGACAAAGTTTTGAATGATATGGAAGTTGCTCAATTACAATCAATAAAGGTACCTGAAAAAAATGATACTGCATGGTTTACTCGAAAATATACAACTACACATCAATGTTGTGATAATTATACAGAAGAAGAATCAAAAATAATAAAAGAAATATCTGAAAAAATAAAAAAAAGATATGAAAAAAAAATTGGTAAACAATTATATTATTTAGGATCTAATAAAGCAACAATTTATAGATATCATGGAAATTATTCGCAACATTTATGGCATGTAGATCCTCAAAATCTTTCGGAAATATATAATATTATTATATGTATTAAAAGAATTGGTAATATAAGTCCATTGCAATGTAAAAATGATGACGGAGAAGCATATTCAATACATTTTAAAGAAGGAGATGCAGCATTGTTTAATGGTGGAACAACAATTCATCAAGTTCCACCAAATAATGACGCCAATTCAGAGAGAACAGTTTTATCTATAGCATTCACTAGTAATGAAGAAATTGGTAACAGTACAAATATGAGTAATAATATGTGTACACATATAGAAGGTGGTAATAATTATTTAAATATTATAAAAATAGTGTTGTTAATTTTTTTCTTAAATTTATTATTATCTCATATATCAGGTATAAATGTATTATCTTATATTACTATATTTTTATTGTTCACTTTTTTTGTGTTAATAGTTAAATATATACCATATTATTTTGATATAGGATTAGGTTCGGGTAGATCTTCATCTATATACCATAATTTTATATTATTAGTAGTATTCATAATATTAACCTTTTCTATTAAAGGTGGAACAATATTTTTAAGTTATTTCATATTGAGTGATGTATTTTTTCCAAGATATTGGGTGGAATATGATTAATTATATTAAAAAATATATCACCTATATGTCTCTAGAAAAAATTGAACTATCTATTTAATTATTTTTTTTGTTGTATGTATTGAACAAAAAATCTGCTCCTATTAATGTTACATTATAATTGCCTTTATTTTTCCCTTTAACATTATGATGTGTGACATGATTATCAATTAGAAATCGTAGATAAGAACTATTTTTCACGAGATATTCTGTATATTCATATGGAATGCCAATTAATCCTAACTTAGTAGGACATTTGTGATGTAAGAACGGGTGTATACTATTCCAAAGTATAACAATATAAATAAAAAACGTCATATTTATCATTAGTAATACATATATGTTAAGTTTAATAGGATAAATGTATTTGAAAGCAAACGCAAACGTTATTACAATGACGAATATTATAGATATTTCTAAATTTTCGAATCCAAGATTTTCACTCATAGACAATTCTTCGTATTTTTTTGTCTTGTTATTTAATGTCATATCGTGCTCTGTATGTGTGTGATGTATCAAATGATATTTTCCAATATATATATTACCATTGTGCATTAAAAATCTATGAAGACAATATTCAACTATACTGAATAATATGTATGCTAAAAGAATATAAAATAAATAATGAAAAACTTTCATATATAAAATACTATATATAAAATACTATATAAAACAAATATGTCTGATCAAATTGTATTTCGTTTTAAAGAAGTTCCCAAACACCAAAGTCGAATTTACAAGTATTGTATTGCCCAAAAAAATTCGGAAATTTGTGGAAATCCAATTTTGAAGACCAATAATTTAGGAACATCTACAAATGATTCGAGAATTTCCAACAGAATGCGTTATTCCCAAATCGTGAAGAATTCGTCTCCAATGGCTAATTCCACATCGGCGGCAATTGTTCAACCAAACTTGCCAGTATTTAGGATGAAATATTAGACAAATGAATTTTTTCTAAATCAAATATATATCAATCAAATGACCAAGAGATATACAAGAAACTCTAAGGATAACTGCTTCCATATCAATGGAAAGACCTACAAGATGTTGAGAGGTTCTCGTGAACAAGTGATGAACGGAACCGCCTTCATGACCTCCAGAGATCCTCAAGGAAAACCTTTAACAAAGAAGGACTTTGTAAAGAACAAGTGGGGACGTATTGTCAGCTTGAAGAAGCACAAGACCGCCAAGAAGGAAAAGCGTCTTGAAAAGCACGGATACTTCGCCAAGAAGGGTAAGTTCGGATATGTCAAGAAGGGAGGAAAGTCTAGAAGAAAGTCAATGAAGAAGGGAGGAAACCCTACCGCCACTCCTACACCTGCCTCTATCATGGGCGGAGAGGACATTACCAAGGAAGAATTCGCCAACGAAGTCCAAAAGCTATAAATCATTTAGCGTGAATAAATAATAAATAATCAAACATACTATTTATTATTTTTATATGGCGTTTTAGGCGTTTGTGTTCGGACTACGCACCCATTCCATCGAAATCGTATTGTTCGGCAACAAAAAACGTGTAAGATTCTCGTGAACATATTTTTCGAAATAGATTTTACTAGCAATCATCTTATTTACCGAATATTGGATTTTACAGTATTTCTGGTAAATTTCATACACACATAATGTTGTTTGAGAATAGAACTGGGAATTGTATCTGGCCGCGAATAGCTCTTTGATGTTTTCCAAACATATTTGGATTTCCAAATTTTTATCCCACAATTTACATTTGATTTTATTTACGAATTTTTCGGATTCAGTTTCAACTTCTGGGAAATAATATTGTAAAATATCAAATACTTGTTTTTCAGTCATTTGGGTGGATTGAACATTTAGCCATTTTTTGTAAAGAATCATGATTTCCTCGATTTCCAAATCAGATTCTATTTCGTCATGTTCCATAGTTTCATTCCAAAAAATAATGAAGTTCTTTATTCTAGGAAGATATTTACTCGAGATGTTTTTGAATGAATCCGATGCTTCATCATAATATTCACTCAACCGTGTTTGTAATTTCTGTTTGACAACTTGTATGAAAACCACGCAAGGCAACTTTAGGGAATCAAGGAAATGACGCCACAAATAAATAATATTCTTCCACAAAACTGGTTCACTGTTGGACGCATCTTCCATCGTATTTCCCGAAGTATTTACTTGGATGTATTCATCTAAAAATTTAGTGATGATTTCATCGGGTGTGGTCGTTTTCAAAAACAATATTTGACTTCTCACAGCATCATTGTTCATACGCTCCAAATATTGGTCCGACGAATCATAACGTGTGGAATAATGAGAAGCCACACACAAAATATTCAATGCTTGTTCTAATATTGGATTTAGAATGTTAGAGCCCACTTCGTTTGTATGTAAGACTCGACACAAATTATAATCGTGTTCGTGGTATTTATATTTGATTGTTTGAGTGCAGTGACAAACAAAATACATTTGTGCGAAATTGTTGAGTTCTCGGATGAATTTTATCAAACGATGGTTGACAATATGGAATAGATTCTGATGTTTCTTTCTGAGACCATCACCAAGCAACGTTAAGAAGTATTTGGCCTCGTGTTTTGTTTGGAAAACCGTTGGATACAATAAATCGAGGACTTGTTGAATAGTATCGGAATTGGGAATCGTTTTCAAAATATTGTTTTCCTTGATTTTCACCATTACAAGGCGTTTTGTTTTTTGTTTCCACGAAGTAAGAGTCCCACATTCAGTAATAGAACGCAATATATGGTGTAAGATGTCGTCCTCGCTAATAATAGAATAGTTTTTATCGTCATAATAAAAGAACTTTTCACTGGAAGTATTGTAATAATAGTTTTTGAAACGGTTGAAGAAATTTTCCAAAAATATTTCTTGGTTAGTCACCATTTCTTCATTACGAATACTTCTTTGTTTGTAGTTTTCTAGTAAAGATTCCATAGTAGATGGCATATTTCTAATGTAGGTATTTAACCGTTGAAGCATATATGGGTGGTCTTGGTATTTCTCATACAAATTATGTATGATAGAGACGGATTCTTGTATTTCCATTGTAAAGTAATATGGAGAATTATTTATATTGTTTGAATATTTAGAGTTTCGAACAACATTATTGCGACCTTGGAGTTGAAAGAATATATTTGTTTATTATATATAATTTAGTGTATGAGTCAACAAGAATCATCACCACAAAATCCAGTGAATAAGAATGAATCGTCGACACCACCACCAGAAGCAGCAGAGAAAAATAATAATGAATCATCGACACCACCAGCAGCAGAGAAAAATAAAAATGAATCGTCGACACCACCAGAAGCAGCAGAGAAAAATGTAAATGAGGGGGTTCAACTTCAACCATATACACCCAGCACAACAATGTTCGGTGGAGTGCATGAAGTTTATTATAGACCTTTTACTTTCCATGATGGTAGAATTGATGGTAGTGTATGGATTCAAGGAAATGCTATGGCTATTACTACAGAAATAGAGGATGTACCTGCGATTAAGAATAATTCAAAAGTAAAATTGGATATGATACCGTATGTTAAAGAAGCTAAATCCACTTATCAATTGAATGATTTAAAGCATCGGTTTATATGGCGTCAAGTAAAATTAGCAGATAAAGATGGAAAACAGGAAACATATTATCTCATATATAAAAACTATTATCCAGATTTGAAAATAACAGAAGAGCCGGTAAAAAAATATGATATAACACAAGAATACAAGAAACGTCTCAATCAAGAAAAAAAACAGGCTAGACAACAAAGACGAGAGGCTTCAAAACAAGACACCACGAACCAGCAGGGAACTACGCCCACTGTTGGAGGAGCCAATACTTTAACTGGTTTTTTTAAAGGCATTATGGGTAATGATAAATCAAAACAAACATCACAAAAGGATGGTATTGAGGATATTTTAAACAGAATTTCAAGTGATTTACAGACGGTTACTGATATGGTGAAAAAAGCTAAAGCTAAAGGTGCTTTTCCAGAAGAAAACCCGAAAGAAGAACCCAAAGACGAAGTTGAAATCGACCCAAATACATATGTTTTATGGGCATTTTCATTTAAAAATAATAACGCTGATTTTGTTGAAGTTTTCGATTTTGTTGTTCATAATTTAAAAAATAATAATAAATTCATGGATAGTGAAGAATTTGGGGTAAAAATAAATGATAACTTGTTGAAACTTCCAGAAAATGAAGTGAAAGAAGAAGACATCTGGGTGTATAATTATCGTTCAATATCAAGAACTGCAATATTAGAAATGCCGTTCACAAATGGAACATTAACTTGGGATGCTATTGGAACTTACATGAAAATGTTGAAAAGTATGTTTGGTGTAAAACTTAATTACATGAAAATTGTAGAAAAAGATGTGAATGGAAATCCTTTAGCCGTTGAGGATGAAGGAACTCCATATATTTTTGTTATCACTATGGACACCAATATTGGAGAAAATATTCGAAAACATACAATTGAAGAAGGTGGAATAAGTTCATATGTAAAAGATCTGGGAGAAATGGAAGACACCACTGGTATTGACATTGGTGCGGGCTCCACACAGCAACAAACACTAGACTTAAAGAAAGCAAAACTACACAAACTCATCGACCCCGATGCAGATGAAAATGGTGCTAGTGATGATGAAGATGAAACACTTACTACTACATACGGTGGTAAAGGCAAATCCCGAAGAAAACATACACGACCAAAATCCAAAACTTTCAAAAGAAGATCATCGAAAAATTGATTCATTTTTTTAAAATATACATAATTACATATGGAATCATCAAACATGACTATGACACAAACATCTCAACAATCAGTAATGCCAAATAGTTGGTACAGCACAAATGAACTGAGAAATATCAACAAACAAGATTTAATAAATAAACCAACGATGAAACCGAAGAAAAATCCAATACATATGGATTATGTCGACCGTATAGAGGATGTGTTTGATAAATTCGGATTTGTTTTGAAAAACTATTCTGGAAAAGGGGGACACAATAATGTCTATCAAAATGATAATTTTGTATTGCGAATCACAAAATTATCCCTGAACCAAGAAGACGAGAGCAAATTCGACGAAAACAAACACTTGGATATTGGAGAAAAATATTATGACGAAAAAATCTTCTTGAAAGCCGTCAAAAAAGACCTTTGCCCGAACATTTACTTTTTAGGCAACTTGGAAGCAAAGGGTGTTGTTTATCGATATATGATAATGGAAAAATACACATACACACTGAAGGCATTCATTCAATTTAGACAACACAAAACCCTTCTTGAAAAATCCAACTATTATGAAGACGAAGAAGCCATATACAAAGACATTTCCGACCAAATCATCGTATTATTAGAAAAAACCATACAAAATAATATTGTGTATTATGATTTGACACCGAACAATATTGTGATGAGATTAACCGAAGAAGGAAGACTACAAGTGAAATTAATTGATTGGGATGCCGATCTTTGTCGCGAAGAGCCTTGGTTAAGAGACTCCGAAAATCGCGACTTGATGAATAAAACGGTTCTTTATTTGAGTATAATGTTGCTCGATTACTTCATGTTTGTCTATTTGAAACGACAAATTTTCAAACACGAATACTCAATTAGATATAGAGATGATATGTGGGAATGTCTCAAAGAACTCCTCATGGACTTCGACTCAAACTTATTCGCTTATATGTTAGTGAATTATTTCTTCAAAGAATTGAATGCGTCATTATATGAAAAAGATAACTTCGAAGAATTACAGCATGAAAAAAGAGTAAAAATCACAACAACTGGTTATTTGACAATGGTAGATAAACTATGGTAAATACGCTTCCTAAATAAACAATGTAGTTTCTTCGTTCATTCGCTTGTTTGAAATACGAATGAAATGAAAGATATTATTGATTTGTAAATTCACATTGAAATATAAATCGTTATGAAATAAATGATGGTGTATGTATCTATTATAAGAACCAAACACAACCAGTAATTTTTTTAATACTAAATCATATTTTTGTCGATAGGTATCATCATATTCATATATTTTACGTATAATATCGTCGGGTAAGTTATAAAACATATATTCTATTACAAAAGAAAATAAAATATATATTTGAAAAATTGATGAATTTTGTAGTTAATATATAAGAACCATTCGCTGTTATATATTTGATATGGATTCATTCAATAATCGTAGAGGAAAAGAAAAGAACATTTACAAAGACAGGACTAAATACACATATAATAAAAAACGTGTTCGTCAATACGAAAATCAAATCCAAAAAGAAGCCAACAATAAAAACAAAAAATATAAAGATAAGAACTAATTCTTCAACAATTTAAATAGTCTTCTTCGCCCTTGGTGTTTTGGGTTCTTTAGGAGACTTTTTTGCTTTAGGTTCCTTGGGTTCTTTAGGAGCTCTAGGTTTTCTAGAAACTTTAGGAGCATTAGGGTCTTTAGGAGCTCTAGGTTTTCTAGTCGTTTTTTTCACAGTTTTATTGAAATATTTATCTCTAAATTTCTGAACACATTTAATACGGGCTTTCAGTTTTTGTGTCGATATTTTGTTTGATTTAGGTGGCATTCTATATCATATACATACACAATAATCATACACAATGAGTATTATTTAGTTTGTGACTTTCGTTTTTTGAATTTAGAATATTGTCGTTTGTTTCGGTATTTACTTCTATATTTTCTAGTTTTCGAAGTTTTCTTATATCCACTAATTCGCCTTAATTTACCTCCTTTTAATGTTCTTCGTTTCCTTTCATCAATAATTGGGCGTCTTGGGACTTTTTCTCTGTTCTTTGTGATACATACATCACAACTATAATCAATGAGTATAATTCTGGTGTATCCTTTGTTGCTGAGAAATTGTAATAAATCATTTGTATTAGTTTCAGGGCTTTGTTCATTTAAAAATTTTGTTCCAACAGGTAATTCACCATTATTTTCTGATACAACATACAAATTATCATTATACAGTCTTTCAGAAAACTTTGCCACAAACGACTCTGGAAAATATATCCTCCATCTTTTGTATGGTATCAATTGTTGATTCTCACGATTGTATTCTATTTGATTGTATATATGCTGAGGATTTTGTTTGTATATGTATGTATCGGCACGCACAAAATCTAATTTTTCATCATGAATTGCGTTTTCTTTATCCATAATATTACATTCAGAAATACTAGGATTCTGTTTGATAAAATCTACTAATTGTTCTCCATATTTGGTATTATACTCTTGTGAATGTTCTATGAAGTAATTTAATCTGCTCCATGTTGACATTATGTCGACTACATTACAACATCCGTGTGGAGCATAAGTAATAATATTTATGTAGTCAATGCTTTTTGGTATTTCAGCATACATAGGTGTAAATGTTGAATCATCGATACGTTCATATTCACATCCACCATTTGCTTGACATAATAAATATATTGTATTAGGTTCCATTAAAATATTATTTATATATAATATTTTAGATATTTGCTTCATTACTATTGATTCTATATGTTTTTACATTGAAAAATATATAGAGTATGGCACTTACTTCTTCTTCATTGTCTTGGCTTTTTTGTTCTTCATTTGTTCAGCAGTGTCCCAGAAATGCTTTGAACCGCTCTTCTTACACTCCTTCTTAATGTATCTTCGTGTTTTAGCATTAGGTGGCTTAACAGAAAGTCCTCCTCTAGCACCAACCACAATGATGTAACTCTTCTTGGTTTTGTTGTTAACATATCTTAGCTTACGCTTTCCTTGTTCAATGACAGTTTTGCACTCAACAGCTGATTTTCCCATAATTATTTCTTATATATTATGTTTGAGATAAAATTTCGAAAACGTTGTGCTAAATATTTTGAGAACATAATATAGATAATGAGTGATTGTCAAAAACCAATATACTATTTTGAACGAAAACAAGGAAAGGGAAAAAACTGTTCTCTCCAAATCGATAAATTAAGAAACAAAAGTGAATATGAAAAATTATTCGGAAAAGGCTCATTGGGTCGCGAATATATGTCGAACGATGAAGCGTTTCAATATTTAGAAACGTTGATGACTAAAGTGAGAACCGACATATCTACCGGTATAAAAGAGCTTCGTAAATCCTACATCTATATTATCAGCAAAAATATAGGGCAAGAGACTTATTACAAAATGGGTATATCCGATAAATCCAATCTCAGTCGTATAAGCGGTGCCCAAACCTTTCTAATACCGGGTCTTAACGACAATATTGGTTTCAAAATACATATGATATTCACCTATCCATCCGAAACGATCGGCAGTGGAGAAAACAAAATCAACTATTACATCGAAAAAATGACCCACGCCGTTCTACGTTTCTATTTCAAGTCGTCCAACATCAAATTCGGCAATGATGAACCCAGTGAATGGTATTTGATTCCAAAAGATTATGGCACTTATTTTTGCGGCTTCATCACAGATATTATTGCCACATTTGCTTATAGCAGCGAAGATGCTGTTCGTAAATTAAAACCCCAAGAAATTTTCGTTTTCACACAAAATAAAAAGCCCATCGAACAAATAAAACTACCAAATAAATCTCAAGTGGCTAAACGCCTAAAGAAAGATGACCGATACAATCAATTGATGAATGTGTATGATAAATATGGATTGCGTAATTTGCGGGCATTTTCAAGTGTATTAGTCAATGTTGAAATCCAAGAATCCGACAGAACAAATGCTAAAGGTTCCAGAGACCGATTCGAAAAAGTCTTGTTCAGTGAAGGCGAAATATTGAGAAAAGACGATACAACAATAGGTCGCAAATTCCAATACAAAGGTTCTGAATATTTACTCACAAAAATAATCAAAAACCAATATAAATACGGCATTGGACAGCCATTACAAAGCGGTGAAATATACGGAGTCATCAAACACGCCAATGAAGGAGAATTACTAAATAGGGATGTGTTTGAGAAAAACGGTGTATCTATTATTCCATATTATTCGGACGATGAATTGGGTGGGTTTGTGGAATTTTGTATACACATTAGTGATTTGTTGGATATTTTGAAACCCAATGACTTAGACGAATGGAAGTTGAAATCGAATTATGAATATTATACCAATAAAAAGGCCACACAAACGACTAAAACACTTGTTCTCAAAAACAATGACTTAGTTCCTAATTGGTATTTTCAAAAAGGAATACAAGAACAATTTGCCCGAAAAATGATATCTGAACCCGACAAGTGGGAACATCAAGATACCAGTGTAATGAATCCGACAAAAACGTTCACGTGGAATTTATCCGGACAAACCATCTTGAAAGAAGAATTCCACGAAGACGACGACAAGAACAAAATTCGCAGTGCCATCTTTGTATTACGAACGCGGAAACAAGGCGAAAACATTGTGTCTGAGGAAGTCCCTATTATTCGTCTAATGCGTTTATTCAATGTGAAAGAGCAAGACATATCAAATGTAAACCGTCAAACTTTCTCTAAAGAAAAGGTTATCAAAATAAGTGACCGTCTAAAACTCCGAACAAACGACTATATTCGTATACCACGACGTCTTTTGATGCGTTCTATAGAAAACGATGAACTCGATGAAGAATCCACTCGAGTAGTATTATTTATACAAGAAATGTATACTAAACAAGTGTCTCAAAAAGATGAAATATTCATTAAAGGTGTCATCAAATATCCCATCGAAGATGAAAAACAGAATTATTATATTATCCATTTGAAAGACATCGAAGACAACCAACAATACATTGAAGTGATTGAACGACCTAAATATTCAACAGGAACTATTATTAAGGCGGTCCCGAATGAAGTCCGAGAATTCGGTGAAACGTGCACGGATGACGACGAATTCCATTATGCTATTATCAAAAAAATGCAAATCGAAAATGATTTCGTGTATGATATCCAATATTTTCCTCCCTTTGATAAAATTGAACCTTGGCTCATCACAAATAAAGATGAAATCAAAAAAGGGCAACACACGGACCCTAAAAAAAGTAAATATGAAACTTGGGAGCGTTCCATCATTGAAAGTGGTGACTTCATCAAAGTAAATAAAACCGACAGAGCATTGGCGAACTATAAAAAACGATTGAGTGAATTTCGATTGCCCGTTTCAAAAATATTGGGGCATTTGCCCGTGAAGGCAGAATCTGCGAATGATGTCATACACTATAATGTGGTGTTTGATAATCGGTCCAAAGGAAAGATTTCCAAGGAAGAAGCACCGACCAGTCTAATCAGTAAATATTGGAAAACACCTTCTAAAAAAAATACGACAGTTCGAAGAAGACGGTCTAGTGGAGGAAATAACACCCGTAAACAATATGTATGAATACCTTTGTTTTATATGTTATAACTAAAACATATAAATCATTTTTTTATAGTGCTACAACTGTTTGATGTGCGTTTAAATGGATGGGTTCTCCTTCTTCGATGGATTTAATCGTAGTTTTTCTGGGACGTTCCATTACGGCTTGTTTCATATATTTCACTAAAACATTATTGACTTCAAACACTTGTTGTTTAGATAATTGTGCGAACCATTCATATTTATGGCGATTCAATATAACATCTTGGTCAATGTAAATACCACACATATCACTAGAAAATTCAATGATGTTGTCTTCGAAGAGTTCTTCAATAAGAATAGGTTTGTTTTTCTTCGTTTTAATTCCAATATATTTTCCATCCAACATATTCATTTTATTGGTATTCATTTGTTGTATAAGAAATTGACTGGTTGCTCCTTTGAATGTGATTTCTTCGCTAAAATGTGGGTTTTGACAACGGCTTTTTAAATAAGATATGTAGGGTTCCATATGTGGGTCATTCTTCAAACATCCCATGAAGTATTTATCAGGGACAAAAGCCAATTTGCGAGGCATTTGTTCTTCATTTGAAATGCGATTAATGGACTCCAACACAAATGGTTTATTGTTGGTTATTCCTGTTTGATACACTGAAATCAAATTGTTTAAACATAAGAATGAATTAGGAACTACGAAGCCTCCATAATAATACAATATTTGTGCCATAGCAAGTTCACGATATTGAGTCCTAAAAGGTTCAGCTACATTACATAACTGAATGTCCCAACTAGGTAATAATTTGGAAAAGCTTTCGTCAGAAATCAAACAAATATGGAAATCGTCGCTACAGTTTTGAATGATGGACTGAATACAAATATGAATATATTCTTGGTTCAAATCAGTAGTATTTTTCGAGTAAAAACTAAGCCATTTACGGGCATTGATTTCGTATTTTGTATGAATCCATAATTTGGGCTTATTGTATCCATATAAAGGAGAATCGTTCAATAAATATTTCTTAATCATTTCATATTCGTCTTTTTCGCTAGTATCAAAATTAGACCTTACTCTTGAACCAACATAACCAACTATTCCTAAAACCCCTATGATGGTTGCATATTTAAATAATGTTTTTGAATTCATATACGTATATTATAATATGAAGAAATAATATGCTTTATGTATCGAAATAAATAAAAAATTCAATGTTGTATTTCGACTCATTATATTTGATTTTTGAACTGAAATTGTGGTCGTTACTCTTACATATTTGTCTTATGATATTAGTGAATGAGTTATAACTGAGTTTCCTGTCAATATAAAATTGTTTGGACTTATGATAATAGTCTCTTATGCTATCAAGAAAATTAGATTGATATTCGTGAAACACCATTCTTTTGAATGATTCAACATTTACTAAATAGTATTTGTCTGTTTTGGTGCATATTTTCTCCAATAATTCGATTAACAGATTAATCGGCACCTGATCCTTAAAAATTTGTTTCAACATAATACTATAATAGATGTATGTTCCTAAATTATAATGATAAATAATATAATGAAATACAATTCACAAAATTTTTATTTGGAATTTCAAAAAAAAATCATTATATCATTTGTAAACAGTGCTAATTCAATCGGGTCTTCGTGTATTTTGTTTGTTATCGTGATGTATTCACACAAGTAAGGTATAATCTTATATTGTGTCATTTCATCTAAATGATTTGTTTGTTTCAAGAAAAGGAAGAAATAATCGAAGATATCAACAACCGAATATCCTTGACAATACACTAAATATAGTTCTTCGATGCTTTTTTGGAGATTCTGTTTTTTTAACTGTTTGATGTATTTTTCGAAATTTTTGAAACACACATTCGAAAACAGTTTCATACACAAATCCATATTTACCGGTTCTCCTAAAATATAGATTTTCTCTAAATAATTAATCAAAAGTCTAAATGAACCATCACACAAATCCAAAATGTATTGTTTCGATTTATCGTCCATAAGAATATTTTCATTAATAATGATTTTTTCCATCAATTGCTTAATTTGTGGTTTTTGTGGAGATGCCAGTTTTATAATATGGGTTCTCGATTGAATACTCTCAATTACTTTCTGAACATTGGTGCAAACAGATATAAAATGAATATTGTGTTTGTATTTATCGATATAATTCCTAAATACTTGTTGACTTTGTTCATTAATTGTATCAATATCATCAATAATGACGACCTTCTTTTTTCCAAAAATGTTGGAATGAGATTGGCAAAATGTTTTCATTTCATTCCTAAAGTAATGGATTCCTTGTTCTTTCAAATTATTTATAAAAAGAATATTCGATTCTGGAAAATTATCGGTTTTGGAAAGTCCATAATACTCACACACAATAGCATTCAAAAGGGTGGTTTTTCCAGAACCACTCGCTCCAATAAACAGTATATTCAAATCATCCAATTCAAAGAGTGTTTGTATGATTTTGGAAGTGTTTTCTTCTAAATAAAAATCTTTTAGTGTATATGGTTTATATTTTGCTAAAATAGTTTCACCATTCATATTTTATCCAATAAACTGTTTATTAACATCTTTTTAATTATTTATAGCGAAAAATCATATATAAAATATGTGTTTCCAAATATATGAAAATGGAAACAGAAACCTTTTATGATATCCTAAATATTGAAAACACCGCTTCACCAGAAGAAATCAAAAAGGCATATCGTTCACTCAGTCTACAATATCATCCAGATAGAAATCCAGAAGCACCATCAGGACTCTATCAGAAAATCAATGAAGCATATGAAACCCTCAGTGATAATTCTAAAAGAAAACAATATGATCTTCAACTCAAATTTAGTTTCGGAAGCGGCTCTATTCAAGATGAGCTCAATGACATAAACAACATTCTCAATATGATGTTTGCCGGCGGTAAACCACCCACTGCGTCCGGACCACCACCATTTATGAATATGTTCGGCGGATTCGGTGGCGGTGAAATTCCTATGCCCAATATTCGTGTGTTTCATACAAATGGATTTCCACAAGGACCCGGACAAAACCCTTTCATGAACTCCCATCCTATGGAACCGCTCGAACCTATCATTCACACAATTGAAGTGAATTTGTATGAGGCTTATCACGGTTGTATCAAACAAATTGAATATGAAAGGACCAGTCAATCATCCTTTAGCAATACGGTTGAATTAATGAAATTAGACGTAACCATTGAACCCGGCGTTGACGATGAACAAGTCATTGTGTTTGAAAATAAGGGCGTCTTAAATGGAAAAAGCAACGTTGGAGATCTACATGTTATTGTTGAAATCGCTAAAGATAGTGCCTTCGAAAAAAAAGGATTGGATTTAGTATATAAAAAGACACTCACTCTAAAAGAAGCCTTGTGTGGATTCTCTTTTGAAATTACCCATTTAAGTCATAAAGTCTTGAAAATCAATAATCAAAACAAAATATCCATCATCCAACCTAAACATCAACGAACTATATCCAACTACGGATTTATCAAACAAAATAAAACTGGAAATCTCATTATTGAATTTTCTGTGGAATTCCCTAAATCCCTAAATGATTCTCAAATCGAAGCCATCCGAAATATTCTATGAAAATATATATTATTACGCTCATACATAATATATATTGTTGGAATTAAGCACTAATACGCTTTGTAGGAATGTCGACATCAACAATGTAAATCGAGTTTTCTGTCATCACAATGTATTCTTTTCCTACTTTGAAAATCTTGGCAATAGGACTAGTGTATTCATCTTCACTTTTGACCAATAACTTCTCCTTGGACTCCTTCACACCAATAATAACGGTCTTATCTAAAGAATTGGTCCAATAGTCCATCATTACTGGTTTATCTTCGACGATTGCCAACTTTGTGGCGTGTTGTAGAGTGGTGTTTTCTGGCAATCTATATCCATTAGGTGTGGTAAGACTACTTTCTGTTGTTGCTGACGCAGATTGTTGTGTTTGTTGTTGAGAAACAAGTGCCGACATTTATTATGTAATTATAAAATTATATTAAATTTTTACTTTAAATACTTAAATTCCTAAATTAATATTTTTTGTGTGATTTTCAATAAAAAATCATTGGGACCTATTCAATGATATAGTATATGTGTGTGTTTTATGTATGATTACGCTTCGCTACAGAACAATCGGGACATATTTGATGCTTCTTTTTTGACAACTTGTTTTTTAAATAGTCTAAATATGGCTGGGTCATCTCTACACCGAATCGTATAATTTTGTTGGATATGTCCTCTTCCAATTCTTCCAAAACATTGTAGAGTTTTTTCGTTTGTAAGATTGTTGAGGTCTTTCCCTAAATATCCGTGGCAGAAACTATAATTGGTTCCATAAATATAATCGGTCGACGCAACAATCATAAACAAATCTTGTTGAACGGCCATTGTTTTCATTATTTCTAAATATTTCGGATGAACATTTTCTATGAAAAGTCCGATACCCAACAACAATAATACTTTCAAATAGTTTTCAATTTCCAATGCCATAATTTCTTTGACAAATCCTTCTTCAATGGTAGGAACAAAGGCCGTTTCATAATTCACTTTTTGCGAATTCCATTTTTCTTGATGTGGACTTGTGTTTGGAATATATACCGGATCAATATTGATGTATTTTACTTGTTCTCTTAATTTGTCAATATCTTTATACATCTTCTGGACTTCCGGTGATTTTTTGTCGACGTCATCCGACCCTTTTTTCTCTTGCTTGTTTTCCATATCTTCTAAAAGTCTCTCAATTCTGCTGATTTCTTCCGACAATCGATTATTCTTCAAAATCTTATTCATCAAATCTTGAAATACTGTTGTCGGTATTGCCGTTTGCTGTATGTAGAACTTTCCTATCTTGGCAACATCATCACACAAGAATATTGTTGGACCATCTGTCAAAGTATGTGCGTCCGACGTTGTTGCTAAAACTCCCGAACTGGATGGTGGTGGATTCTCATACACAATATTATTTGTTTGAAATACGCTTTGAGTTCGCATCAAATTACCACCACCATTGGTTTTGTTGGAGTTTTTCATTGTATCAACGCTTTGCGACTTTGACAAAGGTCCATTGTTGAAATATGGTAGGGTCATTTTGGAAGTGGTTTGGTATATAGTAGGCCATACTTCACGTTGAATACTTCGCAATACTTCTAAATAATATTCTTTCATCGATATCATAGTAATTTCATCGATGGATGTCCAATAATTCTCAATTCTGTAATTGTCTGTAAGATGAGGCGAACGATTCATAAACAATATGAATTTAGTGATTTCTCTTAAATCGAAATATCTCAATAACGTCTTATTACTCATACACACATCTATACATTCTGCTAGTTCGTCATAACTCTCAAAACTATTATGTGGTAAAACGGCATAACCAGTCTTGTTGATGATAGGAATCGACTTTTTGAAATCATATGTCGAAATATTATGAACATCAACGTCTTCGAACTTTTCGCGGAAATCCATAATAGTCGCCATAATGTCTTCTTCTTGAGGCAATGTAGCACACGACAATACCATATTTGGAATTATATTGTTTGTCCAATTCTTATGTATGACATCGTGTATTTCGTGGGTGTCGTAGTCTAAAGCTATTGTTGGTTCATCCCAATATGTAATGATTTGCTCCGCACCGTTGAAAGCCAACATATAATGCATTGCGGTAACATAGGATTTGACATCGCAAATAATGATTTCTACTTTTTCACCTTGCTCGTTGTTGACTTTGCGAATGCCTCCACTGCGTTTATCACGTGTATAATCGGACGCTGCGAAGTAATGTAATCGGATATCTGACGCGGTTTCGCATCCGAAGGCAAATGCGATTTTTTTGTTCATAGAAATGGCCGATTTAGCTAAAGCTAAACCAATATGACGAGCCGCACACACAAATATGATTCTGTAGTCACTGGACAATCCTAAGGGTGTCATTGTTTTTCCAGTCCCTGTAGGGGTTCTATAAAGGACTAAATTCGCTTTTGGTCGTTTTTTATTCTGTCTAAATATGGAATAAATATCCTTTTGATGACTATATAGTTCTTTGTCGGCATATTCCAGTAACACTTTATTTTGTTCGATGAACTCATATGAATGTTCAATAATATCAATCAAATCGACTTTTGAATTGGCGTTTTCAATCATTGAGTCGACGAAATCCAACACATAACTATTGACATCACTGATGGAGTTCTTTTTGAGGATGATGAGTGTATACAAATAGAGTGAATATTTGGACTTCCCATCTTTCAAGTATTTGCATAATTTGCTCGTGAAATTCAACAACAAGAACTCATACAAATTATCTTTATGATGGATGATGTTTGATTCCATATTTTGGATTCTTGCGAGGTCCACACTTTTCATTTTTTTGAGTTGGTTGCTTTTTTGTATTTTTTTTTGAGTTCCCATATGTTCGCCATACTTTTTCCACATTTTAGAAATGATGGGTTCAAAGTATGTGTCATAAAGGAATTTTTCGTTTTCTGGAGTTTTCTCCGTCTTCAAAAACACAATCATCGAAATATGATCATTCTGTTTGATATTTGGTTCACAATATCCTTGAATAATCATATTCAAAACATTCTTTTCCGATTCGACAACCGGCACTTCGATGCTGTCCCATTCGGCACGAGTTAGTTTATTTTGTTTGAGATCCATATTCTTTTATGCATGTCAACTATTTATATTTTTAGAATCAATTTTTTATAGTTTTTCATAGTTTTCATAATTATGTCATTATAGCTCACTTTCCATTTCATCTGTATTACTTTCTTCGTCAGCATCATACAAATTTAATCCACGTAGTGATACCAACAATTGTTCATTCCAGAGATTATCCGTATTATCATCATTATCATCATTTAATAATCCATCGTTTTCTTCGTTTTGTGTTTCATCATCGCCGTCATCATTGTCACTATAATTATAGACTACTTCACCGTCTTCTTCATCTGGGTCATCTGGGTCATCTTCAATCATGCGTCTATGTATTTCAATATATTCATTATTCATATTTGCTCGGTGTGGATGTATATTATTTTCTAAATAATATCTCGTAGATTCTGGCAAGTCGACAGTGAAATGCTCTTTGAACTTTTCGTCATGATTATTCATAAACTGTTCTTTATTTATCATCTCAAATTGTGGTGCGTCGGAATTGTAGGATATGACCTTCTGTTTCTTCTTGAATGGATTTTCACTGTTTGAAACCAGACTAACTTTCTTTCTTCCAAAGTTCGGATTATATTTGATTAATCTAGATAATTTATAATGTAGTTTCATAGACAACTCATGACGAAGTGAATTATTTATATTATACAATGAATCATAATATAGTTTTACATACGGTCTCATTATTTCTGACAATAAATCAGATGGAAAATCTTTATGTATCCGAATTTTCTTATGGACATTATGGTATTTCAACATTTCATTCACAATATCAAAAATATATCTTTTACCAATGTTTCTCACATAATTCTTCAAATACATTTCTCGGATCAATCCATTGTTTTCTACTGAAAACCTATGAATGTTAAAATCAGCCAAGAAAAACCGGTAAATTAAAATAGGCATCAAATAAGGACTTTGTCTAAGTCTGAAAAACACGTTGTATAATTGTGATTTAGACAGTGGAATGTTTGTGTATGGATTCTTACAAGATAATGGCTCAGCAAAAAAATACGGAGAGTTCATCAAGTTTTGATTCATTGATTTTACAATCTCCATAATAGGAAATAAATATTTCCAATTGTTCTGTAAGATAACAACTACATTTGGAGTGTTTTCATTAATTGGATTCAAATATAAGTCTTCACTATTATATACTTTCGCGTGCTTGTATTTCCATATTTTAGCTAAAAGAGAAAATCCATGGTAAACTCGTTGGGTTCTATTGAAAATTTCCAATAATTCATTTCGTTTATCATTAGCAAGGGCTATCTCCGATTCCAACAAAAATTTATAATTCTGTAGCTTGGACTTTTTCTTATGTCCAAAAAATGTTTCCAATAATGAATTATTATCATATTGAAACCATGTGTTTGATTTATCTACTTCTTCACGGTGTTCAATAATTATAGTTTTATAATATGATTTCATTTCATTATAAAGACATAAATATATTTATATTTTTTCACATTAATATATTCAAATTCGAAAACTATTAAAAATAATTGTTTAGTGAATTATAATATTCCAAAATATGAACCTCTTCAAATGGTTCTCGAATCATCCCGATAAAGTCGGCTTTGAAGATGTAAAAAAGGCCATTTCAAATCATTCATACAGTTTAATTAATACTATGGATACTGGATTTCAAGATTGTTTGATTCAAAGCACAATACCAATACATCAAGAAGAAAATATCATCAATAATTGGATGCGGAAAAATGATTTCAGTTCTAGGACATTAATCATTTACGGAAAAAATGCTTCCGATAATTCCGTTTTTGATAAATATA
>MDTG01443964.1_pt1 | contig 23820 bp, 14 predicted proteins | sample 811421 | NCBI WGS metagenome assembly MDTG01 (sample SAMN05326645, study PRJNA326480) | marine metagenome | isolation source: seawater | place: Pacific Ocean: South East | collected 2011
CGACCTTGACCCTGGAAGAAGCGCGATCACTGATGCACGAATGGGTCCGAAGCCCCTCGCTTCGGGGTCACATGGAGGCGGTGGCGGCCTGCATGAGGCACCATGCCCGGATCCATGCCCCGGAGGAGACCGAAGCCTGGACGATCGCCGGACTTCTTCACGACTTCGACTACGAACGACACCCCACCGAGGACGAGCATCCCATGGTCGGCGTGGCGCACCTGCGGACCCTCAACGTCGACGAGGCCGTCATCGAGGCGATTCTCGGCCACGCCCCCTACACCGGAGTCGCCCGCACCACCCCGATGGCCCGGCATCTGTTCGCGTGCGACGAGATCTCGGGCTTCATCGTGGCGGTGGCGAAGGTGAGACCCACGGGATTCGATGGCCTCAAGGCGAAAAGCATCCGCAAGAAGCTGAAGGACAAGGCGTTTGCCGCCGCCGTCAGCCGGGACGATGTCGCGGAGGGCGTCGGAGACCTCGTATCGGACGGTTACGTTTCCGATGATTCCGAGCACTTCGACCGCTGCATCGCCGCGATCGCGGGGGCCGCGGACCGCATCCACGGGTGATTTCACGCGGCGAGATCCCACCACGACTACACTTCGCCGCTCATGCCACTTCCCAGAATCGCCATCGTCGGCCGACCCAACGTCGGCAAGTCGAGCCTCTTCAACCGGCTGGTCGGCAGCCGCGTCTCGATCGTCGATCCGACGCCGGGCGTCACCCGTGATCGCGTCAGCCGCATCATCGAGGTCCGCCCTCCCGCCGAGGACGACACTGCGATGCCCCGCTACGCGGAACTCATGGACACCGGAGGCTTCGGGGTCTACATGGCCGATGGCGGTCGATACGACGACGCCGGCCAGGACCTCGCGTCTCTCAACCCGGACATCGAGCGACAGATCGAACGTGGAACGGAGGAGTGCGACCTCGTGCTCTTCGTCGTCGATGCCCAGGCCGGCCCCACCTCGCTTGACGAGACGGTCGCGGGAATGCTTCGGAAATCCGGACACGGCCATAAGGTCGTGGTGGTCGCCAACAAGGTCGACGGAGACTTCTGGGAGCCGCACGCGATGGAGTTCGCGGCCCTCGGACTGGGCGTGCCCCTGATGACCAGTGCCAAGTCGGGATACCGGAAGCGTCTCTTCCAGGAAGCTCTCTGGACCCGCATCGATCCCGACGCCACCCCCGAGTCGGACCCCGAGATGAAACTGGCGATCGTGGGACGCAGGAACGCCGGAAAGAGCACCCTGGTCAACGCGATGGCCGGTGACCAACGCGTCATCGCGAGCGAGATCGCCGGCACCACCCGGGACGCGGTCGACGTCCGCGTCGAGATCGGCAAGCACGTCCTGACCGTCATCGACACCGCCGGGGTCCGCAAGCGCAAGAGCTGGTCCGACGCGGTGGAGGCCTATTCCCACCAGCGAACCACCGACTCCATCGAACGGGCCGACGTGGTGTTCCTCCTCGTCGACGCCACCCAGCCGATCAGCCAGGTCGAGAAGCGACTCGCCAGATCCGTCGTGGACTCCTACAAGCCGGTGGCGATCATCCTCAACAAGTGGGACCTCACCGATCCGGACCTCATCCTCGAGGACTATCTGGAGTACCTCGAGCAGGAACTTCCGGGCCTCGACTACGCGCCGATCATCCGCATGGCGGCGATCGAGTCCGACGGGATCCGGGCCGCGATGCGCATGGCGGTGAACCTCTTCGAACAGGCGAGCCATCGTGAATCGACCGGAAGACTCAACGCGGTCTTCAAGAACATTCTGGAGCGCCGCGGCCCGAGTTCCAAGCTCGGCACCAGGGCGAAGGTCCTGTATGCCAGCCAGGTCGCGGTCCATCCCCCCACCATCGCGATCGTCGTCAACAAGCCGGCTCTCTTCGAGGGGAGCTACGAGCGATACCTCCAGAACCGCCTGCACGAGGAGCTTCCCTTCAGCGAGGTGCCGATCCGCCTGATCTTCAGCGAGCGAAGGCGCATGACCCTCGGCGATCTCAAGGGTGGGACGCATCGGACGGGACTCTCCGATCTTCCGTCCGAGGATTTCGACTCCGAGCTCGTCGACCTCGCCGAGGATGATGGGGACGACACCCTCGAATGATTCGACCGCGTCGCCCGCAGGGAGGCCGGACGCGATCCCGGATGCGGCGAGGGCCATGATCAAGCGAACAGACGAGGGGCCGGCGCAGCACGCCGGCCCCTCTCTTATGAAGATCAATTGCGGGATCAGGCGTGGATCGCCCGGTTGTCGGTGGCGAGCACCGCCTCGTGCATTGACTCCGCCATCGTGGGATGGGCGTGGATCGTGGAGATGATGTCCTCCGCGGTCGCCTCGAGGCGCTTGGCGAGTCCCATCTCCGCGATCAGCTCGCTGGCATCCTCACCGAAGATGTGACAACCCAGGATCTCCCCGTAGGGTTCGCTGGTGATCACCTTGACCAGGCCCTCGGTGTGGCCGGTGGCGATCGCCTTGCCATGTGCCTTGAGCTGGTACTTGCCGACCTTGTACTTGATCCCCTGCTCCTTGCAGGCCCGCTCGGTGAGACCCACGGAGGCGATCTGGGGATTGGTGTAGGTGCAGCCGGGGATTCCGTCGTAGTCGATAGCGACCGGGTGATGACCAGCCATCTTCTCGACGGCGACGACACCCTCCTCGCTCGACACGTGGGCGAGCCAGGGGGGCCCGATGCAGTCGCCGATCGCGTGGATCCCGGGAACGGAGGTCTCGTAGGTGGGATCCTTGGAGGTTCGGGCGTCGGTGACGATCGCATCCTTCTCCACCTTCACACCGAGCGAATCGTCGAAGAGGCCGTCGAACCGCCCCTTCACCCCGATGGCGACCAACACCACTTCCGCATCGAGGGTCTCGGTCTTGGATTCGTCCTTCGCGTCCGCGACGGTGACGGTGGCCCCGCCCTTTCCGGTCTTGACGTCCTTGACCATGGTCCCGGTCCGGAACTTGATGCCCTGCTTCTCGAACGACTTCTTGGCCGCCTTGGAGATCTCGTCGTCCTCCACGGGCAGGATTCGATCCATCATCTCCACCACCGTCACATCGCACCCGAAGGCGTTCATGAAGTAGGCGAACTCCATGCCGATGGCGCCGGAACCGATCGCGATCATCGACTTCGGACAGTGATCGATGGTGAGGAGCTCGTAGCTGGTGAAGATCGTCTTGCCGTCGCTCTTCGCGAAGGGAAGCTGTCGCGGGCTGGCTCCGGTGCAGACCAGCACCTTGTCCGCGGTGATCCTGCCTTCGGATCCGGAACCGGAGCCGTGGTAGTAGTCGTCGTCCGCCTTGAGCACCTCGACCTCGCAGGGCGTTCCGCCGATCGCTCCCTTGACGATGCGTGCGTGACCCTCGTAGTGGTCGATCTTGTTCTTCTTGAGCAGGAACCCGACCCCGTTGTTGAGGGTGCCGGTGATCTTCCGGCTTCGACCGATGACCTTGTCCCAATCGACCTTCACCGCCTTGGGATCGATCTCGAGTCCCCACTCGGCGCCGTGGGTGATGGCCTCGGTGTACAGCTCGGCGTTGTGGAGCAGCGCCTTGGTCGGGATGCATCCCCAGTTGAGACAGACGCCGCCGAGCTTGCCACGCTCGATGCAGGCGGTCTTGAGTCCGAGTTGGGCGGCACGGATCGCGGCGACGTATCCGCCGGGTCCGGAACCGATGACGATGAGGTCGTAGTGCTTGCTGTCTGCCATGACGGGGAAGCCGATCCGTTCGCAGGAGTCTGCCCGAGGATCTGCACCGCCTCCGCGGCGACGCGCCGACCCTTCGAGCGAAGGGGAAGAAGTGTACCGGACCCACCCCGGGGACCACCGAAACGGGCCATCCACCCCCTTCGACCCGCAATCCACCGTTCCCGGACCATTGCCCCGAAGTCACCCCCCCCGACGACCGATGAAACTCGTGACCATGAACGATTCCGGACCCATCCATCACGGTCGCTTCCGATCGATCGACCCCGGATCCCAGAGCCTCCTGTGGCTGCTCTGCAGTGGGGTTCTCGCGGCCGTCGGGGTCGTCGGTGGATCCATGGAGGTGACCGCGATCGGACTGGTCGCCACTCTGGGAGCGGGGATCCTCCACGTTCGCGCGTCCTCGTCGGCCTGGAGGAGCGACCATCGAGTCGCGTCCCTGCTCGGAGCCGAGGCCGGAGCCTGGGCCTGGCGACTCGACGACGGGACCACCTGGTTCGACGAGGAGTTCCGTCGACTCGCAGGGATCGAACGCGACGACGCGTTCGCCCGATTCGACGAGTTCATCCAACGAATCCATCCGGAGGACCTGTCCGCCCTGCACCCCGTCATCGAGGGGGGAGCCGCGGGCGAGGGAGGCATGAACCTCGTCTTGAGAGTCCGGGGCGACGACGACGAGTGGCGCACGCTGCGACTGATCGGAGGGGTGGCGGGGAGACCGGGGATCCAACCGGCGATTCGAGGCATCGCGATGCGATGCGAATCGGGGGTCGATGCCCCGGATCCGGAAGCACGGAACGAGGAGCTGGTGGGGGTGCTCACCGAACTGGCCCGTGCCAACGGCGAACTGGACGAAGCCCGTCTCGACCTTGAACAACGGAATCGAGAGCTCGATTCCGCGAGGATCGCCGCGGTCGACGCGACGAGATCCAAGAGCGAATTCCTCGCGAACATGAGCCACGAGATTCGAACCCCGCTCGGAGCGATCATCGGCAATGCAGAGATCCTGGCCCACGAAGGCGCGGGTCTCGATGCCTCATCCCGCGAACCGGGTCGACGCCGGGAATTCGTCGAGACGATCCATCGCAACGGCGAACACCTCCTGGCCCTGGTCAGCGACGTGCTGGATCTCTCGAAGATGGAAGCCAGCCGCATGGAGATCACGCCGGTCCCCACCGACGTGACCCGACTTTCTCGGGACGTGGTCTCGATGCTGCGTGGCACGGTCGGAGATCGGCCCATCGAGATCCGGGTCGAAGCCGGCCCCGAAGTGCCCTCGCTTCTATCGATCGACCCGGTCCGGTACCGACAGGTGCTTCTGAACCTGGTGGGCAACGCGATCAAGTTCACGGAGCGGGGATCGATCGTCATCGCGATCTCCTGGGATCCGACCTCCGAGCGAATGCGGACCTCCGTCTCGGATACCGGGATCGGCATGGATGAATCCGTCCTCGAGCGGATCTTCCACCCGTTTCGACAGGCGGACGGATCCACCACCCGTCGCTTCGGGGGGACCGGTCTCGGGCTCGCGATCTCTAGGGAGATCTGCGGATTGATGGACGGTGACCTGTTGGCCAAGAGCAAGGCCGGAGTCGGATCCACATTCCAGTTCGAGTTCCCCGCCGCGGTGGCCGATCCTCCGCTGGAGGAGACCGAGGCTCCAGACATTCCCGAGGGACTTCGGATCCTGCTGGCCGAGGACGGGCCCGACAACCAACGTCTCGTCTGTCATCTGCTGGGAAGACTGGGAGCCACGGTCGAGACCGCGGTGGACGGACAGGAGGCCGTCGATCGAATTCTCGGTGGAGGTCCCCCTTTCGATCTGGTCCTGATGGACATGCAGATGCCCGTCATGGACGGCTGGGAAGCGACCCGTCGGCTCAGGAACGCGGGATCCGAGGCCCGGATCCTCGCTCTCACGGCCAATGCCATGCCCGGGGACCGGGACGCCTGCCTCGAGGCCGGCTGCGACGGCTACCTCGCGAAGCCCGTTCGCATGGACGACCTCGCCCGGGCCGTCGCGGAGGTCTTTTTCGGGCGTGCATCCGTCCGCCGGGCTGGTTGATCTCGTCATTGACGGTGTGCGGGCGGAGGCCTTAGCATCCGGGATCAGTCCTGCGGGATCCATCCGGATCCCGGTGGACACGACCGCCTGGAGCGAACGTGCGCACGGCCATCATCAGCGACATCCACGGCAACCTGGAGGCCCTCCGGACCGTCCTCGCGGACATCGACCGCCGAGGCGTGGATGAGATCGTGTGCCTCGGAGACATCCTCGGATACGGACCCGATCCTCTGGAGTGTGTCGACCTCGTTGCCAAACGCTGTTCATGGAGTCTCCTGGGCAACCATGACTATGCCGTCCTGTACGAGCCGACCAACTTCAACAAGGCGGCCAAGGAAGCCGCCTACTGGACCCGGACCAAGCTGGACGAAGCCGCGGAGAAGGACCCGGAGTCGGGAAACCGAAGACTCGACTTCCTGAACCGGATACGACCTCGCGTCCGCTACCAGGACCTCTACATCTGCGTTCATGGTTCCGTCCGCAAGCCGATCAACGAATATCTCTTCGAAACGGATGTCACCAACGACCGCGTCAAGATCAAGGACGTGTTCCGACGGATAGACGACGAAGTGGTTCTCGGCGACTCGACGGTGCGGGGCCGTTGCCTGGTCGGTCACACCCACGTGCCGGGGATATTCAACTGGAACGACGAGGACGGCGCGGACTTCACGCATGCCTCCAGTCTGGGCGGAGGCTCCGCCCCCGTCGATCCTCTCGATCTCGCAAAGGACGAGAAGGCCGATTCATCGGCCGGAAGCGACCCCTTCCACGTCGGACGCCACACGTTCGACCCCGAGGAGAAGGCGATCGCCAATCCCGGAAGCGTCGGACAGCCCAGGGATTTCGACGAACGAGCCAGCTACGCGATCCTCGACACCTCCCAGTCGCAGCACTGGATCGACTTCTTCCGAATTTCATACGACATCGACGTGGTGGCGGAGAAGATCTACGCCATTCCAGAACTCGACGACTGGCTCGGCGACCGACTCACCGAAGGCCGCTGACTCCCCTCCATACCCAGAGCACCGATGACTCCCGAGAATCGCCGACGAATCGTGTCCGCGGTCATCCTCCTGCTTGCAGGTGGTTTGATCGCCCTCGCCCTGCTTCGCCCCAGGCCCGAAAGCGTGCCTGCGGAGAGCGTCACCGCCCTCGAGACCGGTGGCGAGTCCGTCGAGCCCCCCTCCGCGGACAGGGTCGTCGTGGAAGAAGCTCCGGAGCCCGAGATTCCTGAAGTCCCCGAGGTGGCCGAGGCCGACACGGCGACGCCACCCCCGGCGGAGGAGTCCGCCCCCCCCGCCGACCCCACCGCCCAGTCCGATGGCGATGCCGAGGCAGACGACGAACCCGCGGCCGCACTGGTCGCGAGGGCTCCGAGTGGCCCGGTGGATGCACCCTCCCCCCTCGGAGGACTTGATGCCGACGAGCATCGATTCCTCATCGCCTTCAGCGGGTCCTCCGCAGGCATCCAGGAGATCGTCTTCAGCGACTTCTGGACCGAAGCCGCCTTCGCCCGCTCCGCCGACCGCCATCGCAAGAACGGCGGGGAGACCCCGATGCCACCCGAGAGCGAGCGATACACGCTCCGCTCGAGCCGGTACGGCAACTCTGAAATCCCGGTGCTCGCCGCGAGAGCGGTCGAGATCGACGGCGCCCGCATCAGTCTCTTCGGACCGGTCTGGTCCGAGATCGGGCCCGGACACTTTCAAACCGAGATCGTCGACGACGACGACCAGCCCAGGTTCCGGGTCAATCGACGATTCGTGCTTCAGCCCAACGGTTACGACCTCACCCTCGAGCAGAGCGTGGAACATCTCGGGAACGGCGATCCCGTCGAGGTCCGCTGGATCCAGTACGGCCCCGGAGACCTCGACCGTGATCGCGGATCCTTCATCGAGGTCCGTCGATTCCATTTCGGCTACCTGCTTCCCGTCGATCGCGATCCGACGCAGTCCAACGTCACGGCGAACGGACAGCTCTACGAACGAAAGGCGGTTCTGGATCGAATCGGCGAGTGGTATCAGGTCCCCGCCGCGAGCCGCACCTCGTCGATGCTCGATCTCTGGCCCAACGAGCAGAGCATCGAGCAGTCGCTCTCCCTCTCCTGGTTCGGAACCACCAACCGGTACTTCACGCTCTGCGTCCATGCCGTGTTCGATCCGCCCGAACTGACGGATCGACTGGTGACGGGAAGCATCGAATCGGTGAGACCGATCGCCGACGTCAACGCTCCGGACGCCCAGCAGTCCATCGTCACCGAGATCTACGGCCCCACCAGGTTGATCGAACCCGGCAGCGCGGCCCACTGGGACATCGGCGTGTACGCCGGACCTCTTGAACGCAGCGTGCTCGAGAACGGCCAGCCCTACGTCGGCTTGAACATGAAGGACCTCATCGTCTACCTGATGAGCGGGTGCTGCTCCTTCTGCACCTTCTCCTGGCTGGCGGACGGACTGGTGGTCTTCCTGAGCTTCCTGCACGGGATCGTGTTCGACTGGGCGCTGGCCATCGTCCTCCTGGTCTGCATCGTGAGGCTGATCCTTCACCCCGTGATGCGCAAGGGCCAGATCCAGATGCAGCGGGTGAGCCGGCTGATGGGCGATCTCAAGCCCGAGCTCGACGCCCTGCAGAAGAAGTACAAGGAGGATCCCGCGAAGATGCAGTCCGAGCAGAGACGCCTCTTCATGGAACGGGGCGTCAACCCCCTCGGCTGCGTCGGCGGACTCCTGCCCACCTTCCTGCAGATGCCGATCTGGATCGCCCTCTACGCGATGCTCTTCTTCGCGTTCGAGCTGCGACAGGAACCCGCCTTCTTCGGCGTCTTCCAGATGCTTCCCGACGTCGCGATCGGATCCGCGACCCTCTTCGGTCGCTTCCTCGGCGATCTCAGTCGTCCCGACCACTTCATCGAATTCGCGGTGCCGGTCGACATCTGGATCACCAAGCTGACCGGATTCAACCTGCTGCCCCTGCTCATGGGCGGCATCTTCTTCGTGCAGCAGAAGTACATGAGCCCACCACCGAGTCCCAACATGACTCCGGAGCAGAAGCAGCAGCAGAAGATCATGAAGATCATGATGGTCGTGCTCTTCCCGGTGATGCTCTTCCAGGCCCCCAGCGGACTGACGCTCTACATCCTGACCTCGAGTTCGATCGGGATCATCGAAGGAAAGCGCATTCGCAAGCAGGTCGACGCCATGGACCTGACCGCCCCGCCGACCAAGAAGCCGGGGGCGGAGAAGCGGAAGACCAAGCGAGACCAGCTCGCCCGCATGTACGCCGCCAAGCTCGAAGAAGCCAAGAAGAAGCAGGCGTCCAAGCGGAAGGGATCCAGCCGATCGTTCAAGAAGCGAGACGGATGATCCCGGCCGCGGATGGATCCCGGCTTGAACCCGACGACACCCCGATCGTCGCCACGTCCACCGCCTCCGGAAATGGAGCCCGGGCCCTGATCAGGGCTTCGGGCCGGGACGTGGTGCGGGGACTGGCCGACCGCGTCTCGGGGGAGGCATCTTCGATGTTCGCGGAGATCCGCCGAGGATGCCGCCGCGGCTTCTGGCGAATGGATGATGGATCGGGACTTCCCGTGATCGTGTTCGTGGCGATCCCCCCCGCATCGTTCACCGGCGAATGCATGGTGGAATTCGAGATACCGGGCAACCCCGAACTCGCGGAGCAGGTCGCTTCCGAGGTCCGGGACCACCTCGAACACACGCTCGGAACCGCGAGGTTGGCAGGCCCCGGCGAGTTCTCCTCTCGCGCATTCCTGAACGGGCGGATCTCGATCTCCGATGCCGCATCCATCGCCGCGTCCATCGCCGCGGATCGTGACGTGGACCTCGAATCGGTCGAGCGGATTCGCGGAAGCCGCGGCGGACGAGCCCTCGCCGCCCTCTCCGGGGATCTTCTTGCGGTCGTGGCTCGTCTGGAGGCCGCGATCGATTTCACCGATGAGGAGGATGTCATCGGCTGCACCGTCGGGGAGATCCGTTCGGCCCTCGAACCGATTCATTCGCAACTCGCGGAATTGCTGGAGGCATCCGAGGCGGTCGGGGATTCCACCCGGCGTTCCCCCCGGGTCACGCTCGCGGGTCGCCCCAATGCAGGCAAATCCACCCTGTTCAATGCCCTGATCGGCACCGACCGGGTGGTGACGTCTCCCGTGGCCGGCACCACCCGCGACGTCATCGAGACCGAAATCGCGATGCCCTGCCATGGTTCCTCCGGAGGGGAGAGGGTCATGGTGAGGCTTTCCGACACCGCGGGAATCGAGAACTCCAGCGGAGCGGTCACGGATCCGGACCAGGCGGCATCGGTCGCCAGTCGGGAGGCGATGGCTGCGGCCGACCTCGTCCTCGCCTGTCGAATCCCATCGGATCCACCATTCGGAGCCACCGCCGGCCGTCAGGCCATCGATGTCGTGACCAAGTTCGATCTCGGCGGATCCATCGAGAGATCCCCGACCACGGTGACGACGTCTTCACTGACCGGACAGGGCCTGGATCGACTTCGATTCCTGATCGGGGAATGGGCGACTGGACGCCATCGAGGAAGCGATGCCGTCGTCGGATGGCGATCCCTTGCCGGGACCGCGCTGGAGCGAACCGCCGAAGCGATTCGAGACCTCGCCGATCAGGAGACCACCGATGCCCCCTGGCAACCTGAGACGACCGCGGCCGCATGCCGACTGGCGGCGGAGGCCGTGGGTCGACTCGAGGGCGATTTCGACCCCGACGCGGTGCTCGACCTCGTGTTCGGTCGATTCTGCATCGGGAAGTGACTCACCCCATGACTGCGAAGTCCGACTGCCCGGTCTCCTAGCATGCATGCATGAGCAACCGAATGAAGCGAAACAATCCCAGATCACATCCTGCTGAATTCGGTGCCGAGGACTCGCTTCGGCACCAGGACATCCCGATCAGGCCCCGCTACCAGGAATGCGATCCGATGGGTGTGGTCCATCACTCGGTCTATCCGGTCTGGTTCGAAATGGGCCGTACCGAGATGCTTCGAAGCGACGGTGGTTCGTACCGGGAACTCGAAGCCGCAGGAGTCTTCCTGGTGGTGGCCGATCTCTCGATTCGATTCCGGAGACCGGCCCGCTACGACGATGAACTGACGCTTCGCACCCACCTCCTCGAAGGCGGAAGGGCTCGGATCCGTCATGGATACGAGTTGACCATCGGTCAGGGATCGGTGCTGGCCACCGCCACGACCACGATCGCCTGCGTGGACTCCGAGGGCAGGCTTCAACCGATCCCCGATGTGGCCGAGGTCTCGGGAGCCTGACGGCAACTTCTCCCACCACGAGCCCCCGCCGACCAGGAACCCGAGCCGAGCCTTCTGGTCCCATAATGAATCACCGGGACCATCGTTTCAACCGACACCCCGGCCGATCTCGATTCGAATTCGACGCAAGGGCTGTCCGAAGCTGAGTCGCAGCCGATTGAGGAGGCCACCCCGCAGAGCCTGTTCAAGTTCGTACTTGGTCGCTGAATCCGGCACCACCACCCGCGCCACGCCCGCACGGATCGATCGAATGGCGCTCTCGGCCCGGAGGGATTCGGGGATCTCCGACTCCCAGGCCTCGACGAAAGAGCCTTTTCCACTGCGATTCCGGCTGGCATCCCGTCGAATCGCGGACACCAGTCCGTCGATACCGCGACTATCGACACGCTTCACCCGGAATCCACGCAGACGGTCGAGCCCTGCCGCCGCGACCGCAACGCCGGAACCGGAACCGCCGGGGGACGTGGGCCGCTTCTCGGTACCGGATGAGGCATTCAGTGCCGTGGAGCCTGATTCTGGATGGTTGTTCGCCATGCGATCTCCGGGGTGCAGGCTACTGGATGCCTGCGCATCGGATCAATGCCATCCGGTCGTCCACGATTCATCGACCGCCTGCTCACGGCGATGCCGTTTCCTCTAGTACGCTCCTCACCATGAGCGACGTCAAGGTCGAAAACATAGTCAAACGTTTCGGTACGACGACCGCGGTCGCTGGAATCGATCTCTGCATGCCCGCGGGAAAGCTGTTCTTCCTGCTCGGCCCATCGGGCTGCGGCAAGACCACGCTGCTTCGCATGATCGCCGGCTTTGAAACGCCCAGCGAGGGTCGGATCCATTTCGGCGACCGTGAAGTCACCTCCCTTCCCCCGGAAAAGCGGGATGCGGGCATGGTCTTCCAGGGCTACGCCCTCTGGCCGCACCTCTCGGTGTTCGAGAACGTCGCGTTCGGGCTTCGAGTCCGGAAGACGCCTGATGCAGAACTTCGCGCCCGGGTCGGCGAAGCCCTGGAACTGGTGAGAATGGAAGGCCTCGGCGATCGCAAGCCCACCCAGCTTTCGGGCGGGCAGCAGCAGAGAGTCGCCCTGGCCAGAGCCCTGGCGTTCAGGCCCGGGGTGCTCCTGCTCGATGAGCCATTGTCGAATCTCGATGCCAGGCTCCGCCTCGAGATGAGGACGGAAATCCGCAGGATCGTGGATGAGGCCGACATCACGACGATCTACGTCACCCACGACCAGGAGGAGGCGCTGTCGCTGGCCGACGGCCTCGCAGTCCTTCGCGACGGACTCGTGGAACAGGTGGGAACGCCGCGGGAGCTCTACGACCGACCCCGGTCGAGATTCACCGCCAGCTTCCTCGGCGACACCAACTTCCTGACGGGTCCCATCCACCGAAGCGACACCGGTGAAAGTTCGATCGAAACTCCCGCCGGCACGCTTCGCCTGGAAACCGCCCGGGATTCCGGCGGTGGAGACCTGACCGTCAGTCTCCGCCCCGAGGCGATCAGCATCCTCGAGGAGGGAGACGGTGCCCCCGATGGCTGGAACGTGTTCAAGGGGACCCTCGAGGGTTCGATCTTTCTCGGCGAGTCGCAGGAACATCGCATCAAGGCGGGCGAATCCATGATCCGAGTGCTTGAACTGCACCCGAGACTCCGCCGTGAACCCGGATCCCGCGTCCAAATCGCCATCGACCCTCGCGATGTCGTTCCCGTCGAGGACTGAATTCCCGCCCGGACCGGAAAATCGACGAATCCGATCGTGGAACGCCCCGAACCCGGAGCGTCGGGTCGCCATTTGAAACTCGAGCGACCCCCTCACCACCTGGAGATGTCTCGAATGCCCCGATTCCGCCTGCCCATCGCCGCCCCCGCCTTCGTCGCCGGAGCCATCGCAGTGGGGGCCGTTGCCGCCAACCTGCCCACCTCCCCCGTGGCGGGAAACCGCAACGACGACATGTCCATCCCGGAACTCGCGGTGGCGAGCGGTCGTCTCAACACGCTCGTGGCAGCCGTCAAGTTTGCGGGACTCGCCGAAGCCCTCTCGGGTGAGGGACCGTTCACGGTCTTCGCCCCGACCGACGAGGCCTTCGCCCGCATCGACGACGACACCCTCGCCAGCCTGCTCACGGACGCCGGGCGACCCGCCCTCCAGCGGATTCTCAAGCACCACGTCGTGGTCGGAAGATTCCAGGCCGCGGACCTCATCGGGCGTGATTCGATCGAGACCCTCGCCGGCACCACCCTCGACCTCGACGCGGTTCGTGGGCGTCTCCTCGTGTCGGAGTCGGTGGTCGAGACCGCCAACGTCGGCGCGGAGAACGGTGTGGTCCACCTCATCGACCGAGTCCTGCTTCCTCCCAAGCAGATCATTCCCCTCGAGGTCCTTCTCGAGAACGCGGTCGGCCGCGGAGCACCCATCTTCAACGATGGTGATCCCGATTCCTGTGCCGCGATCTACGCCACCGCACTCGATGCGGTGGCCCTGGGCACCGGCTTCGGCATCGACTCGCGGACCCGCAACGACATCGCGGGCCGAATCGCCCGGATCTCCGAGATGGGGACCGGACGGGACCGGGCCTGGGCATACCGCGAAATCATCGACGAACTCTTCTTGACCATCCAGAGTGGCATGCTCATGGACGATGCGGCCTCCACCGCATCGGCCGAACCCCGGGAACCAGTCATGCGCCAGGGGCGATCGATCTTCGAGTTCGAGGATGCCTCTGAATTCACCGGTTGGAGAACGGTTCTCGACGGCGTCATGGGCGGCCGGTCAACCGGCCGCATCCAGAACGGCAACGGCACCCTCGTGTTCGACGGCGTCACCTCGCTCGAGAACAACGGCGGCTTCTCCTCCATCCGATGCAACGTCAAGGACGGATTGTTCGACGGAGCCGACGCGGTCCGCCTCGTGGTCAAGGGCGACGGACGCGACTACAAGCTCAGCGTGAAGAACGGCCAGGGTCGAGGCGCCGGCGGGTACTGGGCCTCGTTCCCCACCACCAGAGGCGAGTGGACCGAGGTCGTGATTCCGATCTCCAGCCTCGATCGACAGTTCATGGGCCAGCGTCTCCAGGGACGAGTCAGTCCCGAGGACATCCGGGCCGTCGAGTTCTACATCTACGACAAGAAGGCCGGCCCCTTCCGACTCGAGGTCGATTCGATCTCCGCGGTCAACACCGGAGCCGGGACCGACGCCTGAGTTCCCAAACCGCAGTCAGAAACACCGACGATCATGAGCGCCCCCCCCGAACCGATCGGAGGGGGCGTTCCCTGTTCAGGTCAAAGGATCGGATCACGGGCCGCTGAGATCCCATCCGAGGACGTCGGTAGCATGACGATCGATGAGACATCCATCGAAGACTCTCTCGGCGTCCGGATCATCGATGATCGCCCTGGTGATGTTGACCTGGTCGGTCTGCTCCACGGCGTTCGCCGCCGAGGACAACACCGAAGATCGGGATCCGACCGCCGCCCCCGCCGTCCTCGATTTCGATCTCGATGCGATTCCCCCGCTCCCCGATGGGATTGAACTCTCGGGAGCGATCGCAGGCATCGACCGGCAGTACGTCATCATCACCGGAGGGGTGAAGAACCGCGAGACGTCACCCCTCGATCCCGCAGTGGACTTCAACACGGCACTCTTCGTGCTCGACCTGGCTCGGCTCGAGTCGGGTTGGCAGACTCTGGAGAGCGTCCTTCCCGAGCCGATCGCCCATGGCGTCTCGATCAGCCACCCGAAACTCGGCGTGGTCTCCATCGGTGGTGAAGACGGGGACGGATTCCGTTCGGACGTCTTCTGCCTGCGCATCCAGAAGTCCGGTGCGAAACCGGAGCGGATCGTGCTTCCACCCCTGCCGGAACCCATGGCGCATGGATCGGGGGCGATCGTGGCCGGCGACATATTCGTGTTCGGTGGCCGCTCCACTCCGGACGGTTCCGCCCGGTCCACCGGCTGGAGGCTTCCGATCGATGCGGAGGGGAATCCCGGAGCGTGGTCCCCGATCAGGGATCTCCCCGGATCGGGTCGGATGCTCGCGGTCGCGGCCGAATGGCGAGGTGATCTCTACTGCTTCTCAGGCATCGCCCTTGGGCCCTCGAAGGACGAGGAGACCCGCCCGGAACCTTCGTATCTGCGGGATGCGTGGCGTTATGCACCCCGCGCCGACTCCTGGACGGCCATCGCCGATCTGCCTCGCCCGGCGGCCGCGGCGGCGAGTCCCGCGATCGGAGTCGGTTGGGACATGCTGGCGGTGGTCGGTGGGGATCACGGATCGGCGAGCGACGAGGACGCGGATGGAATCCTGATCTACCACCCGATCACCGATCGATGGACCCGTCGGGGTTCGTTGCCGACGAGTTCCGGGTCCTCCAAGCCCTTCTCCCTCGCCGCGATCGCGGTCCGCGACACCGGCACCGAATTCGACGGCTCAACGGTGATCATCAGCGGTGAGACTCGGACCACTGCCTCCGCAAGCGGCCCTTGGATCGTTCGTGCGATCGTGGTCCATGCCGGACTCGGATGGATCGACTGGACGGCCGTCGGTCTCTATGCGGTGGTCCTGATCTGGATGGGCGTCCATTTCTCGCGCCGGGAGAAGTCGACCGACGACTACTTCCTCGCCGGCCGTCGCATCCCATGGTGGGCGAGTGGAATCTCGATCTTCGCGACCTCGTTGAGCGCGATCACCTTCATGACCATTCCCGCCAAGGCCTGGGACACCGATTGGACATACCTCCTCCAGAACCTCCTGATCATCGTGGTCGCCCCGATCGCCGCGATCCTGCTGGTGCCCGCCTTCCGCAGGCTCGACGTGACCACCGCCTACGAATATCTCGAACATCGATTCCACTGGTCGCTCCGGTTGGCGGCGAGCGCGCTCTACATGCTTTTCCAGGTCGGCCGGGTCGCACTGGTGACGTTGCTTCCGTCGCTCGCACTGGCCACCGTGACCGACCTCGACGTCACCACCTGCATCGTGGTGATGGGCATCCTCTGCATTCTGTACACCGTGCTGGGTGGGATCGAAGCGGTGATCTGGTCCGATGTCCTGCAGGCCGCGATCCTCTTCGGAGGAGCCGCCTGGGCGATGGCGATCATGCTTTCCAGCACCGATGGCGGCGCCTCCGGCCTGATCGCGGAGGCCTCCACGGCCGGAAAGATGCGGGTCGTCGACTTCTCCTTCGATCTGACCCGGGCCTCCCTGCTGGTCATCGTGCTCGGGGGCATCTTCTCGAACCTCGTTCCGTACGCCAGCGACCAGTCGGTCGTCCAGAGATACCTCGCGGTGAAGGACGTCCGGGAGGCCAAGCGCGCGGTCTGGGCCGGCGCCTTCCTCGCACTACCCGCGTCGCTTCTCTTCTTCGCACTGGGAACCGCGCTCTGGGGCTTCTACCGTTCGAACCCCGAGGTGCTTCGACCCACCGGCCAGCTGGACCAGATCCTTCCCCTCTTCATCGTCGACATGCTTCCCACCGGAGTGGCGGGGATCGTGCTGGCCGGGCTCTTCGCAGCCGCGATGAGCAGTCTGGACTCGAGCATGAACTCGGTGGCGACCGCCTTCACCACCGACTGGTACCGACGCTTCCGTCCGGATGCCGACGAACGCCGCAGACTCCGCATCGCGAAGATCGCGACGGTCTCCATGGGCGTGGTCGGAACCAGCGCCGCGGTGATCATGGCCGGCCTGGATGAACCGAGTCTCTTCGACCTCTGGTTCAAGGTGCTGGGACTGTTCGGATCCGGCATCGCCGGAGTGTTCCTGCTCGGAGCTCTGACCACGCGGACCGGACCGATCGCAGGATGGTGCGGACTCGTCACCAGCGCAGTCGCGGTGTGGTCCGTGGGGATGTACACCGACGTGAGCGGGCTTGCGTATGCCGCGGTCGGAATCATGACCTGCCTCATCGTCGGCTTCGGGGTCGGCATGTGGGATCACCGCACCGCGCCGCGGTGAGCGGATCCCAAGGGAACGACCGGACATCATCCCCGGGACCCTCGCGCAGCTCCGCGGCCCCGGGTCTACGATGGTCGATCTCGCAGAGGGCTCCCGCCGGCGAGTCCTCTCTCGCCAGTCCCTCCGTTCCGAGCCAAGACCGTGAAGCACGGCCCCGCACTCAGCTTTCGAAGGATCTACTCGACCTGGTGGCCCGTGGCCGCCAGCTGGATCCTGATGGGAGTGGAAATGCCGCTCATCGCGGCGGTGCTCGGTCGGCTGCCCGATTCGGAAGTCCAGCTCGCCGCCTATGGCGGCCTGGTGTTTCCGGTGAGCCTGTTGATCGAGAGCCCCGTGATCATGCTGCTCGCGGCGAGCACCAGACTCAGCGACTCCACCGCGAACTATCGTTTTCTCCGTCGGTTCAGCCGCATCCTGGGATACGGACTCACCGCGGTCCACGGCCTCATCGCGTTCACCCCGCTCTTCGATCTGATGATCGTGCCGATCATCTCGCCTCCCCCGGAAGTGATCGAATCCTCGCGGCTCGGCTTCCAACTGATGCTGCCCTTCACCGCCGCGGTCGCGGAACGGCGTTTCCATCAAGGCCTGCTCATCCGATTCGGACGACAGCGACAAGTGGGCGCGGGCACCATCGTCCGCCTGGTCGCGACCGTGATCCCCCTCGCGATCGCGTTGTGGATCGGTTCCAGACAGGGCGCCGCCTTCGCGGCCCTCGCGGTGTCGGTGGGGGTGATCTCGGAAGCGGTCTTCGCCAGGATCGGTGCCAGATTCGTCGAAATCGGTCCGCTCCGCAAAGCGACCTCCGATCGAATCCTCGACCTCCGAACCACGATCAGCTTCTACACGCCTCTCGCACTCACCTCGGTGATATCGCTCGCGTCCTATTCCATCGCCAGCGCGGGCATGAACCAGATGCCTCTGGCGCTCGCGTCTCTCGCCTTGTGGCCCGCGGTCAGCGGACTGAACTTCTTCACCCGTTCGAGTGGAGTGGCCTTCAACGAGGTGGCGGTACGGCATGCCGGCGATCCAGGTGGGAGAACGGCTCTTCTGCGGTTCGCCCTGGTCACCGGAGGACTCTTCAGCCTGATGGTGGGGATGATCGCCTTCACTCCGCTGGGTCACGCCTGGTACGTCACCCTGGAGGGATCGTCGCCCGACACCATGCACCTCGCCACCCTCGCCACGATCACCATGATTCCCATGCCGATTCTCAGTTTTCTCGCCAGCCACTGGCAGGGTCTCCTGGTCGATGCCCACCGAACCCGTCCGATCAGCGAAGGCGTGGGAGTCGGTCTCGCCGGAATCATCGTGACCCTGGTCGCCTTCGTGAATTTCCCCGTGCTGGGAGGCATCGTCGCCGCGACCCTGGCGATGACGGTCGGAGCGGCGGTCCAGGCGGCCTGGCTCTGGTGGTCGTGGAGAAGCGTCGCTCGGAGTCTCGATCGCCAGTGACCCGGTGGGCATGCCGCAGTCGCCCGCGGGAGATCGGAGCTCAATCCGGCCCGGGCCATCCCCACCATGCGGCCAGGGAGCGGAGGAAGCCTCCGCCCGAAGGTGTCGGCCGGGAGATGCGAAGTTCCTGGACTCTTCGATCCGGCCTCGAATCGATGCCCAGATCCGAATCGAGATACCCCAGCCGGTCGCGGATGCGATCTCCCTCCACGGGAACCAGGCAGCAGTCCCGGCGGTATCCCCTGCAAACGCAGAATTCGATCAGGGATGCGAGCAGCCTCACCGTCAGGTGCACCCCCTCGGAGGGATCGACGAGCAGGCGGCTCGAGAAGGAGGCCGATTGGAACTCGACTCCGGACTTCAAGTGCGCACCACTGGAAAGATGTGCACGTCGATCACATGCGGATTGGAACTCCTCGAGTCGAACCACTCCACGCACGGTGTCTCCGGAACCGAATGCCGCAAGGTGATCGGCATCGATGTCGAATGGCTCCAGGAGCCTTCCATTGCTGGCGGTGAAACCCGCCCTGCGGCCCTCGGATTCACCAAGGATTCGATGTCGAAACCGATAGACCGCATCACGCTCGATGGCGGTCGAGGCCAGACGGACGTCAAGCGGACCCGGATCCCATTCCCTCTGGTCCCCAACGGAGAGATCGAAGCAGAATCCGCTTCTTGAAGGTGTTCCTGCGGCCATGACCATCAACTCCCGACATCGATTCCGTCCGGTCGGAGAACGCGAGACGCTCCCGCAGGCCGCCGACCACCAGGAATCCGCGGTCGAAGGCCGGATCTATCAGGTCATTTCAATTTTTTCACGGATCCCCGCCAGGGGCGGATCGAGGACCGATCACCGGACGGAAGTCACCCGCGGGCGCGGATCCGTTCGAGCAAGGTGGAGACCTTCCCGTCACCCGGCCTGTTCAGCAGGTAGGACTCCAGAACCTCCACGGCCAGGGGCTGGGATCCGGATTCGGCGAGGGCTTCCGCCCGAAGCATGAGCAGATCCGGCTTCGAGTCGCGACCGCCGTCCCTCGCGCTGCTGTTTCCAAGTCCGCGGAGGGCGATCGTGGCCCGGCGGGCATCTCCGGATGCTCTGCGCTGCATCGAGAGCTTCGCGAACAACTGTCGGTCGAAGGGCAGGGATCTTCCCACCATGATCAGAGACCAGAATGCATCGATCGCCTCGTCAGCGAGGCCGACGCGAACCGCCGCTCTCGCCCAGATGCCGACTTGAATGTGAGACTTCAGGGATCGATGAGGATGACTCTCGAGAATCCCCTTCGTGACCTCGGGGTCGATCTTCCAGCATCCGATCAACGTTGCGATCCGGGACTCCTGGGTGTCGGGGTGATCATCAAGCAGTCGCTGGATCTCCGCCTTCGACTCTTCGGGTCGACCCACCGCGTTGAGGATGAATGCGAGCCTCAGGATCGAAAAGGGTCGGGCGACGAGATCGTTCAGGATCCTCATGTCCCGCAGGGCGATCTCGCCCTTGCCGCCGATCAGACTGCAGTCGACCGATGCCTTGAGATGCGTGCGAGCCACGGTCATCTCCGCATCGCTGGCTTCGCCGTCCAGAGCCTTCTGGATCATTTCGCTCCAGTCGACCTCCAGGCAATCACCTCCGTCGACGGACCACGATCCCCCCCCCGCGCGGGACTGCCCGCGATCACGGGAGATCAGACTCCTTCCTGACACATCCGCCGTGGGTTCCTCACCGAAGAGGTCCAGCAGGGTCGGTACCACGGTGTTCATCATCGAAGGAGTCTGCTTCAGATCCTCGTATCTGGGACCGGCGAGAACGATGCGGCCGGCCCGCGGTCCAAGCAGAACGGCAATCATGTGATCCGAACCGGCTCCCGCTCGCAGACGAGCGAGGAGATCGATGACCTTTCGCGCCGCGGTGGATTCCTCGGCCGCAGGCTCGTCGATCGTTGATTCCTCGTCGATCGAGTCGTGTTCCTCGACCTCAGAAACCAGATCTTCTTCGAGATCCGCATTCCCATTCGCCTGATCCGGGCCATTGTCATCCTTGCCACTGGTGCAGGATGCCGTCGCGAACACGCATTGGATTCCGGGGTTCTTGGCGACCGTGCCCCGCACGAAAGCGATCAATGCGTCCTGGTGCGAAACCTGCTTCTGCTGGGCCTGGTAGGCGATGAAATTGATCGGAATCTCACCCACCAGTTCATCGTCGTTCGCGGGCCGAAAGGGGAAATTGACCGCCAAAGAGCGGATCCCCCTCGATGCGAGACGGTTCCATACGAAGGGAGCCCCGGTCATCCGCGAGGTCCTGAACTGCAGGCCGGATGAATTGCCTTCCTCGGAATCCCCTCCCCCTCCGGAATCATCCGGCACCAGCGCCGTATGGATCTGATGGCGGGTCGCAGGTGCTCCAGTGATGAGGGTGGCCAGGTTCGTGATCCGCCCGGCGGTGGTGGTTCGAAACAGGTTGCAGGACGAGGTGTGATCGAGATCCTTGATCAGGGGATCGATGCCCCGCATCTCGTCGAAGCCGAGATGGACGATCGCCACGAGGGTCCGGTGGACCGGGGTGCCGGCGGAATCTTGGTTCATGGAGTCCAAAGGTCAGTCACTCCTCGATTCGATGACGTCGCAACGCACCGTCGACCGCCTCGATCATCGCATCGATGTCGAGATCCCCTCCGATGAATTCGGCGATCCGCATCGCCTCCCGCTTCGGATCCTGGATGACCTCGTCGTATGCGACGAACAGGATCTCGATGTCCTCGCGTGCCGCCAGCATGATCTCCACCCGGGCGACCTGGGCGTCGAGAGTCTGCATCATCCGGCCTTCGCTCAATCTCCCACCTTCCTTCTCGAGCCGGTCGAGCATGTCCCGCTGGCTCTTGACGACCTCGCGGAGATCCCGGTCCATGAAGACCACCCGGTAACGCTCGCCCGGCGGGAGATGATCGAGCAACTGGGCCACGATCTTGACCACTCCTCCGCGAACATCACTCACCCAGTCCTGTTCACTGGCGATGCGGGTGGCCATCTCATGCTCGAGATATCCACGCGGGTTGTCGGAATCCGGCTTTCTCTGGTCGTCGGTGTACGGCTGGAGTCCCGCCTTCGCGAGCATCTGCATCATCATCGAGGTTCCCGATCTGGGAAGACCGCTCACGACCGTCACCGCATCGTTTTCTCGGGTTTCCGCGTCCTTGTTCTTGCCGTCGACCTCCGGGAACACCTTCACCCGCCGAAGGCTGCGGGCCTCACGGATCCCCTCCGCGATCTTGTCGATGTCGTTGTCCACGATCGCCATGTCGAACTCTCGGGACTCCCGGGACTCTTCCATGATCCTGCGATGAAGATCTGCTTCCTCGGTCTCACCCAACCCGTCGAGCAGGGCCACCAGATGATCCCTGGCCTCCATCAGGGACGGTGCCTGTTGCACGGCCACTCCGTAGGCGATCCTCGCATTCTCGGAATCCCCCAGCTGCTGGAGGGCCTGGGCCAGGAGATGGTGGGCCTGCGGGTTGTGGAACCGGAGCTCGATGGTGGCGAGGGAGTGATCGACGGTCTCGTCCCATTGCTCCAGTCGCAACGCCACCTTGGCGAGGCCGTGGTGAGCCACCGCGTTCTCGTCGTCGGCGGCGAGCGCCCTGTCGAAACAGACCTTCGCAGTCTCCGGCTGGTCGAGGTCGACAAGCGCCATGCCGACCTGGTTGTGCATCTCGGGCAGGGGATGATCGGCCAGCTCCTCCATCATCCGCAGCACGCTCGGCAAGGCCTGCTCCGTTTCACCCAGAGCGATCTGGTTCTTGATCGCCATCCAGGTGATGACGGTGCCCATCGGCTGAAGAAGGCTGATCACCTTGCGTATCTCGAACAGCAGCTTCTTGGGGAGGTCCTGGGGTCGGGATTCAGCCTTTTCTCCCGCATCCTCTTCGGCCACCGGCTCGGTGTCGACCGCCTCGATCGGCTCGTCATCCACGCCCGGCTTGGGCTTCGGCCGCGGAAGATCAACCCCGTACTCGGCAGCTTCATCCCGCAGTTCTTCCAGCCGATTGGCGGCCCACTTGGCGGATTCAACGACGTTCTTCGCGAACTGCTTGATCGCTTCCTTGGCCTCTTCGTGTCGCTGCATCCCGTTGAGACAGGCGATGTAGTTCAAGCCGAATCGATGCTCGTACGACCATTCGGTCCAGATCGACTCCAGAAGCACCGTCGCATCCGCGAGCTTGCCGCCGTCCATGTAGGCCTGTGCGAGGTTGTAATCCAGTTCGCGAACCGTCTCCCGGACCGCAACGCTCGTGTCATCGTTGATCTCCTCGATGTATCCCAGCTCCACGAGCTGCTTCATCGCTTCCGCGCTCTGCACGCTGTCCAGGAGCGCATCCGGGGGATGCATCCCATCCGGATTCGGGCCGTCGATCTCGTCCCAGGACGGAACCGTCTGGATGGAGGGAGGCTCATCGAAGATGGTCACCAGCGGCTTGCCGTCCATGTCCTCCCCGGTGGGCAGGCCGAAGCAGGCCAGTACGGTGGGGGTCAGATCCAGCACGCTCGCCCCTTGAACGATCTCGCCGGCCTTGATCCCCTTGCCGCGGGCAACGAAGATTCCGTAGGGTCGATGCTCGATGGCCGGGCCCGCGGGTTCCGCGGGGATGTGCTCGGGCCGCAGATGGTCGGGATGGAATCCATGATCGGAAAGGAGGATCACGGTCGTGTCCGGGCCGGCGAGTTGGAGCTTCGCGCCCAGCATCATGTCGTGAAAGAGGTATCCCCCCTCCACGACCCCCTTGTACAGCTCGAACTCCTCCTCCTGCACCCACTCCTGGCGAGGCGGGTGGTACTTCATGAACCCGTGGCCGAAGTGATCGATCCCGTCGTAGTAGACGGCCATGAAGTCCCAGGGCTCGAGTTGCATCAGAGCGGTCGCGGCACCATGGATACTCACCGTGTCGGCGAGGATCTTCGCGAATCCACTGAGCCGCTCATCCTTCCTCTGGTCGATCTCCATGAACTTCGGGATGAACGGCCCCACATGTTCCGCATCCAGCTCGAGGGGATGGAACCTGAACTCCTGCAGGCTTTTGGACAGCCTCTCGGGGTGGATGGTGCCCGGAGCCATGTCCCATTGGTCGCCCTTCCATCCATGGCCCCCCGGCCTCGGCCTGCCGATCTCGGGATCCATTTCCCCGTTCTTGATGTTGCGGGCGGTCTGGTACCAGTTGCTCACCATGACGCCGTCGATCGGTTCGGCCGGGTGGGAGGGCCACCAGCCGACGACGTTGCACTTCTTGCCGACCTGGTTGAGCATGTTCCAGATCGCCTTGGACTTCCGGCTCACGTTGGTGATCGGGCG
>MDTG01117840.1_pt1 | contig 23815 bp, 32 predicted proteins | sample 811421 | NCBI WGS metagenome assembly MDTG01 (sample SAMN05326645, study PRJNA326480) | marine metagenome | isolation source: seawater | place: Pacific Ocean: South East | collected 2011
CGAAAAGTGCATATCGCGGCTTACGGACGGATCAACGAGGCACAGATTACGTTCGTTTGCACGAATTGTACACCTTGCACGCTTTTTCGTTCATGGTTTTTGACATTTATTTTTTGTTATTCCGCAAAGACATGTCTGGAAATCCTTTGTTGTTTCGGAACAATCCTTCTTTTTACTTGCATTTCTCCGACGCTGATTTAGAGGAAGAAATGAATGACTATTTTCGTTTCTATACAAAAAGAGTTCGTTCGAAGAAGCGTTTGATGTTGATGGGCTATAGAATATTGGACCTCGTCTATGGGGGTGCCCGTTCCGTGACGGATCGCTTGATGGACACGTGGTTCGAGACACTGCCTTCAGAGGTAGAGACACGGGAGAAAAAGAGGCAGCGTCGAGTAAATATGCTTCGTGAGAGTGCTAAGCTGTTGCTCTAAGCTACTGAATCATTAATATATATCTAATAGTACATCGATCTCTCCTTCATCGTCTGTTGCATGCTGTTGGCGAGTTTGCTCATGCTTTGTCTGGCGCTTCCGGATCGGTTGCTCATGAAGGCGTTGAGGAGTTCTTTGTTCATCGCCGGTTTCCTTCGGTGTCCACGTTGCGTGGTCTGTGCGGTGCGTAGGTATGGGTTGACGGCTGGGCGGCTCTGCTGAACTGGTGCTGCGGCCTGTTGGACGGCTGCTACGGCCTGTGCCGGCGCGGCTCTCTTTCTGCTGGCAACTTCGGTCGTCGTGCTCATGCCGTGTTCCTTGATCAATTTCTGGAACTTGAGTTCGAGATCTTTCTCTTGCAACGAGTTCTGCGCGCTCTTCAGTTCCATTTCTTGGTTCTTGTACTTTTTGCTGGCCTTCGCGACGACTTCTAAGAGCTGGTTCATTTCGTTGGGGTTGCTCTGCATCAATGGCATCAACTGCGGTTCAAGCTGTTGAACTTCTTCGTTGGCGCCTAAGAGATCGCGCATGTGTTCGAGCATCGTCGACATTAAGGCTCGCCCTTTGGCGGCGTCTTCGGCAAGCTTGGTCTGCTTGGCTTCGTCTGCCTTGCTTTGGTGGCTCTTTAGTTCCTCTTTCAATTTCGCCAACTCTTCTTGTTGCTTCTTGTCTTTTTCGTAAAGCTCGGCCATCTGCGAATAGACCTGTTCATTCAATTGCAGGCCCGTCGGTGCATTGTCGCCGGCCTCTGCTGGCGCGGTTTCTGTAGGCGCGACCTCGGTGACTGGCGCGGTTTCTGCTGCTGCTGGTGCGGATTCGGTTATTGCTGACATGGTGCTGTTGTTGACTTCTGTGACGTTCTGTCTGGATGAAGCAGCCTGCACGGTACCTATATAGTTTTCTTGTTTTGTTGGCTTCTTCGAGGACACCCAAACAATGTCGCAGTTCCTTCTCCTCGGTTCGACGACGAGGCTGACTTCTATTGGTGCTTTTTCGCTGCTGCCGTCCCTGTACTCTCGATGAACATGTTGCAGCGAAAGGCCGCCGTAGTAGGGCTTGCTGGAGCCTTTCTGCTGCACCGCATGCTTGGCAAAGGTGCTCTTGAGGTCTTTGCCGTTGAGTTTCCCGTAAACCCAGAACTGATCGTTCGCGTCCCTCCATGCGTTCGTGATCTCTCCTACTTTGAGGGAGTCTTCGTGTTCCATTTGCACGGGGATTCCGCGAAGCTGTTTGGCAAGGCTGGCCCTCTCGGTCTTGGAAAAGGCAAAGGTTTTTGCATTGTCATCGGGGTCCTCTTTGCGATTGAGGATTTTTCCGACAAAGTAGACCGTTTGTTTTCGCTGCATTTCGGAGACACCTACTTCTGCATATATAACACACCGTGCTTGTCTGATATACTATTTCTTTATTTTCTTTGCCTCTCCCGTTCCGATGCCTCTTCCGTTCGTTGCCTTTCTGCTGTCGTGCTTTGCCGTCAACGAGGCCTACGCCTACGCCTCAAACTCCCTGCATGCGTGGAGTCCGAAATTCTCTGCGCTCTCGGAGCCTCGGCAGTTTTACGTCGTGAAGAATGTCATCAAGGGCTACTACTTGGCCTTCCTCGTCCTTCTCGGTGCCGTGCTCGTCTTTGTGCCGGTTCTGCTGTCCGGTCGCTACGACAACCAAAGCATTCGTATTCTGGCCTCTCTCTATGTTTCGAACGATTTTGTCGGTCTTTGGCGCGTCGAGAAGTTGGCAACGACCACTCGGCTGCACCATGTGACCTCTCTGGTCTTTCTTCTCTTGGCGTGGCAGGCGGACTTTCAGGAGCAGCCGGTCGCGCGCATGTTGCTGTTCTACTGCTACATCTCTGCCCTGTCCTTTCCGGTCAACCTCTACCTCGGCCTGCGCTTTTGTTTCAACGACGACCCAGCACGGCTTCGAGCGATTTCAAAGTACACTTATGCTGTCGGTTGCCTTCTGAACTGGTCGCTTCAGTGGGGACTCTTTGAAGCGAGCACGGAGGCCTACTGCTACGTTGCCCTCCTTGCACTGATTGTCTACGACGATATCGTCCTGCTTCGTTGGCTCTGGCGTTCCTTGTAAGCCTTTTGATTGAGCAGTGCCCTGATGCCAAAACCGAACGACAAGTGCCCTTGCGGCAGTGGCAAAAAGTACAAGAAGTGTTGTTACTGTTCGGTGACAGCAACGGCGTCCAGTACGGTCTGGACGGAGGCGATGCAGTCTCATTTCGACGCTACAACTACGCATTCCTTCAAGCTGTCGGAGATATTTCACGGGCTCTTGCAGCCGGACCTTCCGTCGGTCGGGGTGGGTGCTTCGTCTCGTCATGGTCGTGGTCTGTTTGCGATGGAGGATATTCCGGCGTGGACCATGGCAACGACCTACCCCGTTCACTTTGTCTGTGCAAAACGTTTCGGAAAGACCTTTGTAATCGGTCATGGCGAAAAGGTCGAGGCGGAGGTCGTCGAGGCCTACCAGCTGGACCTGCAGCCGAACGACGATGTGAACGAGGGTCTGCCCTACACCGTGAGCGTGTCGGCAAACCCGAACCTATGCTCCGGCGGTCTCGGCCATCTCGTCAACGACGCCGGCTGCATGACGAGCTTGTCGAGGCCTCAGCTGGAGGCCTACGTGGAGGCCTTCGAGGGCAGCGCAAACTGCACCTACTACCATGTCGGCAGTTACGGGATCGGCATTGTCACGACGAAGGAGGTCAAGGCAGGCGACGAGTTGCTGATGACCTACGGCGTCGGTTACTGGTTCAAGGGCGACGACTACAAGATGCTCCTGTCCAAGCACGCGGCAATTGCAATGCCTTTCTACCGACGTTTGCAGGAGCAGCAAAGGCGCTGCAGGGCCTCCTTTGAGTTTTTCAAAGAGAGGGAAGAGATTCGGCAGTCGATGAAGCGCATCATGACCTCTTTTTGAGCGTGCAGAGGCCTACTTTCCTCGACAGCCTTTGCTCTGCACGAAAGTCGTAGATCGTCAAGCTTTTGCCAATCATGTAGGAGTAGTCTGCCTCTGCGTTGACGAGATCGGTCTGCGTGAAGCCCTTTGGGATGGCGTAGTAGTAGACGTCGGAGCTGGCGTCCTTTGGCCGTTTCTTCAGAAAGTGGTAGAAAGCGTACTGGTTGATGGCCGATCCCCTCTCGTTGGCCGTCCGCCCGGTGCGGTTGTCTCGGTAGAACTTCTCCCAGTCCTGCGGCTTGGTGCTCGGGCCGTTGAGTGGCAGGTAGAGTCTGATTTTGTCCTTCTTTGCCTGTGCCTTGAACAGCGACCGAAAGCCTTTCTCTGCGATGTCTCTGCCTTTTATTCTGTCGGCGTAGGATTCGATGTGTATTTCGTCGTCTTCGTCCATAGTGGTGCTGTGTTATAGAAGACTTTCCGCGATCGGATATAGAAGAATTGAAAATTTTCCAGTCCTGCTCGCGCGCGTGAGCAGTAAGTCCACGGACCTTGAAAATCACTACTCCTTACGCCGAGCAAGTCAATATAATGAGTGCCTGCGATTCGGATTGGATCCTTTTGCAGCATGCCTTTCTGGGCTCACTTGTACAGTCGATCGCCAAGAAGGCCCTTGCCATTGCAGTAAAGCGTGACCCCTATGCACGGAACGAGGGTGCCGGCGTCTGGAACCGCTCGAGGGCACCGCACTGCTACGGGTTCGAGTACGAGAGAGAGTTTGGGAAACCCTTTCGCCTTGCAGACGCTTCTGCGGTGCATAAAAGGGTCTGGCAATCGTCGAGCTGGTGGCCGAACCTTCCGCCAATGCACCATTTCTACGGCCAGCACGAGGCCTTCGAAGCAGAGATGGTGCAGGTGCTGGAGGTCGACAGTGCCGTGGCCTACGAGAATGAGCTCGTGGAGCGGAAACGGAGACGAAAAGACTACGACCTGTCCTACAACGAGGTTCGACGAAAACATCGACGGCAACGGCGCGAGCAGAGACGGAGGCTGCCGATCCAGAGAGCACACAAACTTGTCTATCATTAAGTCCTTTTTTCGTACATACACACAGCATAGTCTCCTTATTTTACTGTTATAAAAAGCACCGATGGGGAAATAAAAAACTTTTTCTTCTCCTCTCCGACATCTCTTCTTCGGGCCGTCAATGGATTGATTTTATTTTCCCCATTAGCGATTTCTATAGCACCCACACAGGCAGGCCCTCGTGTATGCCTGTTATTTGTCAACCCTCGAAGACGGTCCGTCTTGGCGGCTGGCGTGTCTGGCGGCTGCTATGGTGCTGGCGTTCGTTCACAGACACAGGACAGACAAGCCACAGCATGCAAGTCACTTTATTAAAAAAAGATCTCTTGACGGCGGAGGAGTTTTTCTTCGGCCGGCGGTCCTTGACGGTCCGCGTGGTCGATCCGGACCGTAACCAAGTCAAGTTTCGACTGACTGCCGAGCCGGACGACCACGGCAATTTCGTGATCAAGACGAGGGGCATGTTCCGTGGTCGCACGGCGGCGACCTACCGTCTGCCTCGGTCGTTGGGGGATGTGGAGGAGCTCTATGGCATAGTCGGGGAGGGCATGAATTATATTTTAACTAATTTAATTGAGCGGGACCGTGCTGTTCTTTCTCGCCTCTTTGACCGATGATCCTACGATGGCCTCGCTAACTTTTGGAATGACGCTGTTGCCTATGATGCGGCAGATGTCGGTGTTCGTGACTCGAATGCTGCAGTCTTCGGCCTCTGCATCGATGCTCTTGGCAAAGCAGACCTTGTGCTCGCCGCTCTGAATCTGGTAGCTCCTCGGGAAGCCCTGAATGATTGCCTTCTCCGGCAGGCTGAGGAAGCGTTCCAAGCGTTTCCATTTGTGCGATTTTGGTCGTCCGCTGTAGGGGATGTCACGATCGACACGTTCGAAGAATTTCAGCTTGCAGCCTTTGCAGATGATGGCGTAGTAGGGCATGTCGAGCGATCTTAGGCCTTCGCCTCTGTCAAACTCAATGTTTCGAAACCCGTTCTTGCCTGCTTTGTTTCGAATCGTCGTCGTGTCCTGTGAGGTGCGAATGGCAATGTCTCCCGCTCCTAGCGGTGCAAACTCTTCCAGAAATTCTGGCAGAATGTCAACGACGCAGCAGCTATTCTCACGTTTCCTTGTCTTTCCGGCGCGCACTTCGTAGGTTTTGTCGTCGAGGCACCAGCCTTCTCCGAGGTAGAGGCGTTTGCGCAGCGTTGGGGCACCGAACTCTTTGCCAAAGACCTTTGGGTAAATCTTAGGCCCGCCGCTCTGGAACAGCCACGCTGAAGTCTTTCGAAGAAAGGGCAACGATGCTGGGACCTGTTCCATGCTCCAACTGGGCGGTTTCATGCGTTGGACGAGGCCGAGGTACCAGAGCGTGAGGTTGCTCCTTGGGTCGTTTTCGGTCGGGATGGTGTTTGCAAGGCTGAACGATTGGCAGGGCGGAGACCCGTGCAGGTGCCATGTTGCGCCTTCTGGCAGGCGTTTCTCGAGAAAGCCCTCGAGGCTGGTGGCAAAGGCTTCGACGTCCCCGCCGAGGTTCATCAGAACATGCTTGGCCTCTGGGTGATTCTTTGCATGGACGGCAAGGGCTCTGTCCCATGAATCAATTGCTAGGATGACTTCTGCGCCTTTCACTTGGGAGGCACCGGCAGAGAAGCCTCCGCCGCCACAGAAGAGGTCGACGATGTAGTGTTTCATTCGATAGGCTTGCGAGGTGCAGAGATGATTTTTAATCTCCGTCGCCGTATATATACCTACAGGCCCCTGAAGGGAGACATAGCAAATGGCCGCCAAAGACGACCCAGAGAATTTAACCCTTGTCGATGACGAGGAGGCCCCCTTCGTTGAGTCTGAAGATGGCAATTTACAGCGTAGAATGAAGAAAACACTGTCAGCACGGGAGAGGCTCCGCGCTTGTTTTGACTGTTCTACCTTTATGTTTGTCCTAGCCGACTATCTCTTCTGCTGGCCAAGATATGCCTGTGAGCTCTTCGGCCTCTGTGGCTGTTGTCCGAAGCAGGAACCTTTCCCGCGCGCTACGTGCCCGTGCCCCCCGAACACGAGAACGGCAAACATCATAGCAGCCATCTGGCACCTTCTGCTGGCCATCTTTGCCACCGTTGCCTTGCTCGTCCAACGAAGCACGCCGAGGGGTGAGCAGAGGCTGTTCCGCTTGACGCTGGAGTGGTCGATGCCGGTGCGGGACTTTACGACTGCCGAGTACGAGTCCCCTATGGTGCAGGACTGGCTGCAGAACCGTTGCCTTCTCGACGACGGCTCCTACACCTGCCCCGGAAAGAACGACGACGAGACCATTTTCGACTTCTTCAACTGTGTCCTTGACCAGAACACGACGACGACCGACACGGTCAGTGAGGCCTTCGATTTGGCCTCTCCGACGAAGCGGGAAAGCTACGAGTTTCCGGTGCCGATCTACATGCTCTACTTGGTGATTGCCTTCTCGCTGATCACTTCGATCTTTCACTTCTCGCTGGCAACCTGTTGCTTTCGGTTCTACGAGTCGGAACTAAAACAGAAGCGACAGCCGCTTCGCTGGTTTGAGTACAGCATTACAGCGAGCATTATGATGGTGATCGTCTTGCAATTGAACAATGTGACGGACCCTTTTATTCTCGGCTCTGCCGTCTGCTTGGTCGCTTCCTACAATACGCTCGGCGCGGCGATGGAGTATCCAGCGGTGAAGAACTGGGGAGTTCGCGTGTGGTTCTATACGATCAGCACGCTCGGCTTTGCAATGACCTTCTTGACCGGATTCCTCTACTACTACGCTGCCATCTCCCCGTGGCTGGATGTCGGGGAGTGTGCGGCGTGGGGAGACATCTTTGGCTTTGTCGGCATTGCCGTCTGGACCCTTTTCGGGTCCTATTTGACCTTTCCAATCCTCGACACGGTCAAGCACGCCTTTCTCTGCTGTACAGAACGGGGGGCCTTTGGCTACGACGAGAACGAGGCCATGGTGACGCTCGACGAGCCCGACGATGAGCTCACCTGCTGCTGGCGCTGCTTCGTCGACAAGAATGAGAAGCTCCGTGGCATTGCACTTCATGAGAAGCGCCGCGTCGATGCCTATAGGTGTGCAGAGATCGGCTACATTATTCTGTCCTTTGTCAGCAAGACCATCCTCGTCGGCATCGTCGGGATTGCGGCCTTGAACCGTGGAGGATAAGTGTTTTGAAAAGAATGCTCCGCTTTTTGGTCCGAAAACCGTGGGAGCGTACTTTGGAGCTTGCCGGCTCCGACTCGTGCGTCTATGGATTGTCCGTATATAGCCGCACAACGAAAGGTGGCAAGAACAACACAGTATGCCAAAGCAGTCGAAGAAGAAGAAGAGTCCGCGAAAAAGTCCGATGAAGGGTGGCGGTAAAAAGTCCGGCCGTTGCTGGAACGCTTACCACCCAGTAAAAGGCAAGAAGCCCTACTCCAAAGGCTCCTGCAGTAAGAATTAAACACCAGTAGTAGTAAAGTAATTTTATTGAAACCAAAATGTACCCTCCCGCGCCCTCTGTTCCCATCCTAGGCCCCGACTGCATCAACCGGACCGTCTACGACATGCAGCTCTGGACTGGCTGCCCGCTCTACGACGAGCAGCACCGCTTTCTGGGCCGCAAAGGTGTCTACAGCTTTCGACCCACCGCCAGCTCCAGCGGTGCCATCGAGCTAGTGCGGAACGGCAGCTCCAGACGCTTTCATGCCATCGTCAAGTACGCCCACAATGGTGGCTTTGTCTGTTGCTGAGGAGGTAATCTTTTCTGCGACGAGGCTGCCGTTCTTGCAGGAAATCTTGTATAGTTTTCCCTTTTCCATTCCGGGGCAGAGGTACCACTCGGCACAGTGCGGAGAGGCAGTGCACACGAAGCTCTGGCCCTCTGGAAGGTTGATGGTGCAGCTTCCTCGACGAAAGATAGGCATTGTCTGTGGATACACTTGCTGTCAAAGTCTTTTTATAAACAACTGCTTATAGGGCAATGAGCTGCAATCCAAATTTTTATGCTGGTTTTGGAGTTGCGGTTCTGTGTGTAACACTGTACTTAATTTTGAATTATCTCTGTCGCAAACCCGCCATAACTGTAGAGCCATTTTGCTGCCCACACTGTGGCTGTCAGGAGACGGTGCTGGAGGCGGTCGAAATAGGTAGTAGTAGTCTATAGATGCACTTGTAAGTCTCTTGAATGATCCACGACAACAATCAGACACTTCTTTTCCTAGTCTTCTGCTGTTGCCTGCTCTGCTGCCTTGCAGTCGCCTGCCTCGTCAAGCGTGCAAGTGCCTTCAACGCCACAGTAGAGCTGTCCCGCTGATGGAGCTTCTGCAGAAGCTTCCGATGGAACTCTGCTGCGAGATCGAGGCCCTTACGCACGATCTGTCCCCGGTCATGGCAGAGCTGCTCGAAAAGTATCCGGCCAAGTTTCCTGCAATGGTCATTCGAACAAAGAAGATTGAATACGTTCGGCGCCTTGTCCTGAGCTACGGCAAAGAGGTCAATGCTGTGGCCTGTGACGGGTCCTCCGAGAATCGGCGCGTGTCCTTCAGTGTGGAAGTTGGCTACACGGACTCCCTAGGGAAGGTCCGTCTCTATCGATACTCAAGAAAGCCTCGCTGGAACGAGTTTCGTCAAGTTTGGCGGGAAATTGGAGTTTTTGATTAATAAGATGAGCGCCAGCAAGTGTATTAAGCAGTACCTCCCACAAGAGCTGTGCTGGAAGATCGACCTCCTCCTCCACGACCTGTCCCCGGTGATGGCCGAGCTCCTTGCCAAGCATCCACCTAAACTGCCGCATGCGCTGATCAGCACGGACTCCTTCTCCAACTTGACGTACCTGCGAAACTTTTACAAGCAGGAGATGCACACAATCGTGCACTGGCGGAAGGACGGCCTGCCTCTGCTGTCGTGCGGGATAGGCTACTTGCCGAAGGGAGAAGCCTTCCTTGGCCTTGGTGGCAGCTATGTACGATGCTCGCGCTTGGAGTATTTTCAGAGAACAGGCAGAGAGCCGTCTGAGGAGGGCGACGAGGTAGGCCTTCTGCTGTAGGCCTGCTTCTGTTCAAGGATGTGGACGACGACGATGACATTGAGGACGGAGACCAAGGCTGCCTCGATGGCCAGCACTGGTGCATCGATGATTGCCCCGTAGAAGGACCAGAGGACACCGGCAACAGCGTGCATCGAGAAGCAGGCCAGCGACAGGTCCTGAGTCCCTGCATGGCGGAGGATCTTGAGGATCTGTGGCACCGTTGCCCCTACGCTAAGGGCAGAGGCCACGATGGAGAGGAAGATCGCAGACATTGGCGGGCGGCTATAAAGCTACTCGTTGACCTCCAATATAGAGACCTTATGCAACGGCAGAGCAAATCGACTATCTTTTTGGCCTTCACGGGCTTTCTGCTCTTCTCTGTCCTGCTGATGTGCTTTAACAATTTTCATGCGCACTGGTTGGACCGGACTCAGCGGGCGGCAAGGGCTCGGCTGTACTTGAAATCGGACATTTGCACGAATGCGCGCCTGAGGATCCAGCTCGGCCCAGAGGCTACCTGTGCCCAGAAGGAGATGGAGCTGCGAATTGCGCCATTGAACAGGGCCATCTTTGATGTCTTAGAGGACTATTCGCTCTGTGGACACCGGCGCTGTGAAGCCATGGTGCAGTGGGTCGTGCACTGGAAGTGGCTGTTCCTCGCCCTTGCCGGTTTGATTGCATGGTTCTACCTGCAGTACTTCTTCATGACCTACCACGTGCACAAGATGAGGAACTGGCAGGATCGCCTGAGCCTTCCCGGAGCCGGAATGCAGGAGCATGTGCACGTCGACTGAGGTTTGTGTCTGGAAAAGTGCATTAAAAATAATGTTATATATACCATCTAGTCCCACCGTAGCAGCTACTACTTCAAGCAAGTGAATTTACGAATATATTATTATGGCAACTCTCGCAGCGAACAAGGACTTTTCGACCTTGCCCGGCCTTAGCACAGGCCACACGACGAACAGCGACAACCCATTTGAACCTTTCTTCGGACCCGTAAGCGTCCAAGATGGTCAGAATGTCAAGGCCGACGATACTTTCTCGCACGAAACCTACAATCTTCCCGACGCATATCGCGGAAAATCACTCCATTTGGAAGACATCATGGACTGGTTGATTACGCGAACCGACGAATGGTACACGGCGCGTGTTATGCCGTGGAAGATGACCGATCAACTGAGCGTGAAATGGGACATTTTTCGTTTCAATCGCACAATGGCGGATCTGGAACCGCATCAGGGCGTTCCGCGATATGTCACCGCCGAGTCTGAAGAGCGATCCGATCGCCTCGTACGACGTGGTCTCGCCTTTATCATCGAGCACGGATTTTGGACCACCGAACGCGGTCGCAAGCATTACCTGACGAACCTAGAACAGATTACCAGCGCGGTGCACGAGACAGCCTACTACGGCGTCCTTCACGCTCTTCTCGCAGGTAAGAACCATTACAAGGAATGGAATCGCCAGTGCGGTCGCCGAATTACGCGAATTGACGATCTCTTGCGAATGGATCGCAATCGCTGGGCAATTTGCCAGAAAACTCCTCGTGGGATGTTTTTGCTCGACGCACAGCTACGCGAAATGCTTGCCTACCAAGGAATCACTGCGGATACGTGGATCTTGCCGTCAAAGGTAGGTGTCTACTTGAACATGGTTCCGTCGAATGTCTCTTCCTACCAAGAGGCCGGGCCAAGCAAGGCCATCAGCGACAACAACTCGAACTCTGCGTCAATGCAGAAATTGACCACCTTTCGCGGCTCGGTGGTGTGCGAAACTCGCCCATTCGATATGGATTTTAGTGGCGAGCCAGTAGAATTACTGCGCAGGGAAAAGATGATTGGCGAATACTACACTATGCTCGCGCACGATTCGACCTCTTCGGTGCAGTACAAGACCGATCATCGCAGCATCTTTGTCTTCAATTGTGATGTAGATCGCTTTGAGAAGATTCAGATTACCGATGCCATTGCCAACTGCTTTCGCTGGAACGGTGCCGGACTTCCCAGTGGCGATCACCAGTACATCTTGAAGGGCTACGGAAACACTGGCATGGCCGCAAGGGACGTCAGCAACTACGACGACCCAATGATGTGCCACCATACCGGTAATCTTGCCGACGATTCATGGAAACGCAAGGCGCCAGACGGAATCTGCACTTGGTTGGGCGATTTGCCTCTGGAACATTTCCGCGACTCGGACATTCGCGACTGGGCAGAAACCGTAAAACGTGCCTGCCGCAACTACACCGGAAATACCGCCTCGCCATTGGACTGCCACCGATTCTTAACTAGCATCCTTGGTGATGGATCTCCTGTTGCCGCACCCGGCGGCGGTTTCCGTGCCGGTCCGGGCAACTACGATAAAAGCTGCATTGCTGGTGGAGATGATTTGCCAACTGGAGGCGACGTCGTTGGTGTCTCCATCGACCCGGACGTCGGACGATTACGTGTCTTCAACTCTGCCTCGGCCATCGAGCCGTTGATCAGTGCACTGCAGGATTCGTGGGACCCGTCTCTGGCCCACTCCGTTCTCGGCGCAGGGCACCCGCAAATGGCATACGTGCCACAGCTGGAGGCCTCGCAAATTGCGCAGCGTTTCCACTCTGGTTTTCCAGAGATGTGGAAATCGCTCGTCACTGCCGACGATTTCGGCTCCGTCCGACAGAGCGTCATCGGTGAATTCAAGGCTGCCAGAAGCGACGACGAGCGTCTGAGTGTCCTGAAACGCTCGAATGCTGTCTACGAGAAGGCCTTGACCGACAAGGCAGTCTCTCGCCGCAGTAAGCTCAGCGACGGTGGCCTGCTTGAACGTGCCCTGATGGAACTTCAAGCGCCAAGCTCGAAGAAGGCCCGATCGGCCGCCTTGAAGGAGACGAAGGCCTTCTTGGACAAGTTCTCCAGCACGGTGCAGTACTTTCAACAGTTGAACGATTCCCAGACCGTCGACCCGCTCGGTCTTTTAGAAGAACTCGTTCGCGACTACATCCAGCCAATGAACGCCATCGATGCCGGTCAAATGGAAGCGCGCATGGAGGCGCACGTGGCCGAAGGCAATGCCCTGACCCCACAGACGCTGTCTCAGTGGAAGACTGAGATCAGCAAGCAGAGCATCGACACGAACATCGAACGCCTTGCACGCAGTCTGAAACCTGCCGGTGTAAGAATTAACGACGCTCTTGCCGGTACAACAAGTGCAGATTTCCGCAGAGACAGGGTAGCGTTTAGAGGCGTTGTTGAATATGATCTCGGTGCCGCTTTACCTGCTGATGGTAATGCTGCTCAACGATCACTTGAATTTCAAACGCGTCTGCCTGTCGTTGCTGCCGCAGCCATGACCCAGAACGACATGTTCAAGTGTATGTTCTGTCACTGTAAATTGACAAAGACTACTCTTGACAAGTTTGCCGAGTACGACATCTTGGTGCCAGTTGGCTTTATGATTACGCGACCGTTCATTCGCTACGATATGTGTTCCGGAATTTTGGCAAAATCCGGCGCCGATTTGGGGCAGACCTTTATGGGCCACGCCGACTTCCAGCTCAGCGATGATATTATTCATAAGGTCCATGTAGGGCACTACACCTTCTACAGCAAGAGTATTGTGCACAACGACAAGAACTACACCATCGCCGAAGATATCTTTGCCGCCGGTTACAAAGGTGGTGAAGGGACTCGCTTCTACAAGGATTTGGAGGCTTTGTCTGCCGACATTCATGCGGAGGCCTTCCGTGCCGATATCATTGCGCACATGATTCCCTACCGCACAAACCAACCGAATGCGCCAAGGATGCAGAACCCGATTGATTTGACCGGAAAATTGCACCCGACCCTCTACCAAGATACGGAAATACCAGAGATGGATGCCTCGCAGGCAATGTACCCCGGCGCAAGATACTTGACCGAGAAGCTCGAGCTTCGCAAACTGACCTCTTATACGAGCGACGCAACCGAACATTTTCTTTCGCCCTTCAAATACCTTAATACCATCGCCTTCCAAGGCCCGCAGTATTACTTCAGCAACTTGTCTGGACAATTCGCCAGAATTGAAGGTACCGGACATTGGGGCAACAACGCCTACAATGGTTGCAAAGGAGTCCGCTGTGGAGACATGGACTACTTTCGCGACATCGCCGTCAATGACGAATCGCCGATTTAAGGTCGATAATAAAAACGTACAGAATAATATAAAAAGATTTTTTTCATGGAATTCGATTCTACTTATTTTTTCCTATAAATGACCCCTCAGCTACACACTACGACCACCATGCTCTTGCTTTTTGTTTTCCTTCTCAATGTGGTTTCTTCGCTGACGATCATGGAGACTTCTGTGCTTTCGGAAGAGCCGTCGGTGGCAGCAAAAAGCCCAGCCGTCGTGGCTCGGATGAATTCCCCCGGCGCCTACAGGGTCGACAGCACAGCCTTCCACCGCTATGACACCGTGCCCTTCCACCAAGAGGTCAGCACTGCTGCGGCCGAGACTGGCAGCTCCGAGTTTGTCGTTGTCAAGGACTTGAGCATGAAGAGCATCCGAGTCGTCGATGACATTGTCGTCGAGTGCTACGAGGCTGGCGACTGTGACTATACGCTGACATCTTACGACAAGAGGATGCTGTCGCTCTACGCCTCGGTGATCGAGAACTGTGCCGACACTATTATGGACACTCCCTATTCGCTCGGTATACTTCGTGACAAGGATTCGGCCTACACGATGGGTCTCTACGCCTACGGAGCTTCCTACGGCGGGTCCATCCATGATGTCAGCTACTGGATCCGTCTGCACTGGAACGACGGCACAAGGGTTCACGACCACCCTACGAGCCTGTCGAAGATGCTGGCCGTGATGGAGCTTGCCGTGCACGAGCGCGCGCACCATCAGTACACTGGCGGACATGACAATGTATGGCAGGTCGTCTACAATACCTACTTTGGCCGCGCAATTCGAAATTTGGACAAGTATGCTTTGCTGGCCGAGAACATCCTTGGCGAGGAAATCGACTGCGCCTCAAATGCAGAGAGCATTGCCGTCGTCTTCTGGATCATCGGAGGGGTCCTTATTGTCGGCCTGCTTGGCTGGCTTGCCTTGCGCTTTCTTTGACGACCATTTAGGAGAGTGTTTAAAATTTTATTGCTATCCTCTGTAGTTCCTTGTGCAGGAGTTCTCTTTTTCTTTTTCCTAGTTCGCTGTCCGTAGCCCCTCTACGAACAATTACAACGTCATCATCGAATGCGCCTTTCCCAAGAGTCACGCTCTCTGGTATTGTTACGGAGGTCAACAAATTCTCCGCAAACGCATCTCTCCCAATGTTCACCACGCACTCTCCTATTGTCACCGACTGCAACTGATTCCTCGCAAACGCAGCGGGCCCAATGGTCTCCACACTCTCTGGTATTGTTACTGAGGTCAACTGATTATCCCTAAACGCTCGTATCCCAATGGTCACCACGCCCTCCAATATTGTTACGGCTTCCAACTGATTATCCCTAAACACCCATCCCCCAATGGTCTTCACACTCTTTGGTATTGTCACGGAGGTCAACTGATTACTCCTAAACGCTTCATCCCCAATGGTCCCGACACACTCTCCTATTGTCACCGACTGCAACTGATTACGCATAAACGCACGGTCCCCAATGGTCTCCACGCTGTCTGGTATTGTTACGGATTCCAACTGGTTACCCCTAAACGCAGCTCTCCCAATGGTCACCACGCTGTCTGGTATTGTCACGGAGGTCAACTGATTATAAGAAAACGCACTTCTCCCAATGTTAACCACGCTGTCTGGTATTGTCACGGAGGTCAACTGGTTCATCATAAACGCACTTCCCCCAATGTTAACCACGCTGTCTGGTATTGCCACCGACCGCAACTGATTATAAGAAAACGCACTTCCCCCAATGTTAACCACGCTGTCTGGTATTGTTACGGCTTCCAACTGGTTACCCCTAAACGCGCCTCTCCCAATGTTAACCACGCTGTCTGGTATTGTTACGGCTTCCAACTGGTTACCCCTAAACGCGTATTCTTTAATGTGAGTCACGTTGGTAAAATGGCGAAATGCGTCATCCTGTCGTCTAGTTCTTATTGCATTGTACCATTTCGCTTTCATGTCGTCTCCTTCGTATCTCTCTTGTAAATCAACAAACCTGCATTTGGTGTAAAATTTATTAGCTTCGTCTTGCTTTGCTTGTCTTAGTTTATCTGAGGGTTCAGGTTTGAAATTATAGTATTGAATTGGCACATACTGCCCTTCGTCTTTTGTGATACGTTCTACAACCTGTAGGGACTCAAACTCATCGGAGTTAATGTTCTTTGTTAGACTCTGTAACTGAAGCAATGATAATTTTGGTATCCATTCCTGTAATCGAGATATGATTTCTTTGCAAGAGAGAAAATTTAGATATTTCAATTCTAATTCATCAGGCAAATTTTTTATGTTTGCCATTTTTTGAGACTTTGTTACGTGGTACGTGATATATATACAATATAATACCCCAGAGGTTAAAACTATTTAAGTTATAAGATTAAGTCTATATTATGCTCTTCCTGTAATTTAAAACATGGACTACACGACGCTTCCTGAACGCATCGACGCTTACCTGTCCAAGCATGCAACGAAGGACTCTTACCATTGGCAGGGGCGTTCGGTGATCATGCCTTCTGGCAGTGGCAAATCCTATTACGTGGACAGTGTGCAGAAGAAGATGGAATGGCTCGATGCTGACCCGATCATGTGGGCAGTCGGTGCAATGCCTCCGCCGAAGGGCAAGGACCGATCGGGCCTGACGTGGGAGAAGGACGGCGACGAGATTATGAAGCGTTGCGACAAAGTGACCGACCTCTTAAAGAAAAAACGTCTCTGGATCATGGGCGCGACATGGTGGAGTATGAAAAAAATCGATGCCATCGTTGTCCTGCCAAAGAAACTGAACGAGAAGTACCTTGCCGCCAAGGAGAACGCCTTTGCCGACGACTACTACGAGAAAGAGCTCGAGCCCTACATCAAGAATACCCTCCTGCCGCAGGCAAAGAAGGAGTTCGTCGCCGTGCACTCGAGCATAGAGGCCGTCGTGAAATACATTAAAAGTATCGATTCTCCCTATCAATAAGGCAAGTCTTCTTAATTATGCCTTGTATTTACGCGCACCGCAATGGTGCCTTCTACGAACTCTTCGGCGAGAATGCCGACTGGATGCACGAACAGTTTCAGATGCCGCTCCTGAAGGGCACGAAGGCAGAGCAGGCAAGCATGACCGGTTTCCCAGCCTCCTGCCTTTCGCTCTGGCAGCAGAAGGTGGCAGAGAAGGGCCACACACTCTTCGTCGTCGACGGCTCATAGGTCCGTCAGGAAGGACTCGCAGTAGGTATTGATGATGGCCGCAAAGCGGTCGTTCATGATGCGCTCTAGGTTTCTTAATTTTAATTCCTTCCCGTAGAGGTTGCCTTGAAAATTTCGTATATGACACTCTATTTTGTAGTCCCACAGTACCATGCAGACGGCCTGTCCATAGTTCGATTCGGCGCCATAGACTCCGCAGGGGAAGAGGTGCTGATTCGGAATGTTTGCCGTCGGCCAGTCGTAGTAGCTTGATCCGCGCTGGCCGCCTCGTTGTACAATTTCTTCAATGTCGTAGGAGAAGGCGACCAGCAGGCCTTGCAGGAGTGCATAGATAAAGAGACTTGTTTTCATATTAATTCCCTATATCTACCTCTAACGCTTTTCTCAGCAACAATGTCCGCCTTTGCCGATCTCCAAAGAACGCACAGAGTCCTTGAGGGTGTCCGGCACTTTCGAGACCTCCCGACGGTGCAGACGACGGCTTCACATGCCTACCATGTTGCACAGCGCCACCACGATGTGAACAGGGCCATCCTCAGCATCCTTACGGAGCGGACGACGACGCAGAGACTTCTCGAGTACATCGAAGACAAGGCAAAGGCTCGCCAGTCCCCGAGCACAAAGACTCGCTGCTGCATATGCCTGAAGAAGGAGAGGACGCACGCCTGTGGGCCGTGCGGGCACTACAAGTACTGCGGAAAGTGTATCGAGAAGATAGGCAACTGTGCCATCTGTCGTAAGAAAATAGTGCATAAGATACGTATTTACGATTAAGAGACTCTAACAGTTCCAATTCTTCCTTGCCTGTTTTCCGCGCGGACCCTTCCAGCCCCTCGACCGCGCGCAGAAGGATTTGTGCCGACCGTTCTTTGCATTCTTGTTTGGGGCCTTCAGCTTCGAGCCTGTCTTGCTGTTGTACTTTTTTCTTCCCTTTGCGGTCAGGCCGCCCTTCTTGTTCTTCTCTCCTCTGCCGACGCTCAACGATGGGTTCTTCTTCGATTTCGTCATCTGTTCTCTGCTTGCACCCTTCCGCCGTCTTCTATATATACCATCTCAACGGAATGGAAAGTCAAATTATCGAAATAGCCTCGGGCTCCCTGTCGGCGATGAATGCGCTGACCTGCCTGCTTGCACAGTTTGGGAAAGACAGCCTTTGCTACACGCTCATCCCTGCGATCCAAAAGCAGAAACTGAAGGGAAAGGCGCTCGGGGACCTATTCTATGTTACCTGCAACGAGGACGCTTCCGTTCTGGGACGAAAGCTTTGCCCTCTCCTATGCATTCGGCCGACGCAGACGCCAACGCTGCCACCAATAGAGCGGTGAGGCGTCCGGCTTGATCCAGATCTCGTGGCTCTGCAGCTGCTTGGCCCACCAGTTGTCGACGGGCGCCTTGACAGAGTAGGGACGTAAGAGTGAGCGTAACATTTTTTTCTTCTAACTCGTCTATTCTGCTCCTATATAGAGTCTTATTCTTTCGGCTTGGCCTTTTCCAGTAGTTCTGGCATCGTGTCGTAGTCCTCTTCGTGTACTAGGCTGGACTGGGCGCGCGCAAGGATCGGATCGTCACCTACCTTTGTTGCACAGTCGGCGTCCTCGGCGTCCTCGGCGGTTTCAGCGTCCTCGTTCTGTACGATGACAGCCTGTGCCAGCTCGTTCGTGATCTCTTCGACCGTTGCCGTGTCGATCTCTTTGACATTTTCGTAGAGGGAGTTGACGAGTTGAAAGTAGAGCTCCATCTGGTGCTGCCAGAAGATCTTCCGATCGGCAGGCTTGAAATCGTCGCGAATGCAGTCGACGAAGACGTGCGTGACGACATCGTCGCCTTGGTCCCAGTGAAACTCTACCTTTGCAGAGCTGATAAAGGTAAGACTTTTCGAGCAGACAAGGACCTTTCGCATGCCCTTGACTTTGAGCACCTTCCAGCATTGCCGAGGAATCTCCGACATGTTTGCACAGAACAGGGAGACGCAGGGGAAGCGTTTTTTGTCTCCGCCGAACTGGACTTGGCCGATGAGCTTGTTGCGGACGATCCACGGTCGTTTCCGCTCCCCAAAGTCCTCGGAGGAGTGCATTTTCTTAAGCAAGAGATCCATCAAAAGACTTGTTCTGAAGGCAGGGCCACGGTTTGATGACAAAGTAGTAGGTCATCGGAGGAAACTCGAGGCCGATAACAACGCGAACGATGAGGAGACCGACCTCGGTGTGAATTTCCCGATAGAGCTCGTAGCCGTAGAGGTAGCCGGCGTAGCAGACCTGAGAACCGAAGCGCACGACGACATGGAACCACGGACGTGGGACATAGAATCCTACGGCACAGTAGATGAAGGGCGATCCGATGGTCGGCCTGAAGTAGTAGCGCTGTGAGTCCACTACCAGCGCCATCAAATATCGAAATAGGGTATATATTGCCAATGAACGTATTCATATACCCTTGCAACTGAGAACATATAGGTCCATAATGAAATTGATACTTTCTGTTCTGATGATTGTTGCCGCCGGCATCGTCCGTGCAAGCGGTGACGCTGTGTCGTGCTCTGTCATTGACTACCTCTACTACTCCTCCGACTGCTGCGACGGATCCAACAGCGTCCAGTGCATGGAGTCGATCCCACAGACCGACAAGGCTGCGATTGACAATCTGGCCTCTCTGAAACGACCGGAAGGTGCTGCGTGCGAGAGCGGCGACACTATTAAATTTTTAAACTCAAAGATAGTCTGCACGACGGCGGATTCTTGTCTGATCCAGTGCGTGAACGGTAATATCACCGGTACTACTTTGACTACCTGTGCCTGTGCCTGTAACGCTGGTTTCAGTGGTGCCGACTGTAGCACGGCCGATCCAACGACGACGGCTGCAGCTGCAACGACGGCTGCGCCAGCAGCAGCAACGACAACGACTACTGCTGCGCCAGCTGCGCCAGCGGGCGGAGCTCCAAATGGGTACACAAAGACTGAGAATAACTTATGTAACGGTGCTCAGCTAGACCCTCTTACTGTTGACACTACCGGTGTAACTACTGTCCAAGGATGTGCTGATGTTTGCAACACTAAACAGGAATGTAAAGCTTTTAACGTGGACAAAACCACCAATGCATGTGTAGTGCGCCATGCGTGTGACAGTCCAACAGTAGATAATTCTCAAGACGCGTACGTGTTCGACCAGTATGATGCAAATGAATACAAAACGTCATACAGTGATACTACTTACACGGCACAATACGGAGCTGCCACGCCGTTGACGCAAGCAGAGTGTGAAATTTATACCATTGGTGGAATCAACACTGGTCAAGTTACAGGACCTGCCATGGTAGTGTTGAATGATGATACTACACCTGCACACTGTCTTCTGGGCAGTGACGGCAAGGTTTATTTTCAACAAAAATCTGATTCATCGACGCTGTTAGACGGTGGCAATGCTGTTCCCTATCAAGCTATTGTTAAACATAATTGCCATGACCGTGGTGATTGTGTCATTGGTACAGGTTGTGCCGACAAATGGGCGTGTGCTGACGGAGCCTGCATTTCTAACGCATGCGCAGCGCCTCAGGCCAACGGTGCAGCCTGTTCGCATCGCGATGATTGTCAAAACGCATGTATTGATTCCACTGGTCAATGTGGTGACCCTCAAGCCGACGGTGCAACGTGTGCTCACAAAAGTGAATGCACTTCAAACACCTGCCTTAGCACCACTAACCAATGTGGTGCTAAGCTTGCCAACGGAGCCGCCTGTGGTAGTTGGAGCGACTGCGACAGTGGAAATTGTGATAATAACGTCTGCGCACCCTGATCGTTTAAACATTTTAAAGTTAAGTATAGTTCTATCAATTAATTCTAAACCTCTTCTTGCAGTCTTGGCATTCGCACAGGACTGTTTCTGCTTCGTCTGCGCTCCTGAACTGTGCGGTGCTGTAGGTGATCTTCTTGCTCTTGCAGTATTTGCAGGTGATGATGCTTTCGGAGCTGAAGATCTGTTCCAGTGCATCAAAGGCGACAAAGGTTTCTCTCGTCGCATACTGTTCGGCGGACTCCTTGGTGTCGATGCCGTTCCTCTCCCTGTACATTCTCCAGAAATCGTCCTCCGTGTATGCGACGGACATCGTTTAAGAGGCTTGTTTGTGCTCTATTTTGGACCTGTTTAGAAAGCTTTTCCGTTAAAAGTGTAAATAAGCACGTACTTAATTCTCCAACTGTTTCAGTAGCTCCAGTCGTTTCACCAGCACGGCATGCTCTTCTTTTAGCCTTGCAAAGGCCTTCTCCTCGCCCGTCCACGCCCACGACCGGTAGGCGTAGTGCCAGCCATCGTTCTTCCAGTTGAGGATCTCGTGGACCCTTCCGAGCAGCTCGTCGACCTTCTTCCGCTGCTCTTCCAATGCTTTGATGTAGGGTTTCTTCGCGTGCTTCCTCGTATAGAACTCTAAAGTGAAGAGCATGATGCTTATGTCGGTCTGTTTCAACCATTGCTCCGGGCAGAGCCTGTCGAGTTTATTCTCGTCTGCGCTTCTTGGAAGCAGCCACCGCACGGTCCTCCACGCTCCATACCCGCTCACGAGCCCAGCAATCAAGGTCGACATGGGGCTTCTTTTTCTTTTTCTTGCTCAAAAGGCTTGGCTCGGCAAAGACGAAGAAGGCAATCAGAGAGGCGTCCGCGCAGTCGTCCAGCTTGTCACGACCCTTTGCGGCCTTCTTGAATATAGTCTCGTACTGACCGAGCTGACGGCAGAGTGCCATGAACTTTTCTATCCCGACGCGCTTCCTGTCGGCATACTTCTTCAGCCCGCTGTAATTAAAGTACTGCTTGACGGCTTGAGGGCGAACGATCAGGACATCTTTGCTGAAACGCTCAAATGCTTTTTCCAAATACAACTCGACCCTTCGCATCGTCCCGCGCATCTGTTTCTCGATGCCAGTAATGTCGATTCTTCCGAAGCGTTTGTAGAGGTACTCGGCAAGCCTCTCGACCTCATCGTTTATCGGCACGCGCTTCTTAAGAGTCGCAACGGCGCAGTAGACGAATTTGCCGTTCTTGACGACCGAAATGCCAAGATTTCGTGTTCCAACATCGATTCCAACGACGATCATCTTTCGTTTTCCTTTCTTTGGCTTGTCTTGATATAGTCGCTAGAGAAAAGGCGGGTCTACCAACGGCCTATCGTCCTCTTCAAAGGCAACGGCACAGGAGGTGCTTCCGCTGGCGACAAAGATGTTCTGGTGTTCGTCTTGCCGGACCTCTGCACTTCTCCGTCTCTGCAGTCGCTTTAGTTCCATGCGGAGGCTTTTCAGTGCAACACTTAGTGACTGGCCCATGCTTTTGCGGTCTAGACTAAGTCTGTCGCCTGTAATATAGTTGCCTCAGCGTATTTTGTATTTCTGAGACCCTTGCTTGCGATTGACGCGGATCGTTTCGATATTCCTTCTAGCGTAGCCGTTGCTCGGCAGGATCGTCACGACGACGACGACATTGCGCTTCTTCTTCGTAATGAACTCACCACTTCTGCCCTGCCTTAGGCGTTCGAGGGCATGTTGCGTGTAGATCGGTTTGCGCTCTACGGTTGTATTGTCCTGTTGCAGGAATTTGTTCAGACAGGATTGCCGTTTTCGCTTTCTCTTCTTCTTGGCCCTCTGCGCTCGTTTCGAAGGCGGTGGCTTTTTCGGTCTTTGCTTTCGCCTCCTCCTTCGTGGCTTCGACGGCTCTGGCAGCTCTGGCAGCTCTGGCAGCTCTGGCTTCGACGGCTCTGGCAGCGGCTTGCTCTCTGGCAGCGGCATTGTCTCGATGTCGATCTCTTCCCAATCGTCTGGCAGCATACTTCTTCCCGTCCTTCTGAAGACTTGAGAGCAATATACGGAAAGTGTCTTTATGGAGATGCTTTCTGCCGAGAGTGCCTCCTTCAAACGGCATGTCATCCAGCGTATTGTTGCCTCGACGATTCCCGACTTTTCTGCCCTTCTTGGGCTGGTGGAGGACGACCCGTGGCCTTCGATCGACGAGGCAAACCTCCGCTTGAGCGCCGTTCGGGCCACCATCAAGAGCGCCGAAAACGATCTTTTCCTTCCCTTCTGTGAGATGCTCTTGGCCGACGATTGTGCCTATGGCGTTGCGAGACAGATGCACTCCCTTCTTCTAACCTTGAGGCGGAAAGAAACCGACTGCCTTTCTTCCCTTTGGAAGCTGAAACTGTCGCTAAAAGAGATGCCGACACTGCTGACGATGATGCCACAGGTGCTTCTGCAGGCTCTTCGAGCGATCGAGAAGCCAAGTCGGCCAGACACGTGGGGGATGATTCTACTGACACAGCAGCACAAAATTCCCTGCGCAGTCTGCAAGAAGCATTTGCAGGCAGAGGGATCGCTTCGTGTGCGCTGTTTCTGTTGTCCCTTTGGCTACCTCGTTCATGCCGCCTGCGTCGATAAGAAAAAGTGCCTCGTCTGTTCTACGGCCTACCACACTACAAAGCTGCAAGGGCACTGAATTCTGTATATAGGAACTGCTGAAGGGACAGCAAAGATGACGTCCGCCTTTGCTGTCCCGCTTGCGATCGTTGCCGTCGTCATGGTCCTTCTGGGCCTGCCGGCCTTCTTTTCCGACAGCTACGCCGAGGCTGCCGTCCTGCTGAGCAATCTGGTCTACGTCCTGCCGATCGTAGTGTCCTACTTTGCTCAGATGTTTGATTTTGTCATGGTCATCGCCATCTGTGCCCTTTTCTCTGTCTTTTACCACTCCTGCAAGTCCTACGGCTTCTGCTTTCACCTCGACGAACAACCGTGGGAGAGCATCGATGTAGCCTACTCATGGTACTTGCTCCTGACGCTTGTATCCTTTTTTGCGCTCGGCAAACAGTTCCTGCATGCTGCGCCGCTGCATGTTGCACTGATCACATGGGGCTCGCATGCGCACTGCAAAGACAACTACGACTGTCGGTCCTACAAGGGCATCGTCGTCTGCATCTACTTTGCCTTTGTCGTCCTGAGGGCCATTCGAAGGCCGCAGCTCTACGATGTCGTCGATGTCATCATTGCCATGTCCTTCTTC
>MDTG01193400.1_pt1 | contig 23812 bp, 25 predicted proteins | sample 811421 | NCBI WGS metagenome assembly MDTG01 (sample SAMN05326645, study PRJNA326480) | marine metagenome | isolation source: seawater | place: Pacific Ocean: South East | collected 2011
ATAGGCTGGATGTGGAAGCGCAGTAATGCGTGCAGCTGACCAGTACTAATAGCTCAATTGGCTTGATTTATGCACTGAAAAAAATTTAAGTAATTTTTAGATAATTGATATTTTATTTTATAACCCCAGTTGTTTAAACTGGGGTTTATTTAAATTTATTTATTTTTAAAGAATATCAATAGAATTGAATGAAAAAAATAGATTTTAGTTTTATTCAATGCAGGATGACTGCGCTATCATCTAAAAAAATTTTATAATATTTCCCCAAAAAATTAGAAAAAAGAATTCTATTGTGTGAAAAAATATACTTTTAATTTTATAGAGTATTTTGGTGAAAGAAAATTTAATAAGAACAGTCCTTTTGGAGCTATAAAATTTTAAAAAAAATTTATGAAATTGTAAAAAAAATTAAAAAATCATGGCTTTTATGATGATTATTTTATGAATACTAATTTCATTAACTTTAAAAATTTTGATAAATATTACAAAATTCTTAAAAAGAATTTAGCTTTAATTAATATTAAAATTTATGTTTTGGCATTATTTGAAAAAAGTATTATCAATAAAAAGATAAAAGTATTTTGAACAAACGTAATATCACACTAAATTATGAGATATTCTAAAATATACTACTAGTCATTAGTAGACAAAATTCTGATAATAAATGGCAAAAATTAAATTTTCTTAAAATTTGAAAGATTTTTTAAAATATTTATTTGACAAAAATTGATCAATACTACAAACGCTGTTGCAAAAGTATAAGCTATTTTTTAATATAGTATCTTTTAAATTCCCAATCATAAGTTTTATTTTTTTTTAATTTAATTTTATTTTTCTTTAAAAATTTGTCAGTTGCAATTTTTGCTCCAGGAAATTTTAAACTATAGTATTCATCTAAATGAATATACCCACCTTTTGATAAATATTTGTATACATAAGGCAGTGTTGTCTCATAAGATTCGTATAAATCAGAGTCAATATTTGCACACATTATTTTTTTTTTGTAATTTTTAAAAAATCTCGGAACTGTTTCTGAAAAATTACCCTCTATTAGTTTAATATTATCTAGTTTTAGCATTTTAATTTTTTTTAAAAGTTTTTTTTTGGATTGATTTGAAAAATCAAAAGATTGAGAAATATTTTTTTCATTTATTTTTTTGCCAACAATAAACTCTCTTATTTTTTTATTTATAAGATGTTTTTGATAGATATCTTTGTTTTTTTTTAGAAACTTAAAATCATCATACTTATGATATTTTGGAAATCCTTTAAAGTTATCAAACCCATAAATAATTTTATTAGATTTAATTTTCTTAAGTATTATTGCTTGAGCAAGCAGTGATTTTCCATTGAAACATCCAAATTCGAAAACGTCACCATCAATTTTCTTTTCATTATTGAGAATAAAATTATAGAGATGTCTTAAACCACTTATTGGATTTAAATAAAAATCTATATTCAAAATATCATAAATGAATTTATCTTTATTTTTTAGTATTATACTTGCCAAAGATAATTTTTGTTTGTACATAAAAATAAATTAAGCTAATAAGTTTAAGTCTTAGATAACTTAAGTCAAACATTTAAAATGTATTACTCAAATTTACAAGAAAAAATATTAAGAAAAAAAATAACAACTTGTATTGTTGGTCTTGGCTATGTTGGTCTGCCTTTATTAAAATTATTAATAAAAAATAAAATTAGGTGTATTGGAATAGACAAAGATAAAAAGAAAATTAATTTACTAAAAAAACAAATTAAGAATAAAGTTTTTTTATCTACAAACTATAAAAATTTAAAAAAAGCAGATTTAATTATTTATTCATTGCCGACACCGTTAGATAAAAATAATAATCCTGATTTAAAAATTTTAAATGACTCAATTAAAGAATCTCTTCCAAATTATAAAAAAGGCCAACTTATAATATTGGAGTCAACTTCTTATCCGGGTACTACGAGAGAATCTTTAAAAAATGTAATAAAGAATTTCTCTATTGGACAGGATTTTTTTATTGGCTATTCTCCTGAAAGGATTGATCCAGGAAATAAACTTTACAGCATTCAAAATATTCCAAAAATATCATCTGGATATACTAAGGGATGCAGAGATTTGACATATTTATTTTTTAGTAAATTAATTAAGAAAGTTGTTAACGCTTCATCTATTGAGGTTGCAGAATTTACAAAAATTTATGAAAATATTTTTAGATCAATAAATATTGGCCTAGCTAATGAAACAAAACAAATTGCAAAAAAACTTAAAATAAATTTTGGTGAGGTTTTAGATCTTGCTTCTTCAAAACCTTTTGGATTTATGAGGTTTGATCCTGGGCCAGGTGTTGGTGGTCATTGTATTCCAGTTGATCCATTTTATTTAAGTTGGCTAGCAAATAAAAAAGGTTTTCAAACAAAATTTATAAAGTTAAGTGGTCAAATTAATTCCAATATGCCCAAAATTATTTCAAGAGAAATTATTAGTTATCTAAAAAAAAAAAATTTTTTAAATCCAAAAGTTTTAATGTTAGGCATATCATATAAAAAAAATATTGATGATTTGAGAAACTCCCCTGGAGTTGAAATATTTAAAAATTTAAAAAGAAAACTGCAAATAGATTTTGAAGACAAATATGTAAAAATTTTGACTAAAAAAGATGAAAAATTTCTATCAAAAAAAATAAAAAACTTTTCATCAGTTAAATCATATGATGCTGTTATATTAGCTACAGACCATGATTATTTTGATTATAAAAAGATTTTAAAAAATTCTAATTTAATTTTTGATTTAAGAAATAAATTTTCACAAACTGATAAAGTTATTAAATTATGATAAGAGATACTTTGTGTATTGTCCCAGCAAGATCTGGTTCAAAAGGTATAAAAAATAAAAATATAATAAGATTTAAAAAAAAACCATTATTCATTCATTCACTTGAATTTTCAAAAAAATTTAATTTTATAAAAAAAACAATTTTAAGTACAGACTCAAAGAAGTATTTAAATATTGCTAGAAAACATGGTTATAATTTTGATAACTTAAGACCGAAAAAATTAGCTTCAGATTTATCTAAAACAATCGATGTAATTAAATATGAAATAAGAAATTTAGATAAAAGTATTTTAAAAGATATAAAATATATATTAATATTGCAGCCAACATGTCCATTTAGAAAAATTAAAGATTTTCAATTAGCTTATCTAAAATTAAAAAAAAACTATGACTCAGTTATCACAATAAAAAAAACTAAAGAACAGCCAGAGAGAATGATGAAAATGAGAAAAAATGGAGATATACTTAATTATAATGATAAGGTAAACTTTTTACCAAGACAAAAATTAGAACAATTATATCTTAGAGCGGGCTCAATGTATTTTTTTAAAGCTAAACAATTAGAAAATAAAAACTTTAACCTTGGAAAAAAAATTTTTGGTATTGAAGTCAAAAAAAAATATGCAATTAATATTGATAACTTAGAAGATTTAAAAAATGCAAAAATTTATTAAAAAATATGTTAATCAAAAATACTAGAATTGGCGAAAAGTATAAAACCTTTTTAATTGCGGAAGTTGGTTTGTCACATGAAGGTTCTCTTGGAGTGGCTTTTTCAATGATTGATAAAGCAAAAGATGCTGATGTAGATGCAATAAAATTTCAAATGCATATTGCAGAAGAAGAGTCTACATTAGAGGAAAAATTTAGATCAAATGTATTTATACAAGATAAAACAAGATTGGAATATTGGAAAAGAACTGCTTTTAGTTATGATCAATGGCTGAAAATAAAAAAATATTGTAATAAAAAAAATATAATATTTTTATGCTCTCCTTTCTCTTTGAAAGCAGTTGATAATTTGAAAAAGCTAAAAGTAGATGCGTGGAAAATTGGTTCTGGAGAATTTAATAATTTATTACTTCTTGATAGAATAGTTGAATTATCCAATAAACCTTTAATATTAAGTACTGGTTTAACTTATAATTCAGAAATCAAAAAAGTAATAAATTTGATTAAAAAAAAAAATAAAAAAATTATTTTGTTACAATGTAACTCTGAATATCCGTCCAAAATAGAAAATGTTGGACACAATTTAATTAATGAATTTAAAAAAAATTATAAAGTGCTAACTGGTATTTCAGATCATTCTGGAAATCTAAATTCGTTGGTTAGCGCTATTACAATGGGAGCTAGTGTTTTAGAAACTCATGTATGTTTCGATAAAAAATATTTTGGAGCAGATACTTCTTCATCAATTTTGTTTGAAGAGCTTAAGTTTTTGACAAAATTTGCAAAAGATCATCAACATATTAAAAGATCAAAAACTAATAAAAATAAATTGAATGTAAACCAAATAAGATTAAGAAAAATATTTAACAAATGTCTGGCATTTAATAAATCAGTAAAAAAAAATATTAAAATAAATAAAGATGATTTGATAGATGTAAAACCTATGATTGGTATTCACGTTTTGAATTATAAAAAAATTATTGGAAAAAAAACAAAATTAGATGTTACAAAAAAACAAATCATTACAAAGAATATTTTGAAATGAAAAAGAAAAGAAAAATTTGTTTTGTAATAGTAAATCGTGCGAATTATGGACGAGTAAAATTGTTAATGTCTGATATAAAAAAAAAATAAAAAATTTGAATTGCAAGTAGTACTCGTATCATCACCATTATTAAAAAAATATGGTCAGTTAGATGAGATAATTAAAAAAGATGGATTTAAAATAAACGCAAGTTTTTTCACTCATATAGAAGGTGAAAATTTGTATACTATGACAAAATCTACAGCTATATGTTTGCTGGAACTTTCATCATGTTTTCAAAACTTATCACCCGACATTGTTTTTACGATTGGGGATAGGTATGAAAGTCTAGCTACAGCAATTGCATCCTCTTATTCAAATATATACCTGTGTCACCTGCAAGGTGGTGAACTTTCAGGATCAATTGATGATAATGTGAGACATGCAGTAACAAAACTATCAAATCTTCATCTTGTAGCAACTGAGAGATCAAAAAAAGTTGTGATTTCTATGGGTGAAAATTCAAAAAATGTTTTTAATGCAGGATGTCCATCTATAGATATAATTAAAAAAATTAATTTTGAAAAAAAATTAGATCTTTCAAAATATAAATATGGCATAGGTAATAAAATAAATTTATCTTTACCATATTTTGTATTTTTAATTCACCCTGTCACAACAAGTTATTCAAAAAATCTCAATTTAATTAACTCTGTATTAAAATTAATACCAAAATTACAAAACCAAATTGTTTGGATTTGGCCAAATAATGATGCTGGCGCCAACTTAATAACTAAAAAAATCAGATCATTTAGAGAAAATAATGATAATTTGAAAATTAGTTTTTTGACCAATCTAGAAACTGATGATTATCTTAAACTTATTAAAAATTCGATATGTTTAATTGGTAATTCTTCTAGTGGTATCAGAGAAGGTTCGTATTTGGGTATTCCAACTGTAAATATAGGCAATAGACAAAACCTAAGAGAAAGAGGTGATAATGTAATCGATGTTGAAGTAAATTCAAACAAAATTTTGAAAGCTATTAATAAAATTTTACAAAAAAAAATAAAGAAAAGTAAATTATACGGTGACGGAAATTCAGTTAAAAAGATAATTAAAATTCTTTCCACAAAAAAATTAGACACTAGTAAAATTTTTTTTTTTAAATGAAAACTCTTTTATTTGAAAAGTTTGAAAATAAAGAAAATTTTATCAGATTAAAAAAAAAATATAATTTAATAAACATAGGTTCTGAGAAAAATTACAATAAAAAAAATGTAATTGCTATATATGTAAGATTTATAAAAAATTTATCAAATGGCTATCTTAATAAGTTTCAAAACCTTAAAGTTATAATTTCACCAACAACTGGACTCAACCATATTGATACAGAATATTGTAAAAAAAAAAAAATTCAAATTATAAATTTGTCAAAAAACAATCCTAACTTAAAAAAAATAACATCTACATCAGAAATGAGCCTATCAATGATACTGGCTGGAGTAAAAAAAATATCTCATTTCTATAACAATAGCTTCAAGTTAGCTGATAGATACAAATATCAAATTCATCAATTCAAAAATTATAAAGTTGGAATTATTGGATATGGAAGAATAGGAAAAAAACTCTTTAAAGATTTAAAATTTCTTAAATTTAATGTTTTTTTTTATGATAATGATAAAAAACTTAAAAAAGAAAAAGGATATTTAAATTTAAAAAGATTACTAGATGTTTCTGATATAATATCTTTAAATTTGAGTTATACTAAAAAAAATTTCAATTTTTTTGATAAAGATAAATTTAAAAGATGTAAAAAAAATCTTATTTTTGTTAATACTGCTAGGGGAGAGTTAGTTAACGAATTGGATTTGTTATCTTTTTTGAAACAAAACAAGTTATCATGTGCTTTTTTAGATGTAATTAAGAATGAAACAGAAAATTATCAAAAAAATATTCTTTATAAGTATTCTCAAAAAAAAAATAATTTATTTATTACACCACATTTAGGAGGATCATCAATTGACGCACTAAAAATTACTGAAAATATTGTAATTAAAGAATTTATTAATATTTACAGAATTTAATAATTTAGAATTTTAAAGCTTTGTAATATTATACTGATTACATTTCACAAATATTCTAGTTTAAAATAAACAAATAATTTTGTGTTTGAGATCAAACATGTTAATCGAAAAAAGATTTTTGAATAATTAATTTATATACAAAAATTTATAATTATAAAAAATATAATTTTGCTACTTAAGATTATTGATTTTTTCACTTCTGTTTGACTTTACGCTTATTACGAAATAAAAGATATTTTTGAACATTTATTAATGATAAAAAAATCATTTTTTATTGGTGGTGACTATAATTCCAATGGGCTAAGTTGGTGGTTACCTATTTTTTTTGAATATTGCAAACAAAAAAAAATTAATAGAATTATATTCGAACAAAAGAATATTTCTAAAATTTTATTATCAAATCAGTATTTTGTTGAAAAATTCAATGAATTTGAAATTGTTTATCTTGAAGAATTGTTACCTTGGTGGACAAAAAATATTATTCTAAGAATACTTGTATCGCCCGTACAATCTATAATTTTTTTTATATTATCTTTTTTTAATTATCATCAATTTTCAAATCAATATTTAAAGAAAAATATTGTTGCTATTATGGATGGTGCATCAAGAGAGTCAGAAAATAGTTTTATAAAAATTAATTATTTTTATGTTATAAAATATTGTTTACTATCTGGATACTACATTTGGTTAGGAAATTTTTTACACACAAAAATTCATTCATGTATCATGGTTCATAATGTTTATAGATATAGATTAGTGAATTTAGTTTTAAAAAAAAAAAAAATACCAATATTTCATATTTCTAAATTTTGTATTTATAGGCAATCAAATAGAAATATAGACTTTCATTCTAAAGTTTTAGATATTAAAACTTTTAAGAAATTAAAAAAGTTGATCGTTCAAAAAGCATATAAAAAATATTGGTTTAAAAGAATTTCAGGAAATTCCGCATATAATGAAGCTAATGTAGCAAATTTTTACGGTAACAAAATTAAAACTAATCCAACTATTGATTTAAATGCAAATTTTGTTTTTTTACACGTTTTCAGAGACTCTCCATATCAATGGTTTAAATCTTATAAAAATCATTTATTTAAAGATTATATACACTGGATTAGTGAAACTATTGATATTTTAAAATTTTCAGATGAAAAATGGTTTATAAAACCTCACCCTTCTAGCACACTATATGTAGATAATATGGATAAATTAAATTTTGAGATTAATAAAAAAATTAAAAACTACAAACATATAAAGCTTGTGAACGAAAAAGTTCCAAACATAAAAATATTTCAAAAATGTAAAAAACTAGTGACTTTTTCAGGAACCGCATCAGTCGAGTATGCTGCATTTGGAAAAAAACCTATTATTGTCTATCCAAATGTTTTAACAGAAACCATAAAAGATGGTGCCTTTTTTCCAAAAACTTATAATCAATACTCAGATTTATTATTAAAAAAAATAGACAATAAACTTTCTTTAGAAAAAATTAGAGAGGTTCAAAAATATTTATATTTATTTGAATGCATTGTAACATCAGAAAAAGATATAGCCGCAAAAAAAATTTTTACCTCTACTTCAAAGGCTCAAATAAATGATGATATACGTAACATTCTTTCAACATTAAGTGAAAACATTGAATATTATAAAATGTATGGAAAAATGTTGGCAAGTGGCAAAGTAAAAATGGGTGTTGCGAAACCTTTTTTAAAAAAATATTTAGATCTTTAAATTTTCAAGATAATATTTTTTTGCATTCATCATCTCTTCATAAGTGTTTATATTAAACCAAAATTTATTTTTCAAACCAGCGGCATAAAATTTTTCATTATTTTTATTTATAAATAGGTTAAATGGAACTTCCCAAGTTTGCCTGTTGTCATTATCTTTAAAATACTTTTTTAAATATTCTCTCAACTTTTTTAATTTAATGTTAGTAAATTTATTTATACAAATAATTTCATTATTAGTTTTTTTCTTAAAATTCTTTTTTAAATCTAATTTTTGAATTTCTTTAGTTTTATCAAATTTTATAATAAATCCTTTCTCAGAAATATTAATATGTTTTTTTTTAACGTAACCAATTACATTTTTTTTTTTACAATCAATAACTTTTTTTAAAAGTAAATTATCAAAAAAAATATCTGCATGTGTCATTAAAATATTTTTATAATTTAAGCAATATTTTGATGCCTTAAAAAGACTATACGATGAACCTCTAGTTTTAAAGTTTTTTATATTTACAAGTTTAAAATTAAGATTTTTATATTTTTTTAAGATTTTTTTAATTGAATTTTCTTTATATCCAGTTGCAATTACGTGATCTTTAATTCCAAACTGAGACAAGTTAAATAAAATATTTTCTAATAAAGTTTTTTCATTTATCTTAATTAAAGATTTGTGCTTTGTTCTTCCAATAGATTTCATTCTTGACCCATATCCGGCACATAAAATAAGAGAGCAATATTTCTTTTTTAATTTATCCAAATTCTTAAAAGTTTTCTTGGTTTATTTTTTGATAGAGTGAAGCCTGTTCTGCCGTGTGCAACTAATTTATTATTTATTAAAATTACGTCTCCAGAATTAAGTTTTAATTTAGTCTGTAATTCTTTCTTTTTAAGAAACTTATCTAATAGTTCTAAAGCTTTTATTTTGTGATTAGGGATTTTTTTATTTTTTAATTTATAAGCAGAATCAATGTATTCTCTGAGATATCTAAATTCAAATTTTTTTTTCTTTATATCAAATATTCTTTTATTTAAAACTTTTTGAGTTCCACCAAATCCTCTTCGTTCAAAAAAAAATTTCTGTTTTAATATCTCTGCTGTTTTTTGATCATATTTTTTTATTTTTTTAAATAATTTTTTTGAGTCCACAAGTATTGTTTTCCCTCCACTAACAGCATTTTTAATACATCCCATTATAAGAATATTAGGACTTTTTACTAATTGCGGACCATCTGTATGTATTGATCCTCCTTTATTTGTTTGATGATATCTAATCTTATTATTAGAAATATTAGAATATTTTTTGATCAATTTAAAATTTGGTTCAATAACTACTTTTTTTTCACCTTGAATATTTTGCGAAACACTTTTCCCAATCAGATTTGCTAATAAAACTATTTTTTTTGAAAGTCTTTCTTCTGAGCCATTTAATTTTATTATTTTAAAGTTGTTTTTAATAACTAATTTTTTTAATTTGTTTGCTTCTCTAAAACCATCTTTGTAAATTTTTTTTGTATTTTTTTTTGTTAATTTATTATCATGAGACATAACATTAATAATATCAAAAAATTTTTTTTCGTCGAAATTATTTTTAATTCTCATCATTGAAATACTTATATAACATAAGCTTTAGATGAATCAAAATTTTATCACAATTAACCTCATAAATTTAAAATGTTTTCTATATTTCTTGTATTTTGGAATTTTGTTATTAAAACAAAATTATGAAAGATTTCAAATTAGAAAATTTTCAAATTAAAATATTTTTAAAAAAGTTGTCTAAAATTACTCTACTTAAAATTTTTTTAAAGATTTCAAGAATTTTATATAAAAATAATTTTTTTGATATTTCTATTTTTATACTTAAAATTGTAAAAAAAATATTTCCAAAAAATTTTCTTATTCAAAAAGAATTTGCTCAAGTTTATAAAATTCTAAGAGATAAAAAAAATTTAATTAAAACATATGATAAAGGAATATCTTTTACCAAAGGAGACCAAAAAAACGAATTAATATTTATGGCTTTATCTGATTCATTTAATTTTTTAAAAAAAAAAAGATTGTACGATAAATACTTTAATCTTCTGTACCCAAAAATTATAAAGAAAAATAAAGGTTTGTTTCCAATTGTCATTAAGTTTTCTATTAATGAAATTTTAAATATTGATAAAGAAATATATAATTATATGGAAAATAATCCTTACAATTCTTATTCTAATCATGGACATTATAATGTTTATCAATCTGAACATGATCTTTATAAAATAAAAAAATTTAAAAATTATTCAATTGATCTTAAAACAAAATATATTGAAAAAATTTTTCTAAAAATTTTAAAGTACAAATGTAAAGTTGAATTTAAAAAGATGTGGTTTGTGGTTACCAAACAATCTGGCTCCATGAAAAAGCATAATCACCCGGATGGACATTTTTCTGGAGTTTTATATTACCAGGTACCTAAAGTAAAAGCTTCAGGTTTCTTAAAAATTTATAATTCAATGAAAAATATTAATTTATTTGAAATTAATAATAAGCAAATATTGAAAAAAAAATTTACTCATTCAGAGTTAGTTTTAAAACCAAAAAAAAATGATGTATTTTTATTTAGTTCTTTTTTAATGCATTCAGTTGATAATGGAGAAGATATTAATAAAGATAGAATATCTTTGCCATTTGATTTTATTTTGAAGTAATATTATGAACTTACAAAATTATAATTTTTCTAAAAATAAAAAATTAGATGAAGATCTTTCATTCAAAAATCTAAATTTGTTTTTAGAAATTTCAAAAGAAAAAAAAATAAATTGTTTTTTATTATTTGGAACACTTTTAGGTTTTTATAGAGATAAAAAATTTATTAACGAGGATAACGATACAGATATCGGATGTACTTGGGAGGAATTTAAAATAGTAGAAAGGGATTTTTTTTCAAAATTAACTTCATCGGGATTTAAAATATATCGTGAGAGCAATTCTCTTATACAAATAGTCAAAAATAATAATCATATAGATTTGTATATATTTAGGAAATTGCCATTTTTTAATGGAAGGTTTTCAGGAAAGTTTTTTATTTCAAATTTACATTTTAAGACCATTTCATCAATTAAATTAGTGTTTAATGGCTATGATTATCCAATTTTGTCAGAAGTAGAAAAACTTTTAACTAAATTTTATGGAAAAAATTGGAAAACACCCTTAAAGGGAAAAACTGCAAATGAAAATATCTTATTAAAAATTATGGTTAAAATTTTGCCAACAAGAATTATAAAATTTATTCAGAAAATGTTAAAATAAATGCCTAACAATAATATAAATAAAGTTTTATCAATAGTTGATAAAAAAAATCATAAAAGACTATTTTTAATCACAATTTTATTATTCATATCTGGTATACTAGAAGCATTATCAATAGGAGCGATATTCCCTTTAATTGAATTAATTGTAGGTAAAGAAAAATCACAAATAGTTGAAATCTTTACAAATTTGTTTGGTTTTGAAAATATATCATTTCAAAACTTTATTAATGTTCTAATTTATATTTTGATAACTATTTTTTCATTAAAAATATTATTTCAAATTTTTGTTGCTAAAATTTGGAGTAAATATTTATATAATTTACAGTCAAATATTTCGCTAGCTTTACTTAAAAAATATTTAGATATGGATTATACATTTCACATAAAAAACAATTCAAGCTCATTAATCAAAAATGTTCAAATAGAAACAAATAATTTTACACAGTTTATTCTTGTTCCTTTTTTTCAACTTATAGCAGACTTATTTAATGTAATTTTCATTTTAAGTGTATTATTTATGCTTAATTTTAAAACAGCATTTTTTATATTAGTTTTTTTGGTTATAGCGTATTATTTATTAAGAATTGTTAGGACAAAATCATTAAAAAAAGCAGGAGACATTAGGTATAGTTTAGAAGGAATTAGATTAAAAGAAATTCAACAAGGTTTAAATGGTATTAAAGAAATTAAATTAGGAAGTATTGAGAATATATTTTTAGAAAATTATAAAATCATAAATAGAAATTATACTAATACATTAGCAAAATTTAACTTTTTAAAACAATTGCCTAAATTATGGTATGAAATTTCTGGGCTTTTGATAGTTTTATTTTTTCTTTTATTTTTAAATAATACTCAAACACGAATAGGTTTTTTAGATTTTATTCCTTTATTGGGTGTATATGGGTTTGCAGCTTTTAAACTATTACCAAGTGTGAATCGAATTACCTCTTCAATTCAATCTTTAAATTTTCAAAAAAAAATAATTTCAAAAATATATGATGATCTAAATTTAAAAAATAATTCTAAATTTATAAAAAATAGTATTAAAAAAAATATCGTATTTTCTCATGGAATAAAAATTGAAAACATTAAATTTTCATACAATGATAATAAAGAATGGGTATTAAATGATTTAAGTTTACAAATTAATAAAGGGGAGTGTATAGGTATTATTGGAGTAAGTGGAAGTGGTAAAACAACATTATTAGATATTTTATCAGGTTTACTTACTCCAAAATATGGAAATATACTAATTGATAATAAGAGTATTTATGAAAATATTATTTCATATAGGTCAATTATTGGTTATGTGTCACAGTTTATATACCTTCAAGATGATACTTTAGATAACAATATAATCTTTTCTAAACCAGAAAATTTTAATAGAGAAAAATTGATTGAAGCAAAAAAATTATCATTAATTAATGAGTTTTCTGAAAAATTACTCTTAAAAGGTGAGTCTATTGTTGGAGAAAATGGTATTTCACTTTCAGGCGGTCAAAGACAAAGAGTGGGTATCGCAAGAGCACTTTATAGAGATCCAGAAATTCTAATTTTTGATGAAGCAACTAGTGCTCTTGATACTACTTCAGAAGAAAATATTATAAAAAATATTGAAAAGTTAAAAAGAAGAAAAACTATGATTATTATTACCCATCGAAAATCAACTCTTAGGGATTGTGATAAAATTTACACTTTAAAGGAAGGTAAATTATATTTAGAAAAATGAACTTGTTAAAATTTATTTTAAAGTTAATAAGAATTTTTTTTTTCAAATTTGGTTATGATGTAAAAAAATCAGATTTTGTCTTTTTAAATAATATTTTGATCAATAAAAACATTGATTGTTTTTTAGATATTGGAGCTTTCCAGGGTGATTTTGCAAAAAATTTAATTTTGTCAGGCTACAAAGGTAAAATAATTTCTTTTGAGCCTGTAAGTGAAAATCATAACAAACTTAAATCTAAAGCACAAAAATTTAAAAACTGGGAAGTTTATAAAAGAATAGGTTTGGGAGATAAACGAGAATTTTTAAAAATAAATGTTTCAGAAAATTTACAATCTTCCTCTTTTTTAAGAAATAATTTAGCACATGTAAAACTCCTTAATGAAAGCAAGTACAAATATTCAGAAGATTGTGAAATTATTTTACTAGATGACCTTTATGATAAATTGACCTTAAGTTATAAAAATATTTTTTTAAAAATAGATGCACAGGGTTTTGAAAAAAAAATAATTAATGGTGGCTCAAAAATCATAAATATTTGTAAAGGAATTATTTGCGAGGTGAATAATGAAATTTTATATGAAAATGATACTCATTGGAAAGAAATGATCAAAACATTTGAAGATCAAAATTTTAAACTTCACAGTATTAGAGATGCTTATACTGATACTAAATCTGGAAAAACAATTCAATTTGATGTCATATTTGTCAGATAATAAAATTAAAATTTTAGCTTTAGCCACTTCTCATAACAGAAGAAAAATTACTATAAAGTCTATAAATTCTCTAAAAAAATTTGGTTTTAAAAAAAATATAGATCTAAGAATTTATATCGTAGATGATGGTTCAACTGACGGAACATCAAAAGAAATAAAAAAAAGATTTAAAGATGTAAAATTAATTCCAGGAAATGGAAAACTTTTCTGGTGTAAAGGAATGGTATTTGGTTATAAAAAAATGATCAAAAAAGAAAAAAATTTTGACTTTATTCTAGTTTTTAATGATGATGTTTGTTTTTATAAAAATTTTTTAAATAATTTATTAACCACATATTATAAAAATACAAATAAAAATTCTTCTCTGATTGTAGTTGGTTCCACTTGTGATAATATTACTAAAAAGTTGAATCAAGGTGGATTAAAAAAAAGAAGTTTTATAAACCCACTCTCTTTAAAGTTAATTAAGAATATAAAATTTAATAAAAGCTGTGATACTTTTAATATGAACTGTGTCTTAATTAATCAATCTGTAATTAAAAAAATTGGCTTTTTATCAAAAAACTACAGACATATCTGGGGTGATTGGGATTATGGATTGAGAAATACCAAATTTAATGGATTAAATATTGTTGCCCCCAAAATAGTTGGGGAATGCCCAACTCCCAATAATAAAATATATATTAATAAAATGAATGACAAAGATTTGACTAAGTCTGAGTTATGGGAGAGATATATTCATTTTGGTCAACAAAATCCTTTAGAAAGATACAAATTTTATAAAGATCACGGTGGTTTATTATGGTTATTTTTTTATTTTGGAACGTATATAAAATTTTGGATTGTAAATATTTTTAAAATTAAAAAAAATGAAATTAAAAAAAAAAATTATTTGTTTTGATTTAGATAACACTTTGTGCACAACTCAGAGTAATTTTTATAAAAACTCAAAACCTAAAAAAAAAAATATTAAAGTAGTAAATGAACTTTATGATAATGGTTATTATATTAAAATATTTACAGCTAGATATATGAGTAGGAGTAAAGAAAATCCAAAGAGTGCAAAAAAAAAGGTTATAATCAAGCAAAAAAACAATTGGATAGTTGGAATTTAAAATATCATGAGTTGATATTTGGTAAACCATCTTTTGATTTATATATAGACGACAAGTCATTATTTTATCTAAAAAGTTGGCCAATCAAGTTAAAAAAACTTTTTTTAAAATATGAGTAAAAAAATATATCTCTGTTTATTTGGAGGTTTGGGAAATCAGCTTTTTCAATATGCTTATGCAAGGAACCTTCAAATTAAGTATAAATGTGATTTAGTTTTAGATCATAAAACTGGTTTTTTCATAGATTTAAGAGATAAAAGAAGGTTTGAGTTAATTAATTATACAACAAAAGTAACCAAAAAAATTATTTTTTTTTTTACAGTTTTTAAAATTTATAAAAAAATTTTTGGATTTAATAAAAAAGTTTTCTCATTTTTAAACAAAAAATTATTTGATGAAACAAATAGTAAATCGTTTAAAAAATTATTTTTACAAATAAATGCCCAAAGTTTTGAATTATATCTTCATGGTTTTTTTCAATCAGACAAATATTTTTTAGAAAACAAATCTTTAATTTTAAAAGATATAATGCCAGATAAACCAAAAAATAAAACATTCCTAAATTTAGCAAAAAAAATTAAAAATAAAAAAAGTATAGCTATTTGTATCAGGCGTTTTAATGAGGTTAAATCCGATGATATTAAAAAAGTCGGAGGTAAATTAAACGAAAATTTTTATAATAAAAATTTACATTTTTTTAAAGATAAAGTTACAAAACCTCATTTTTATATTTTTTCTAATGAAGACAATTATGAACTTTTTAATTTTTTAAAAAAATTACATTTAAAAAAAAAAGATTATACACTAGTTACTCCTAGTAAAGGGTTTAAAAACCCTCATGATACATTATGGCTTTTATCATTATTTAAATATCAATTAATTTCCAATAGTACTTTGTATTGGTGGGGAGCTTATTTCGCAAAACATAGATTTAAAAAAGTTTTTGTAAAATATCCAAGAAATTTTCCAAATAAAGATACAGTTTACCGAGGTATATTTTAAAGGTTTCTATGCTTTACTTAAAAATGATTTTATTAATTAATATTTTAATTAATTTTTTTTTTATATCAGGAAAATTATTTTTAAATCAGATATTTAAAAATCATCAAACTGATAATTCATTAACATTATTAATTGGATTATCTATTTCTTTAATTTTATTAAATCTATTTTATTTTATAATTGGTCTCTCTTTAAATAATTTCTTTTATCTGATGATTTTTTTAACATTTCTTAGTACTTTTCTCTGGAAATTTAATTTTAAAGAAATAATCAAGTTTTCTATAATCTTTAGATTTTTTATCATTTCATTGCTAATTGCTACAATTGCTAATTTTGTGCCAGAACAAGTATTCATTTTTAGGGGAAATTACTGGGATAAAATTAATTATGTAAATGCCGCTTATTCAATTTATCATTATGATTTTAATGAAATAATTAATTTTTCAGATAAATCCTATAATCTTTAATTTTTATCAAGAATTGAAAACATCACGCATAGGCCGCTGGTATCTTTAATACTGGCTATAGCTTATTATTTAAATGATCCAGATATTTTTAGGATTTTTTTCTTAATTCAGTTATTATTTTTTCTTTTTATATTCCTTTCATTAAAAATTTTTTTTTCAAAATTTGTTAGTAATCCTTCAGTTTCTGCTTTAATTTTTTTGATTTCTTTTTGGACAATTTATATTTTTGAAATTGATTCTTATTCACATTTTTTTTCTTTGCCTTTTTTTTATTTAGGATTATTTTTTATATTAGACTTGAAAAAAAATTTAGCTAAAGAGAACTCTTCTAAAATCTTAATTTTTTCTATTACAGCATTAACTTTATTATATATTTATCCAGAATTATTTTTAGTTTTTGCTTCTTTTTTAGTTTTATATTTTTTTAAAACATTCAAATTATTAGAAATTAAAATATTTTTAAAGAATAATTTTATAATAATTATTTTATTCTTGATCGCAGCAGCTTTATCTATTGAAAATAATATAATAACAACTCTTAATCAAATTAAAATAGCCTATTTATCAAATGTAGATTGGTGGGGATATTATGGAGGATTTTTGTTTGGTAAAAATAATGAAATATTTCAAGTTTTAAATATTGAAAATGTGAGGCAGATATTTAATGGATCTGAAAATTTTTTAATTTTTGTAAAATCATTTATAAAATTATTGTATGAAAAAGAATTAATTTATTTATTTCTAAATTTTATACCATCTTTATTTGGTTTTTATTATCTTTCTATAAATGAAATAAGTTTTTACAATTTGTTATATATTGTAGTTGTTAATTTATTTTTATTTAATATTTTTTATAGAAATTTAAAAGTAATTTTAAAGACAAATTCAAATAATTCTTCATTTTTTAAGATTTTTTTATTTCTATTTATTTTATTAATAATTAGTTTTACCACGGGTAGTAATTTTTGGTCTATAATTAAACTTTATTCGTATTTTGGAATTTTTATATTCATGCTTTTATTCTTTGATTATAGTAAAAAAAATATTATAAAAATAAATAAAGTTATAGTCATTCTTGTATTGGTTTTTCCTTTTTATAAATTTACCCAATATAATTCTGGAATTTTTAAGATAGATACATTCCCCTCTATAATTGATGAAAAAATGAAGACAGAGATTAATTGGTCTTTTCCAAAAAAATCTAAAATTAATTGTAAAAATATTTTTATAGATATTGAGAAAGAACTGGTTATAGATTATGTTAGAATTAAGCTTTTAAGTTATAATTATGACAATGTTAGTAGATATGTATTCTTAAATTATGAAAATGGCTCAAAATTTAATTGTAAATTAACTTTATCTAGTGGAAAATTTAAATTTGAAAAAAGAAGTTGAAAGCAATATTGATATTTCAGTAATTTCAGCTGTTTATAACGAAGAGGCTAATTTAAACAAGTTTATAGAAAAGCTCACAACAAGTCTTCAAACTTTTACAAATAATTATGAGATAATTTTTGTCTTAGATCCGTCTAAAGATAAAAGTGAAGAAATTATAATTGAAGAGTCAAAAAAAAATTCAAAAATAAAACTAATCAAGTTATCAAGACGGTTTGGCCAGCCAGCATCAACAATTTGTGGAATTCAAAATTCCAGAGGTAAATGTTGTGTAACAATAGACTCGGATCTTCAAGATCCACCTGAGCTGATAGAAAAACTTTATAAAAAATATAAAGAAGAAGACCTTGATGTAGTTTTTACAAGAAGAATTAATAGAGAAGGAGAGTCTTTTGTAAAAAAAATAATTTCAAAAATAGGTTATAAAGCAATAAAAAAATTATCAGATTTAGATATTCCTGAAGATGTAGGTGATTTTAGATTGATATCTGAAAAAATAATTACAAAACTTAAAGTTATTGATGAGCCTCAAGTTTACCTTAGAGGTTTGATAGCTTACATTGGTTTTAAGCAAGGACTTGTGGACTATGAGAGACAAAAAAGATTTGCTGGTCATGGTAAATACAATAGGTTTTTTGGATCTATAAGAATTGGTTTGGATGGATTGCTTGGTTTTAGTTCTAAACCAATTTATATAATGTCCTCTTTTGGTTTCTTGCTCGCTATGTTTAGCTTTCTCCTTGGTATTTGGTATTTTATACAAAAAATAATTGGAATTGATCTAACTCCTGGGCTACCTACAAACGTTCTATTAATAACTTTTTTTGCCGGTATTCAACTTTTAGCATTAGGTTTGATTGGTGAGTATATAGGAAGAATTTATGACCAGGTAAAAAAGAGACCAGTTTATATTATTGATAAAAAAATAAATTTTGATGATTAAAAAAAAAATTTTGATAACTGGTTGTGCAGGATTTATAGGAAGTAATTTATTAAATAATCTTTTAAAAAGAAATTTTGACGTAATAGGGATAGATAATTTATCAACAGGTAAAAAAAAATTTATAAGCAAAAATTTAACAAACAAAAAATTTAAGTTTTATAATTTTGATTTATTAAATAAAAAAAAACTTATAACTATTTCAAAAAAAGTTGATGTTGTTTTCCACTTGGCTGCAAATGCAGATGTTAGAAATGGATTTAAAAATCCAAATATCGATGTGAAACAAAACATAATAGTTACTCATAATATTTTAGAATGCATGAGAATTAATAAAATAAAAAAAATTATCTTTACTTCTACAGCCTCAGTTTATGGTAATGCTAAAGAATTTCCTACTAAAGAGAATATATCAATTTTCAGACAAACCTCTCTTTATGCTGCATCAAAGTTATCATGCGAGTCCCTAATTACTGCTTACAGCGAAGGTTATGGTATTGATTGTTGGATTTTTAGGCTAGTTTCTAATTTAGGAGAAAATTATACGCATGGCCACATATACGATTTCACAAAAGCTTATTTGCAAGGAAAGAAAAAACTTGGAATTTTGGGTAATGGTTATCAAAATAAATCATATTTATATGTAGGAGATTGTGTGAATGCTCTTATAATGGCACTATTTAAAAAAAGATCAAAGGTTAATATATTAAATTTAGGCAATCCTAGAACTTTAACTGTCAAACAATCACTAAAAATTATACTTAAAAAGCTAAATTGGCGTCCTAAGTTAAGCTTTGAAAAGAAGAAACAAGGATGGATAGGAGATAATCCTAAAATTATCTTAAATGTTAATGAAATAAAAAAAATCGGCTGGAAACCATACACCACAGTGGAAGAAGCGGTTAAATTAACTGTAAATTTCTTAATCAATAATAAATGGGTTTTTAAAAAATAAAATTGAAAAAAAATATATTGATCATTGGTGGTTCTGGCCATTTAGGTAGTTTTCTAGTTAATAATCTAATTTCTTCAAATAATCTAATTGTTTTATCTAAAAGAAAAAAAATAAATTTAAAAAAAAAAGAAAAAAATTTAAAATTTTATTATTGTGATTTATTAAAGGAAAAAAGTGTAATAAATGTAACCAAAAAAATTAAATCAAGATATAAAAAAATAGATGTTTTGATATTTGTATCAGCAATTCATGGAAAAATAGCTACATTTGATAAAATTTCACTTAAAGAATACAAAAAAATTTTTCAAATAAATTTTTTTTCTTTTTTAGAAATTATTAAAATTTTTTTAAACCATTTGAAGAAAAGTAAAAATGCATCAATTATCGTTTTTTCAGGTGGAGGAGTGACTTTTCAAAGGCCTTTATTTTCTGGCTATTCATGTAGCAAAATTTCACTTATTAAATTTATTGAAGTTATTTCTTATGAAATAAAAAAATTTAAAATAAATATTAATGCTATTGCGCCAGGCATAATGGATTCAAAATTATTTAGAGAAACTCGAAAATACGAAAACAAAAAAAATATTAAATTTGTTGAAAAAATAAAAATATTAAATTTAATCAATTTTTTAATTGAAAAAAAAAATAAAAACATAACAGGAAAACTTTTAAGTGCTCAATGGGATAATATTAATAATTTAAAAAAAAATAATAGATTTACCGATATTTATACGCTTAAACGAGTAACAAAAAAATTAAAAAAATAAAAAATTATGAAAAAAAAAGTTGGTATAATAGGACTTGGTCTAATGGGTCAAAGAAGAGCAAACGCAATTAAAAACAAGTCTGATCTAATTGCTTGTTGCGATGTATCGTTAAAAAAGTTTAATAATTTTCTAAACAAAATAAATCTAAATAACAGAGATAAAAAAAAAATTAATTTTTGTTTAAATTGGAAAAGTTTAATCGATGATTTTAATCTAGATATAATAATCATATCTACATTTCATAAAGATCTTGTGAAAATTATGGATTATGCTTATAGAAGAAAAAAACATATACTTGTAGAAAAACCTGCTTCAAATAGTTTTATAAAGCTAAAAAAATTTATTTCTTCACATAAAAAAAACTCATCTGTAGTTCATGTCGGATATGATCATAGATTTTTAGATTCAGTTCAACTTGCTCAAAAACTTATTTTGAAGAAAAAAATCGGAAAATTAATGTTTATGAAGGTAAATTATGGTCACGGCGCAAGAATAGGCTATGCAAAAGAATGGAGATTTAACCCCTCAATATCTGGTGGAGGACAGCTAATAGACCAGGGATCTCACGCTATTGATTTATCCCTGTTTTTTTTAGGTAATTTAAAAAATATTAAGTCTACAATTAAGAGCTATTTTTGGAAAAAAAAAGTCGATGATAATAATTTTTTAATTTTAGAATTTGAAAAGCAATTAGTTTCTTTAGTTCACACTTCATGCACTGAATGGAAAAATACATTTAATTTAGAGTTGTATGGTAAATCTGGAAAAATAAAGATTTTTGGAAAAGGTGGCAGTTATGGTCCAGAAAAACTTGTTCTATATAAAATGAATACAAAGAAGTTAGGATTACCAAATATAAGACAGTGGACTTTTGATGATAAAAATAAAAATAAATCTTTTCAAAAAGAATATTCATTTTTTTTAAATTTAATTAAAAGTAAAAACTATCAAAAAGCTTCTTTATTAGCTGCTCTTAAAGTATTAAGTGTAGTTAGAATTATATATAAACAGAATAATTATGATTATTGCTCGTAGCCCATTAAGAATTAGTCTTGGAGGAGGTGGCACAGATCTACCTTCATACTATCAAAAAAATGAGGGAATGGTTTTGTCAGCAGCAATTGATAAATACGTCTATGTTACTTTAACAAAGCCTTTTAGTGAGGGTATTTATTTAAAATATTCTAAGATAGAGAAAGTTAAAACAATTAATCAAATTCAGCATAATTTAATAAAAAATACGTTTAAAGAATTAAAATATAAAAATATATCAATTGAATTAACTACATTGGCGGATATACCCGCAGGAACAGGTCTTGGATCTTCAAGTAGTTTTACAACAGCTTTATTAAAAGCTCTATATCACAAAGACAGAAAATTGATTACGCAAAATGAACTAGCAGAAAGAGCATGCGAAATTGAAATTAATAAATGTAAGTCACCTATAGGAAAGCAAGATCAATATATATCTGCATTTGGAGGTATAACTAAATTTAACTTTAGAAAAAATGGCAAGGTAAGAGTTAGTCCATTAAGTATAAGTCAAAAGGCACTATATGATTTAGAAGATAACCTTTTGATGTTTTTTACTGGTTATATTCGTAGTGCTAACAAAATATTGTTAACTCAAAATCAAAAATCACTTAAAAGTAATAACAAAATGCTAAAAGCGTTAGATAATACTAAAAAATTTGGATATGAAATTTTAAAATTAATTGAAAAAGGAGAACTTGAGAGCTTTGGTGAGTTGATGAATATTCATTGGCAAGAAAAGAAAAAAAGATCAACAATTATGTCAAATCCTAAAATAGATAGCTGGTATAATGGTGCTTTAAAAAATGGAGCAATAGGTGGAAAACTAGTAGGAGCTGGTGGTGGTGGCTTTTTACTTTTTTATACATCTGACAAAGAAAAATTGAGAGCATATTTTAAAAAAAAAAAATTAAGGGAAGTAAGATTCAAATTTGATTTTGAAGGTTCCAAGCTAATAATATAAATTAATGCAAGCAGTAATTTTAGCTGGAGGATATGGAAAGAGATTAGGAAAAATTTCTAAAAAATTTCCTAAATCATTAATTAGGATAAATAAAATACCTTTTCTAAAATATCAGATAGACTATTTACGTCAGAACAATGTAAAAAGTATATTAATGTGTTTGGGCTATAAAAATCAGATGATAAAAGATTATATAAAAAAAAATAAATTTAAGAACATGAAAATAGATTTTTCTGTTGAAAAAAAACCTTTAGGAACTGGTGGGAGTTTGATTTTAGCAGAAAAAAAACTTCAAAACTTTTTTCTATTGATCTATGGCGATAGTTTATTAGATATAAATTTAAAAAAATTTATATCTAAATTTAAAAAATCAAATAAAAAATCGTTAATTTTAATAAAAAAAAATAATGAAAAACTAATAAAATCAAATATAAAAATAAAAGGAAAAAATTTTTTTTATGAAAAAAAGAATCCTGATAAATCGTTTTTGTATGTTGATTATGGCATGATGATCATTAATAAATTAGCACTAAAAGGTTTTGCTAAGAATAAATTTATGGACTTTTCAGAAATTTTAAATTTAATGATAAAAAATAGAGATATTCAATATAATATAACTAATAAAAGTTTTTATGAAATTGGAACTAAATTGGGAATAGCAAGAACAGCAAAATATATAAAAGGTTTGAAAAAATGAAATTTATTAAAAAATATTTTTCAGATACTAAAAATATACTTGATGAAATTAATTTTCAAAAATTAGATAAAGTTATAAAATTAATTGCAAAAATAAAAAGAAATAAGGGAAGAATTTTTTTTTTGGGAGTAGGGGGAAGTGCCGCTAATTGCTCACATGCAGTTAACGATTTTAGAAAGTTGGCAAATATAGAATGTTATACACCAGTTGATAATATTTCTGAACTTACAGCAAGAACTAATGATGAAGGTTTTGACACAATTTTTAAAAACTGGTTAAAAATCAGTAAATTAAGTAATAAAGATTTGATATTTATTTTAAGTGTGGGAGGCGGAAATAAGAAAAAAAATGTTAGCACAAATTTAATAAAAGCTATTGATTATTCTAAATCAGTAGGTGC
>MDTG01224739.1_pt1 | contig 23810 bp, 23 predicted proteins | sample 811421 | NCBI WGS metagenome assembly MDTG01 (sample SAMN05326645, study PRJNA326480) | marine metagenome | isolation source: seawater | place: Pacific Ocean: South East | collected 2011
ATTTATAATATTCCAGCATGAATTAGTAACTATAAAGATTTTTTTCACTTTAATATTTCAAAAATAATATTGTTATAGGGAATCCATGCATAAGAGTGATCTGATAGATATAGCCAACCAATATATAAATATGAATATATAAATAATACAAATATATTAAATATAATTTTTAATCTTGGGTAAATTAGATAAATACGAGAAAATACTATTAGTTGAATTATTGTAAAATATATGTTTATTCTGTCAACTAAAGTAGAGTAATTGTTTGCATAAAATAAAAAAAATAAATTGGCGACAAATATTAATATAATTAATTTATCAATATTTTTATTGACTTTTAATTTTTTATAAAAAATTATAAAAATCAAGCCTGCAAATATATTTATAATTATTCTATAATAAACTCCCTTCGATACATATCTAGTATCTTCACTTAAATATCCGCTTATAATTCTATTCAATTCAGGAGAAATTATCAAAAATGATATAATGAAAAAAAATATAAAAATAAAAATATTTTTATAAGTTAATCTGTAGTGAGTTAACAAAACTAAAGATATTAAAACTACAGATGATTTATGAAATAAAATAGCTAATATAGAAAATAATACGTAAGTTAATATTTTTTTGTTTTTTAATTCTGAAATTGAAATTAAAACAAATGCAAAAGCCGCAGCCTGTCTAGTAAAACCCATAGCAACTACTGTAATTATATATGGAAATGCTATAGCAAAAATTAACCAGTAATTTTCTTTAAATTCATTTGCAAATTTGTTAAGAGCATATACGAAAAAAAAAGCTAAGATTAAATTTAGCCCGTATATTCCAAGACTTAGTTTATATGTAACAAATGATATTAGTTCATATCCAAAATCTCTAACATAACTTAATTCAATTAAATTAAATGAAGTTATGTTTCTATTAAAATCGTATAAGTATATATCCCAGTCACCGCCAACTTGATGTCTTAAACCAATAAAAATAGTAAGAAGAAATAAAATAAAAATTTTTGATAAAATTTTTAATTTATAATCAAACCTTATTGGATTAATTGAAAAATAAGAAAAGGTAATGAAAAAAAACCAATACGCTGTCACAATGCTCTTACTTTATCAAATTTTCTAGAGTTTGATAATAATGATTATGTTTATTATTAATTAATAATTTTTTGTATTGTTCCTTATTTATATATTGATTGATAAATGCAGTTTCTTCAGGACTAGAAATTAAAATATTGTTTCGTTCCTGAACCGCTTGAACATATTGGGAAGCTAATAAAAGTGAAGATGGGGTTCCTGCATCAAACCATACTGATGAATTCTTAATATTTATATAATTCATTCTGTTTTCTTTAATATAAATATTGTTTAAATCTGTAATTTCTAATTCTCCTCTTTTTGATGGTTTAAGCTTTTTGACTAGTTTAGTTACATTTTTATCAAAAATATATAATCCTGTTACTGCTTTATTAGATTTTGGTTTCTTTGGCTTTTCAATTATAATATTTATTTTATTTTTTTTAAAATTTGCAACACCATATTGAGAAGGATTATTAACTTGATAAAGAAAAATAGTTGCTCCTTGTTTATTATCAAAACTATCAAGATTTTTTTTAAAGTCTTGTCCATAAAAAATATTATCTCCTAAAATTAATGCTACATTTTGATCTTTAATAAACTTTTCACCAATTAATAATGACTCAGCAATACCGTTAGGTTTATTTTGAATAGCATATTTTATATTTAATCCAAACTTACTTCCATTACCTAATAGAGAATAAAAACTTTTTTTCTGGTTTTGCTTTATTATTATTAAAATATCTCTAATTTTTAATCTCATTAAAGTACAAAGTGGATAGTAAATTAAAGGTTTATCAAAAACAGGTAATAATTGTTTTGAATAGGGTATAGTTATTGGATGAAGTCTACTTCCATGACCTCCTGCTAGAATAATACCTTTCATATATCAAATAATTTAATCATTGTTTCATTAAGTGAATTTTTCCAATTATCAATTTTAAAATTAAAATTTTGTGTAAATTTTGAGTTATCTAATGATGAAAATTGAGGACGAATCTTATTTTGAAAAAAATCATAAGAGGAAATTGGTAAAATTTTAGATTTAGTTTTTTTAAATTTATTATAGTTTTTAAGAATTTGAACAGCAAAATCAAACCATGTTATGGGACTTCCATTACCAACAAAATGATATATTTGATTTAAATTCTCTTTATTAGTATAATTCTCACTATTTTTTAAAAATCTTGCTAATTCATATGATGATGTGGGAATACTATAAAGGTCATTTACTGCATATATATCTTCATCCTTAATAAATTTTTCTAAAACAAATTTTAAAAAATTATTTTTATATAAAGAGTATAGCCATGAAACTCTAAAAATAAGATAAGAATTACAAAATTTAATAATTTGATTTTCTCCTCTTAACTTTGATATCCCATAAAAAGAATTAGGGTTTGTATTTTCAGTTTCTTTATATTTTTTTCTATTTTTGCCATCAAAAACATAATCTGTTGAAAAATGAATTAGTAATGAATTATACTTATTGCAGGCTAATGATAATTTTTTTAGAGATAAATTATTAACTTGATTAACATTTTTTTTGTCAAATTCAGCCTCTTTAACATTTGTATAGGCGGCACAATTTATTACGACATTAGGTTTAATTTTATTAAAGTTATTATTTATTTGATTTTCAATAGTTATATCTAATTTATCTTTGCTAAGAAAATATAAATTTTCATCATTATTATAATTATTTTCTAATGTTTTTGAAATTTGTGAAGATGCGCCAGTAACTAATATATTCATTTTACTTTTTATTTAAATAATATTTTGTTAAGCCATTTTTTTTTATAAATATACCACTCAATTGTTAATTTTAAATTTTTTTCAAAATCTTTTGGGGGTTGGTAATTTAGTATTTTTTTTATTTTTTTGGTATTAACAGAATATCTAAAATCATGAGAAGGTCTATCTTTAACAAAAGTTATTAATTTTTTATAACTATTTTTTTTTGGATAATACTGGTCAAAATATTCACAAATTTTATTTACCAGTTTTAAATTATCAATTTCAAAACCTGACCCTATGTTATAGGTTTCACCAATTTTTCCTTTTTTTGATAACTTAATTAAAATATTTACATGCTCTTTAACAAAAATCCATTCTCTAAGATTTTTCCCATTTCCGTAGACAGGAATTTTCTTGTTGTTTAAGCAACAAGATATAATTTTTGGTATTAATTTTTCTGGATATTGCCAAGGGCCAAAGTTATTTGCACAATTAGTGATTATTGTAGGTAAATTATACGTTTTATTCCATGCTCGAACTAATAGATCAGAAGAGGCTTTAGATGCGGCATAAGGTGAATTTGGTAAAAATTTAGAATTTTCTGTAAATGATTTATTTTTTTTATTACTTAAAGATCCATAAACTTCATCAGTTGAAATATGAATAAATTTTAAATTTTTGTTTTTTTTATAATATTTGTAGGAAGCATTTAATAGATTATAAGTCCCTAATATATTGGTATTGATAAAGTTATCTGGTGTTTTAATGGAATTGTCTACATGACTTTCAGCAGCCAAATGATAAATTATATTAGGTTTGAAATCATTGAATATTTTATTAAGTGTTTTGATGTTTTGTAAATTATTTTTTTTAAAAAAGTAATTTTTTTTTCCCTTAATTTCTTTAAGTGAATCAGGCATAGAACAATAAGTCATAGCATCGATATTTAAAATATTATTAGTTTTATTATTACAAAGTTTTTTGACCAATGAAGATCCAATAAAACCTAATCCACCAGTTATAATAATATTCATGTTTTATTTTATATAAAATTTTTTAAAATCTTTCAAAGACATACCCGCTTTATCATTATTTGAAAGAATGAATTTTTTGGTATTAAATCCTTTAAAATTAATATTTATTGAAGAATCACTAAAAATTATTGATTTGGAATGAAACTTTGAATATTTTTTATCAACTTTATAATTGACAATAGTATTATTTTTAATTGTTAAAAATCCATGACCAAAACCTTTGGGAATATAAATTATGTGATTTAATTTAGGAGACAGATTAATTGCGATATATTTTCCAAAACTTTTAGAATTTTTTCGTAAGTCAATAATATAATCAATTATTTCACCTTTAACTACTCTAATAAGCTTCGCCTGCTCATATGGGTTTACTTGTAAATGAATACCTCTGAATGTATTTTTTTTATTTGAAATTGAATTGTTATCTTGGGTAAAGTTATTAATTATGCCTAATTCTTTAAAAATTAATTTATTATAAGTTTCAAAAAAAATACCTCTTTTGTCTTTGTGGTGTTTTGGTTCTAACAAAAAAACGGTATTATCAAAAAATGATTTAATTATTTTCATCTAAAAAATTACCATAATCATTTTGAAGATATTCTTTTAAACATATTTTCCAATTTCTCATAATATTTAATGACAAAGAATTTAATTTGTTGTTTAATAGTCTTTCTGAATAAGGTCTGTTTGCAAAATAAATTGTTTTGAAAAAATTAGAATCTACACAATTTATTTTAATTTTATTTTGTAAGTTATAAAAATTTAGAATTTCATTTGTAACATCAATTCTACTAGATAAACCTTCGCATACTAAATTAAACTTCCCACGAATATTATTATTTAACAATAACAATATTTGATTTGCAAAATCAATGGTATAAGTAGGAGTTCCGTTTTTATCATTTACAATATTTAATTCTTTGTTTCCCTCTTTTAATTGTTTTAATATCTTACTTACAAATTTTTTATCCTTATTTATACCACCTCCCATCATCCAACCTGCTCTGCATATAAGAAAATCATTTGAATATTTCTCAATATACTTTTCTGCATTGTATTTACTTTTACCATAATGACTAAGTGGATTAGGTAAATCCAAATCACTGTATGTATCCTTTTTTCCATCAAATATTCCAGCAGTACTTATGAATATCAATGGTATTTTTAATTTATTTGATATTCTAACAGCTTTCTCCACTGATTTTGTATTATTAAGATAAGTTTTATCAGGATTTGACTCACATTCCTCAAGATCTGTCATTGCGCCTAAATGAATTAATAAATCAGTGTTAAAATTAACTACTTCTGCTTCATATTGATCGAAATTAGTAAAATCTAATTTATGCAGCCAACTTTCTTTTGTTATCTTATCAGAACATCTTATTAAATATTTTTTTGAAAAGATTTTATAGAATGCATCACCAAGCATTCCTCCGCAACCGGCTATATATACTTTCCTAATTTCATTTTGCATAATTTAATATGATTTTTTTACACTAATTATTTTTTTTAAAATATTTAAATAAAGTAATTTATATTTATTTAAACTAAATTGTTTTAATACAGTATTATATCCATTTTCCGATATTTTTGTGTATAGTTGGTTATCATCGTATAATTCTAAAATTTTATCGTACCATTCGCGTTCATCCTTTGCTAGCATCCCATTAATACCATTTGATATAATTTCTTTATTAACACCTACGGGTGAAGCAACTACAGGAAGTTTTAATGACATATATTGCAAGGCTTTGTATGCACACTTTCCAAGCTCCCAATTGGAGTCTATTAAAGGCATTATGCCAATGTGACATTTTGAGATTTCATCAATTTCAGTTGATTCACTCCATTTTATATGATCACATAATAAATTCGGTATTATTTTTTTATTTGCACCTATTATTTTTATATTAATATTTTTTTCATATTTTAATTTATTCAATATTCTAGTTATTTTGTTTAAGTAAAATGTTGTTGAAGGTGTACCAATCCAAACTATTGTAAATTTTGAATGTTTTTTTGGGGACTTTTTAAAATCGTATTTAGAAAAATCAATAGTTGTTGGCAAATAATACACATTTTTATTATATATTTTAAAGTAATTAATATGAAAATTATTTCCGGCTAATATTGATGCGCAATTTGAAGACATATATCTAAACTTAATCTTATCTATTAAATAAAGAAAAATATTTTTATTTTTGAATCTATAATAAACAGCATCATCAATATCTATAATGTATGGTATCCTTCTAATAATTAAAATGAGTTCTGCTAAAATTGGGATATAAGGAAGTAACTCTACGTGAACGATTGCAACAAATGGTTTCTTTCTTAATATTAAATCCTTTAATCTTAAGAAATAAAATTTTATTATTTTGAGAAAATTTAATTTGTTTTTGAAAATTTTTTCATTATAAAAATTATCATCAAATAATTCTTTTGTCTCAACTTTAATATTATTTTCATTTAAATAATTTTTAAATGATAAAAATCTTGTTCTATAACTAGGAGATTTATTCCCATATTTAGAGTAGAAAACTACATTAGAATTATTAATATTTTTAAAATTTTTTTTTAAAATAAATTTGGGGAGGATTGCGCCATACAAATAAGCTGGAGCTTTAATAATATCTATTAAAAAACCATAAAAACCAATTTTTATCCAATTAAATGGAAATATAAAATTAATTTTAACTTTTCTTTTCAAAGGATAGTAAATTCCTCTAACTATGTAAGATGTAAAAAAAACAATTGAGATAAATATTTTAGTAATATGAGGAAAATAAAATGCAGATGTTTCTATCCAATTCTCTGCAAAATAATTCCAATTATAAACAAATACTATACTGGAAATTAGCAAAACTAATTTTATAAAATAATTAATGACTCCGTTTTTTAAAAAGGGAAAATTTTGAATTGAAACAATAATAATAAAAATCGATAAAAATAATAATAAATAAAACTTTGTATGATTTTGAATATACAATGGATGGTTTGAATTCCATCCTGGGAGATATTGATTCCATCTGGGTATTATCAAAAAAAAGAAAAATGAAATTAAAAAAAAATAAAAAAATTTTAATTTATTGTCTACATTTACTTGAGCAGTATGAAAAGAGTATATGAAATATCTCTTTAGTGTTAAAAATAAACTTAGTGGAATAGATTTATATATTAATTGATATTGTTTAGGGAAACCAAATCTATAATTATTAGAAAGTAATCTTTCTCTCCATTCAAGATCATCAGCAGTTCTTACTCCTTCTATAAAATAATTATTATTTAAAATTTTTTTCTTAATTAAAGTACCTGGTGTTGTAATATGAGAAATATTACCAAAAGTAGCAGAATTAATGCATTCCTGAAAATGTGTTTTTGGAATATATTTAGTTGAACCAAATACCCCATCAAAACTATTATTTTTAAGTGTTTCATATTGTTCTTCAAGCCAATTTTTATTAGGTATAGTTTTTGAATCAAGAATAGCGATAAGATCAAATTTTGCTTTTTTAAAACCTATATTTCTTCCTTCCCCTGGGTATTTATTCAAAACTTTTAAATATGTTGTAATATTAAAAAGTTCTGTTTGTTTGATTAAATTCTCTATTTTTCTATCATCACTAGAATCTACAATAATAATCTCATCAGGTTTTAAAGATTGATATTCAATAGCTTTAAACAATTCTAAAAAAGAATTATAATCATTCTTAACAGGAATAATTAAAGATATTTTCATTATTTAATACTTTGATAAATATTATTATAAGTTTGACATGCAATATTTAAATCAAAAGATTGTCTGGCAACATTTAAGCATCTCGTTGCAACATCTTTATCATTAATCATATATGAAATTTTTTCATTAAGTTTAGCATAATTAATATTTTCAAAATCATCTATAATAATTCCTATATTGTTTCGAATTATCAGCTCATCTACATGATTATTAATTCTTGAGGTAATTACCGGAATTCCATTTGAAATAAACTCACCAAGTTTTGTAGGAAAATATGCCTTTAGATAATAACCACTAATAGGGAAAAACATACCAAAATTACTTTTAATAATCTGTGAACTTACATTATATGGCGGTATATATTTTATTTCAAATTCAGAATTCGTAAATTTATATTTATTTAATAAGATTTTAATTGAATTATGCTCATCTTTATTAATAATTGAAAGAAATATTTTTCTATTTTTTTTTAATTGACTCAAAATTTTTAAATAAATATCAAAGTTATATCTTGAACCTATTGCTCCAAGATGGGTAAAATTTATTAATTTATGATCATAATTTATTAATGACTTATTGTTTAATTTTACACTAGTAGGAATAATGTAAATATTTTCATTTTTAACATTTTTAATTTTTTTAAGCAAAATTTCTTTTTTTGCATCAGTAGTTAAAGTTACAATAGCTTTACTTTTACTATAAATTTTATTTTCAAAAAATTTAAAAAATTTATATTTAAAATTATTTTTTTTCCACAATCCCCATTCGACTCTTTCCTCAATCCAAAAACCTCTTATATCAAAGATAAATGAAAAATTTAAAAAAAAACTAAGAATATATGCGATAAAACCCATTACATAACTTCGACAATGTATAATCTTATTTTTTTTAACTAATATTTCAAAATAGATATAAAAAAACAATTTAAAAACTAGAAAAATTTTAAATATATTTTTTTTTGAATAACAAAAATATTTCCACGAAATATTATTTTCTTTTAAAATATTATTAATTTTATTCTTATGCTCAACACTTAATAAATCTTTATTTTTTTCAATTGATATAATTGTAATTTTATTTTTATGAGATAAATTTTTTAAATAAGAAATTACCTGCGAATAACCCAGAGGCTCTAAGACACCATCAAAAGTCAAATACAAAATTTTTTTCATTAATTTGATATATTATCATACCACAAATTAAATTGAATTAATGACCACAATTTAAATTGGTTATTTTCATTATGATTTAAATGATTATCAAATGTTTTTTTTACTACGTTATAATTAAAAAAACTGTGTTTATCACAAAATTCTTTAGACAAAATATCACTAGACCAATTTTTTAGTTCATTTCTAAGTAAATCCCCAATTGGTATTCCAAATCCCATTTTTGGCCTATTAAATAATTTCTCAGGTAGATAATCATTTAAAATATTTTTTATAACTACTTTTGAATTTGCATTATTTATTTTTAAATTATTTGGAAGATTTAAGGCTAATTCAATTAAATTTTTATCAAGAAATGGGGCTCTTGACTCTAAGCTATAATTCATTGTAGATCTGTCAACTTTACATAAAATATCATCAGTTAAATAAGTATCAAAATCTGAAAGCATCATTTTATCTTGAAAACTTAAATTTTGTTTATTAAAAATCTTTTCTATTTTTGTATGTAATCCATTTTTAAATGGATAGGAAAGTACATTATCTTTTGCTCTCCATTCAGTAATCATTGATGAATAATATGAGAGCTCGTCATCAATTAATTCAATTTTTTCAAATATTTTATTTAGAGATAACCTATTTATATTTAAACTCGATATTTTATTTATAAGATCTAAAAGTTTATCTGGACTCCTCATAATTAAGTTTTTAATGAATTTGGACTGTAATAAATACTTTATAATTCTAAAATTTTTCCAATATTTTTTAGCATATATATATCTATTATAACCTCCAAAAAGTTCATCTCCTCCATCACCTGTTAATACAACCTTTACATTTTGTTTTGCAATTTTAGAGACTAATAATGTGGGGAGCTGAGATGAATCAGCAAAAGGTTCGCTAAATACAAAATTACTTTCTTTTATAAAATTTATAACTTCATTATTTGAAAATATATAATTCGTATGATTTGTTCCTAAATATTGAGCTATTGGATCAGCATAAATTGACTCATCATAAAGTTTATTTTCATAACCTATAGTAAATGTATTCACTTTTTCTTTAATTTCTGACATTAAACTTACAATTAAAGAAGAGTCGATTCCCCCAGATAAAAAAGCGCCGACTGGTACATCAGAGATCATTTGTTTTTTTACTGATTTTTTTAAAATATCTTTGATAATTATTTTTGCATCTTTAAGATTTATTTTTGAATAATTACTATTTTGATTAAAATTCCAATATCTTTTAGATTTTAATCCCTCCAAATTGTTAAAATCTTCAAAATTGTTAATTTTTGTTGTTTTAAATTTATTTAAATTTATTTGAATAAATGATGCTGGGGGTATTTTGAAAACATTTTGAAATATAGTATTTGGATTAGGCACATAGTTATATTCTAAAAATTGTTGTAAAGCTTCTTTATTAATTTCTTTATTAAAGCCTTTTATCTTAATTAATGTTTTTAAATCTGATCCAAAAAATATGTAATCAGATAACATACCAACATAAAGTGGTTTTTCTCCAGTTATATCCCTAGCTGCATAAAGTTTATTATCTTTTTTATCTAATAATAAAAAGGAATACATTCCTTCCAAAATACTCAGAGTCTTTTCAAATTCATAATGTTCAAATAACTCTAAAAGAGTTTCTGTATCGGAAGTTGTTTCAAACATCTTTTGATTACTAAGATTTTTTCTTAAGTTGATATGATTATAAATTTCTCCATTAAAAGAAATAATGAATCTTCCAGAACTTGATATCATTGGTTGATTCGCTTTGGGTGAAAGATCTTGTATTGATAATCTTGTATGTCCAATTTTAAGTGTACAGTTATCTATTTGATATTCATAAATATCTTGATTATCTGGCCCTCTATTAATATTAATTTTATTAATTTCTTTAAAATATTCCTTTGATATTTGAAATTTACTATTATGAATTAAACCTAGAATACCGCACATATTTATTTATTGTCGAGCTATATGATGACACAAATAGAATACTTTGAAAATAAACTAATAAAGGAAAAAGTAAATTTTTTTATTATAAATAAAGACGATGGAATTGTAGAAAATTTCGGTAAACAATGGAGAGATTATAGGGATATTCAAATAGATAGCATTAATAAGTTTTCAATTTCAAAAAATTACTTAGAAAAAATGTTATTTGATAATATTGACTCTATTAAGGGCAAGGAAGTACTTGAAATTGGTAGCGGTGCTGGAAGGTTTACTGAGTATTTTGCAAAATATTCAAATAAATGTGTTTCTATTGATTTATCCTCATCCATATATTTCAATGTCTCTAAAGATAAAAAAAATGTTATTTTAATAAAATCTGATTTTCATATTTTGAAACCATTAAAGAAATTTGATATAGTTTTTTGCAGAGGTGTACTTCAACACACACCTGATCCGATGTTATCAATTAAAAAAATTCATTCTTTTGTTAATAAGGGTGGGTTTGTATACTTTGATATATATAAAATGCCTAAAATAGGATATTTTCATCCAAAATACTGTATTTGGAGACCATTAATTAAATTTTTTTTTAAATACGAAAAATTTGAGAGGTTTTTAATTAAAAATATTAAAAGATTATTAATAATTAAAAGAATGCTTAAAAAAACTTTATTTAATTCAAATTTTTTATCTGATAGTTTAATTCCTATATGGGACTATAAAGGTGTTTACGATTTATCTGATAAAGAATTAGAACAATGGGCTATTATGGATACTTTAGATGGCATATACGCAAAATATGATTATCCACAAACTTACCAAAAAGTTAAAAATTTTTTAGATAAAAATAATATTAATATAATCGATAGTAATAAAAGTATAAATTCATTTAAGACTCAAGTTCAGAATAATGATTAAAAAAACTATCATAAATTTTTTTAAAATCTTTGGTATTAATTTATCAATAAATAAATTATCTTCAAATACAAATTGGCAATATTTAGACCTAAATACATGGATGCCGTTTGTAGATAGTGAAAATGAAATTTTTAAAATATACTTAGAAGGATTAACAAAGAGCAAAAGTGAAAGTAGTGAAAATACTTTAAAAAAGTTGAGATTTTATTCATTATTAAGAATTGTAAAAAATATTTTAAATAAATCTGATATAGAAAATTTTGTAGAATGTGGTTGTTGGAAAGGTCACTCTACTTATTGTATTGGTAAAATTTTAAATGAGAGCAATTTTAAAAAAAAATTTTTTATATTTGACTCATTTGAAGGAGGATTGTCAAATAAAAATGATAAAGATATAAATAAAAATAGATACAATCAAAATTTAAAAGAAATAGATAATCAAAAAAAATATTTTTTTTCAAATTTTAATGAAGTTAATGAATTATTGAAGGAATTTAAATTTATAAAAATATATAAAAGCTGGATTCCAGAAGGTTTTGAATATATTACTGATTTAAAGTTTTCTTTTGTGCATATAGACGTAGATTTATATCAACCAACATTCGACTCAATACAATTTTTTTATAAAAGATTAACTAAAGGAGGCGCTATAGTTTGTGATGACTATAATTCCTCTGATTTTCCTGGGGCAACTTTAGCTATTGATGAATTTTTAAAAAAAAATAAGGTTAGTTTTTTCTATGACACTCCACTTGGTGGTTGTTTAATAATTAAATAATATTTGATAAACCAATTGATAATTTTACCAAATCTCTTTTAATAATATTTTTCATTTTAGTTATATCTGGTTTACGTCTTCTCATATCGCCTTCTTTTAATGGCTTAATATGGATAATTTTAGATTTAGATTTTGTCTTTTTAATAATAATTTTAGCTAATTCATTCATTGATACTTCTTTATCACTTCCAATATTTATAATATCATTTTTATATAGATTGTTTTTTAGACAATTAAGTATTACTTCAATAGTGTCATCAATATAACAAAAGGTTCTTTTTTGTTTGCCATCACCATATATTTTTATAGGTTTATTAAACTTAGCTTGTTTAATAAATTTAGATATAACAAAATCGGCCGATTGTTTTTTTCCATATGTGTTAAAAAATCTAAAAATCGTATAACTTAGTTTTTTTTCTTTTAAATAAGTTTTACAAAAACTTTCACCTAAATTTTTAACAATTGCATAGGGAATTCTTGAGTTTAAAGGAGTTGTTTCTTCATTTTGTGGAATAGTTACTGGCTCACCATAAACTTCAGAGGATGAAGAAAAGAAAATTCTCTTTATTTTATATTTGCTTGAAAGTGAAAAAATATTTTCAAAACCTCTAATATCTTTTAATACCTGTAAAGGTTTTTTTTGCGTCCTCTGAACACCCACTAAAGCTGCAAAATGAAAAACATATTCGAATTTGTATTTCTTAAATATTTTAGATATATCATCAAAGTTATTAATATCTATTTTGAAAAAATTTTTTTTGTTAATACTAAGATTAGATTTAAACCCAGTAATTAAATTATCTACAACAATAATATTGTAGGAATTATTTAATGATAGTTTTTTAACTAAAGCTGAACCTATAAAACCAGCTCCCCCCGTAACTAATATATTTACCATTTTAATAATATATTTTTAATTATTAGCAAACTTCTTAAATTAAACACTATAATTGGATCTCTTATTATAGATTTTATTAATAAATTAATAATATATATCTTTTTTTTTGTCATAAAAGAGTAATGTAGACTCTCAAAAGAATAAATATGAGCTAAAATTTTATTTTTTTCTAAATTCGATAGATTTTTGTAAATATCATTTTTTATTTTATTAGATATGATATTTAATCTTTTTGTTATTTTAGAGGTATCTCTTTCGTTCATACTTCTATATTGGTGATTTACAATCATCGAAGTGACAATACTGTAATTATAAATTTTATGATACCTCGATAATCTTAACCATAAATCCCAGTCTTCTGATCCAGATAAATTTCTATTTTCATCAAATTTAAATTCATTAAATATATTTTTTTTTAAGAACAAAGAGTTACAACTAATTGAATTACCGCTTAAAATTTTTTTATTGGTATTACCATTATTTATAATTTTTTTCTTATTTCCAGTTTTTTGATCTAATATTTCATATGATAGATGAAAAATTTCATTTTTTTTATTTGATTTTATTATTGAAGCTGCACTTTCTAGATGATTATCGTACAAAATATCATCAGAGTCAAAAAAATTTAAATACAAGCCTCTAGCCTTTTTAGCTCCGAAATTTCTAGCTGCACCTCGTTCTGAATTTTTAATCCAGAAATAATTTATTTTTTCACTGTTTAAATTTTTAACTTTTTCTTTAGTATTATCTGTACTTCCATCATCGACAACAATTATTTCATATTCATTAAAGTTATTTTTTAATATAGATTTTATTGCTTCAATAAGATTTTTTTCTCTATTAAAAGTAGGGATAATAATTGAGACTAATATTTTCATCTAAAATTTTTTGAAATTTCTATTACTATTTGAATAAATATTGTCAAAGTTAATTATAAAATAACTATTATTTGAATAATTTAATTTAAAAGTTTCATACTCTCCATACTTTTTTTGTTTAATTGAATAATATTCTAAAATATTATTTTCTAGAAGATTAATTTGATTTACGGTATATGTAATTTCTTTGATTTTGTTTAATTTGTAATTATCACTATATAAATTTATAATAGAAGAAACTCCCCACTTTTCAAACATTTGATATCCAAAGTACGTATTAAAAAAATTGTTATCATTTTTAACGAGTGAATATCTAATATTTTTCATAAAACTATTACTATCAAATAAAACAATTTCTGAATTTAAAATTTCTTTCTTATTTTCTTTTACATATTCTACCAAATCTCTCTCAATCCTCATTGTATTTGTTTGAGTAATACTATTACCTTGAGCAATTAATAATAAAAAAAATATAAGAAAGCTAATTACTGAAATATAATTTTTTTGAAAAACAATAAAAATTAATTTTATTAATATCATACTAACAAATATCGCAGGTATTATTAAATGTCTCCCAGCTGCACTGCCATTTAGTATTATTGGGATCATTATTATAAAAAATAATGATAAAAAATTTAGCAATATTTTTTTATCTATATTAAAATTATCTCTTCTTTTTATTGAATTAAAAATTAAATATACCAATGAAATATTTAATATGATAATTAAAAAAATGTTAAAAATTTTTAAATTTAATATCTCATAAATTCCATAAATTATATATTTTGCTAAATACCTTCCTCCAAGAAAGTTTACTAAATCACTTACTGATTTATTATCTTTACTTAAATTGATTATATGACTTTGTTCATTTAATGATAGACCAAATGAATTAAAGTATCTGTATAGAAGATAGAATATTGATATACTTATTATTATTAATAATAAATATAAATTTTTTTTATTAAGGCTTTTACTTGATATTAAATAGATCAAATAAAATATTGGTAAAAAAAATCCTATCTCATACCAAAACACTCCTAAAAGATATGAAATACAGGAAATAGCAAAATAAATTATTCTCTCATTTTTTTGATAAAGAATAAAAGTAATTATAGATACCAAATATATAGCCGATACAATATTGATATTTAAGAAAACAACATTATGAAATATTTCTGATTTGAATGGTAATAAATCAAATATTACAGCAGTAATAAATGCAGAAGAGTATGAACCAGCTAATATGTAAACTAGGTAAAAAATACAGATTACTAAAAAAAAAGTTGATAAAATAAGTAAAAAAAGTCCAATAATTACATTGTTTGAAATAAGTATATTTTGAAGATCAATAAATAAGAAATTTATGGGTCTATCAATACTAAGTTTAAAATAATCGAAAAAAAATATATATTTATTTTGAATAAATCTTAATTTATCTGCATAGGTATCTTGACCAAAAGAAAGTCTTTCTAATGTAAAATAATGTGAAGATATATGTATCAAAAATAATAATAGTATATATTTTTTACTATTACTTGAATTTTCAGAAGACATAACCTATTACCGTTAGTAATATATTATTCGACATTTATGAATTTTTTTTTATCCACATGGGGCCTAATTTTCTTTGCTGCAGTAATGGATGTTATAGGAGCATTTGTAGTTAAAGAAAAAATTAACAAACTCGGATCTGTTGACTATAGTGGTATTTACAATGTACTGGAATATTTGATTAATTTAGCTAAATTCCCAGCTGTCTGGTTCGGTACTTTCTTAATTTTAACAGCACCCTTACCATATGCATTAGCACTCAGTAGAATGGAATTATCTACTGCCTATCCAGTTATTGTTACATTAAATGCATTATTATTAATTCCTGTAGCAGTAATTTTTTTGAATGAAACTCTAACATTATATAAAATCCTGGGTTTTATTATAATAATTGTAGGATTATATTTTATTCATAAATAAAATTATGAAGGAAGAAATTTTAGTAGGATTAGGACAATTATTAGTTGAAGGTGGTGAGCCTATCAGGAACTTAGAGCGTGCGGAAATTATGATTAATGATGCTTCTAAAAAAAATTGTGATTTAATTATTTTGCCTGAGTGTATGGACTTGGGTTGGACACATCCGTCAGCAAAACTCGAAGCTCTAACAATTCCAGGAGAATATTCAGATAAAATTTGTGATTTAGCCAAAAAAAACAATATATATATTTGTTGTGGATTAACTGAAAAAGATAATAATGATAATAATATTTATAACTCAAGTATTATTTGTAATAATCAAGGTAAAATAATTTGCAAGTATAGAAAAATTAATGTTTTAAAAGAAGCATTCGATTTCTACTCAATTGGCAACAAATTATCTGTCGTGGATACTCCATTCGGAAAAATAGGATTAAATATTTGTTCTGATAATTATTATGACTCTTTAGAAATAGGGAACACTCTGGGTAGAATGGGTGCGCAAATAATATTATCTCCGTCATCTTGGACTGTTAATTATGATATTACAGAAGAAACTGATCCTTATGGAGAAAAATGGATTAAACCATATCATACTTTAGCTAAAATTTTTGACTTAGTAGTAGTTAGTACTACTAGTGTTGGTTACTTAGTGGGTGGTCCTTTTGAAGGAAGGAAAATGGTTGGATGTTCCCTAATAGTTGACAAAAATGGAGTAAAATATAGAGGTAAATTTAATGAAATTGCTGGTGATCTTGGTATTCAAAAAATAATAATACCTAAAAATAAATTTAAAGGAACAGATATTGGAAAAAATATAAATAAACTTAATTTATAATGATAATTTGTAATAAATGTATAATGGACCAAACAACAAAAGAGATAACTTTTGATGCAGAAGGTATATGTTCTTATTGTTATAAACATGAGGCATTAGATAGAGCCTTTCCTCAAAATAACAGTCACTTAAAATTAATAGATAAAATAAAAAAAGAGGGAATTGGTAAGAAATATGACTGCGTTGTTGGGTTAAGTGGTGGAAGAGATAGTAGTTATACGGTTCATCTCTTAAAAGAATATAACTTAAGAGCACTTGTAGTTCATTTTAATGATGGTTTTGGCAATCCTTTGGCAGGTGAAAATATAAAAAAAATAATTGATAAAACAAATTTTGAGCTCAGAAGCATTACATCTGATTGGAGAGAGTCAAAAGATATTAAAATCTCTTGTTTAAAAGCTTCTGTTCCAGACATTGAAATAGGTACAGATCTTGGAATAGCAACTAGTCTATACAGCACTGCATCTAAAGAAAATATTAAATATATTATTACTGGTACATCTTTTAGAACAGAGGGTATTGCTCCTCTAGACTGGAATTACCTTGATGGAAAATATTTAAAATCAATTCATAAAATTTATGGAACAACAAAATTAAGAAAATGGAAACATGATGATGCTGGTTTTAATTTAGATCTAAAAGAAATGTTATACTATACAATTTTTAAAAGAATACAGATGATTCCTTTACTATATTATGAAAACTATGTAAGAAATGATGCTGAAGAAATCATAAAGAAAATATATGATTGGAAAAATCCTGGAGCCCACTATTTTGATGACTTGTATCAAAGTTTAATTTTTTACGTATTGAGAGTTAAATTCAATATAGATTTTAGAAAGTTTAATTATAGTGCTTTAATACGTTCAAAACAAATGACTAGATCAGAAGCTTTAGAAAGAATCAAAGAAATTTATGTTATTGAAGATAAAAAGATTATCGATCTTTGTATTAAAAGATTAGGATTAAGCAAAAAAGATTTTGATGAAATTCTTCAAAAAGATAAAAAATCATTTAGAGATTATAAAACAAATTACAGAATAGTAAAATTATCTAAAATTATAATTTTGATATTGTCAAAGTTAAATATTTTACATCCATCAACATATTATAAATTTTTTTGAAAATCTTTTTTATTAATATTTATTAATTCAGAAATTAAGTATAATGGTCTTTTTCTACTTTCATCAACACCTCTCCACAAATACTCACCTAAAATACCTAAAGTCATAAGTTGTACACCTCCAAGTATCAATACTATTACCATTAAAGATGTATAACCTGGAACATTTATTCCATAGATAAATTTTTCTAAAACCAATATTATAGAGTACACAAAACTAAATAAGCTTAAAATCAAACCAATGTATGTAATTAATCTTATTGGAAATGAAGAGAAAGATACAAAAGAGTCGACAGCTAGTTTGGTAAGCGAAAATATATTATAAGAAGATCTACCATATTTTCTCTCTCTCTGATCATATGTAATTACATCTTGTTTGTATCCCATCCACGAAATTATTCCATTGAGCATTCTATTTGTTTCTTTAAATCTTTTTAAATTAATAATAATTTTTTTATCTATAAGCCAAAATGCAGAAGAGCCGTCTTTTGGATAATTTTTTAAAATAGAATATTTTATAAATAGAGAATAAAATAATTTTGATAGTAATTTGTTGATAAAACTTTGATTTCTATATTTTCTAACAGTCCAAACAATTTCTGTTCCAGCTTCCCACTTATTGATTAGTTTACTTATTATTTCTGGAGGTTCCTGTAGATCTGCAGTTATTAATATTGCTGCGTCGCTATTTATCGAATGTTCAAAACCTGCTGAAATTGATATATGACTTCCAAAATTTCTTGACAATTTTATACATTTTATAGATTTTTTAATTTTTGCAAGTTTTTTTAACTTAATAAATGTATTATCTGAACTACCATCATCTACAAATATGTATTCAAACTTATATTTTTTTATTTTTTTAATTATTTTATCTAGTTCTTTATAGGTTTTTTCAATATTATATTCTTCATTAAAACAAGGAATTACTATTGAGATTGTTTTTTTAATCATTTACTGTTGATTATATAAATAAAATTAAAAAAAAAGGAAAAAATTGAATTTAAAATATATTAAAGATTATTGGAATAATTCAGCTAAAAAATCTAAAATATCTTCTGAAATTTCTCAAACATCTAGAGATCCTTTCTTAGCAGATTTAGAAAGAAGTTTTGTGATCTCATGTCTTAAAAAAAATTATCATTGTCTAGAAATTGGTTGTGGCGATGCAATAAATACATTTCATTATATTAAAAATGTTAAAAGCATACTAGCAACAGATAATTCTGAAAATTTATTAAAAATTGCTAATAAAAAATTAAAACTTAAAAAAATAAAAAACTTAACCTTTGAAAATTTATCAGCAATAGAAATACCCAAAACTTTCATTAATAAATTTAATTGTGTAATATCGCAAAGATGTATTATTAATTTAAGCACATGGGATAATCAAAAAAATACGATTAAAAAGGTTCACTCTTCATTAAAAAAAAATGGAGTTTTTGTTTTAACTGAAGGATTTGAAGATAGACTTAATAATTTGAATATTCTAAGGAATAAATTTGGACTCAAAAAAATTAATGTAGCTAAATACAATAAGTTCTTAAAAGTTAATAAATTTGAGAAATATATAAAAAAATATTTTAAAATTAAAAGAATATATAATTATGGATCATATACAATTTTATCACACTTATTTCATCCTTTGATTGTCTCGCCAAACAATCCACTTCACAATTCAAAAATTAATGAAATATCAATGATGTTTCAAAAAAATAATGTTTTTCAAAATGATATTATATCTAAATATAGTTATAATATTGGATATTTATTAACAAAAAAATAAAATTAAAAAAAATTTTTAATTTTTTCACAAATTATTTTCGCTTGTTTTGTAGATATATGGTCACCTATTGGAAGAACCAGTCCACTCATATTAGCTTTGTAGGCATTTGGAAAATATTTAGATTGAAGATTATATTTTTTTTTATAATATTTTTCTTTGGGCATAAATTGAGCACCAATATTTGTTTCAATATTATTTTTATATAAATAATTTTTTAATTTATTTCTTAATAAATTATTTTTTAAAATAATATGGTAAGATTGATAGTTGCAATGAATTTCACTTTTTTCATTTGTAATCATAATATTTTTGTTATTTCTAAAATTTCTGTTGTAATATTCTGCTATTTTTCTCCTATTTTTTATATTTTTACTAATTGTAGATAATTGATCCAACGCAAGAGCTGAGTGTAATTCACTTATCCGATAATTTAATCCAGAATATATGAAATCCTTATTTTTATTTGATAATCCATGATTTTTATAAGATTTCATAAAATTATAATCCTTTTTGGATTTTGCAATAATAATACCTCCTTCTGATGAAGTTATTATTTTTCTTGGATGTAAACTAAAACATGAAATATCTCCAAATAGACCACTAAGTTTATTATTGAATTTAGAGCCAAAACTACATGCCGCATCCTCAATTAATTTAATTTTGTACTTTTTGCATATTTTTAATAATTGATTAATATTACAAATATTTCCAAACTCATGCACAACAATAATAGCTTTAGTTTTCTTATTAATTTTTTTTTCAATTTTATTTATATCTATACAAAGATTTTCAATATCAATATCTACAAAAACTGGTTTTGCTCCTACGTTTTCCACTACGTTAGCGGTTGCTATATATGAGAAAGCTGGAATTATGACTTCGTTATCTTTGGATATTCCTAATGCGATTAAAGCTAAATGAAGTGCAGCAGTACCACTTGAAACTGCAATACAATTGTTTGTTTTAAAATAGAGATTTAATTCTTTTTCAAATCTATTAGTGTAAAAACCATTTATTAAATTTCCTGAATTTAAAATTTTATTGATTTTTTTATTTAAGCTTTTTGAAAATAATGGTTTAGATAACCTAATCATTTATTTTTAAGCCATTCTGCTGTTTTTTTAATTCCCTCAGATAAGCCAATTTTTGCTTTGAATCCAAGTATTTTTAACGATTTATCTACTGAGGGTATTCTTAATTCAATATCTGCAGATAAAGATGGTTTAAAAATGATTTTCGATTTTGAGTCTAAAACTCTACACACTGTTTGAGCTAATCCATATATTGTGATTATTGCTTTACTATTTCCTATATTAAAGCTTTGACCTTTTGATTTAGGATTATTAAGAATTTTTAAAATGCAATCAATAAAATCGTCGACATAACACCAGGCACGAATTTGTGAACCATCACCATATATAAATATATCTTCATTTCTAACTGCTTTTTTAATAAAATTAATAAGAGCACCCTCACCAGTTTGCCCAGGGCCATATATGTTAAATGGCCTTACTGTGGTTGTTGGAAGCTTATATTTGTTGTAATAAGCTAGTACAAGATGCTCAGCAGCTAATTTACTAACTGCATATGTCCATCTCGCTTCACCGGCTACACCTGATATAGCATTTGTTTCTTCATCAGATTTATATGCGTAGTTTCCAAATATTTCTGAAGTCGAAAAATCTATAAAATTATTTTTAATTTTATTTATTCTTGCAGCTTCAAGTGTGTTTGATGTTCCTATAAAATTTACTTGCATAGTTTTTACTGGATTTTTTATTACTGTATCAATACCTGCTATAGCTGCAGCATGTATAACTATATCAGATCCTTGCATTGATCTTTTCAATAAATCATAATCCAATACATCTCCTTTTATAATTTTTATATTTTTATGATTTAAAAATTTTGATTTTGATAAAGTATCTCTTGTAAAGTTATCATATACAATCAACTTATTATAATCTATTAGCTGAGAAATAAGTTTATTAGCAATAAAGCCTGCTCCACCAGTTATAAAAATTTTTTTATTTTTTATTTTTTTGTTTTCACTTACCTTTTTCATAAATAGTTTCAATTATTTCAGTAACTTTTAGACCATCTAAAGCATTTGTTTTTATTTTTGAATTATTTTTTAATACATCAATTGCGTTTTGCATTACTAAAGCATGATTTATTTGATTATTTTCATATTCTTTGTAGTATGTTGGTATATCTCTTCTATATTTATCAATAGATACTGAATTTTCAACATCACAAATTTTAAGATTGTCAAGATATTGACCTTCGATCTTTATATTACCTTTTTCGCCGATGATTGAAATTGAACTTTCAAAATGCTTTTTAAATGCAGATATTGAAAAATTAATTACACATAAAGCACCTTTTATTGTCTCTAATCTTACTGTTCCACTATCTTCAAATTCTATATTTTTATTTTCACGAAATTTTAAGAGTTTTGACTCAATATTTTTAACATCTCCAAAAAGCCAATATATTGTATCAATAAAATGACTAAATTGTGTATAAAGAACACCTCCATCTTGATTAATTTTTCCATGCCAATCTTGACTTGTAAAATAATTATCATCTCTATTCCAAAAACAATTAACATTTACAAAATATATTTTTCCTAAATTATTGTTATCTATTAAATTTTTTACATAATTTATAATTGGAGAATATCTATTTTGCATTACAACAAAAACTTTTTTATTTTTATCTATTGAAGCTTTTATTATATTTTCAGCATCCTGTTTTGTTAAAGCCATAGGTTTTTCAATTAAAACATTTTTTGAAGACTGAAGTACTTTAATTGAATCTGAAGCATGCATTCCATTTGGAGTTGCTACATTCACTATGTCGACATTAATATTAGAAGAAATAAAATCATCTAAACTTTCAAATTTTTCACAATTATTTAAATTAATATTTTTTATATTTTTATCTATAACAGCTACTAATTCAGCATAAGGATTTTTCCGGATATAATCTATGTGTTTTATTCCAATTCTACCACATCCAAGTACTGCAAATTTTATTTTACTCATACTCTTTTACTTCATCTTTTATTAATTTATATTTTTTGTTAGAAATATTACAAATTGCAATATCATTATTATCAAAAAGTAATCTACTACCCGATTTACTCATCCACCCAATTCTTTTAGCAGGATTTCCAACAACTAACTCAAACATTTTAGTATTTTTGGTTATTACTGATCCCGCTCCTATAAAACTATATTCACTTAAAATTACGCCACACACAACAGTTGCATTAGCACCTATAGTTACACCTTTTTTAATAATTGTTTTTTTAAATTCTTTTTTTCTATCAACAAAAGATCTAGGGTTTATAACATTAGTAAATACTACTGAAGGTCCTATAAAAACATCATCTTCACATGTTATTCCTGAGTAAACACTTACATTGTTTTGTATTTTTACATTTCGACCAATCTTGACGTCATTTGAGATAAATACATTCTGGCCGATTATACAATTCGGACCAATTGAACATCCATTCATAATATGGGTAAAATGCCAAATTTTTGACCCCCTGCCTATACAAGCAGGATCGTCAATAATTGATGTTGGGTGTGAAAAATAATCATTCATTTAATATAAATTTAATCTTTGTTGTTATATATTTAATCTCTTTATATGAAAGATATTGATGTATTGGGAGAGATAGAACTTCTTTGCTAAGTTTATCACTCATAGGAAATTTTTGATTTTTATTAAAAAATTTTTTGTATGCTTTATGTTTATACATAGGATTGGGATAATAAATAATTGTTGGAATTGAGTAATTTTTAAGTTTTTCAATTAAGAGATTTCTTTTTCTATTTATAATTTTTACTGTAAATTGATGAAATATATGATCAGAATATTTATTCAC
>MDTG01372221.1_pt1 | contig 23807 bp, 20 predicted proteins | sample 811421 | NCBI WGS metagenome assembly MDTG01 (sample SAMN05326645, study PRJNA326480) | marine metagenome | isolation source: seawater | place: Pacific Ocean: South East | collected 2011
TCATGAAGGATGCTTATTCATTCGATTTAAATTATCAAAGTGCAAAACGTTCATACAATCTTATGTTCATGAGTTATCTGCGAACATTTGGCCGTATGGGTCTTAAAGCAATACCAATGCGAGCTGATACTGGACCAATTGGTGGTGACTTAAGCCACGAGTTCATCATTTTAGCCGAAACTGGTGAAAGTGAAGTTTTTTATGACAAGAATTTTTTGACTTTTGAAACACCATTTATTGGAGACTTGAACGAAACTGCTCTTGAGGAATGTTTTTCAAAATGGACTCATCCTTATGCAGCTACCAAGGAATTGCATGACCCGAACAAAAATGAAGAATTGGGTAGTAACATTCTATCTGCTCGAGGGATTGAAGTAGGACATATTTTCTATTTTGGAAAAAAATATTCCCTTGCGATGGGTGCTACAGTTACAGGTCCAGAAGGAAATAAAGTCATTCTAGAGATGGGTTCTTATGGAATTGGTGTTTCTCGCCTTGTGGGAGCGATAATTGAAGCCTCGCACGACGAATTCGGAATAATCTGGCCAGATACTATTGCACCATTTTCCGTTGGCTTAATCAATGTTGCAGTTAGCAATAATGACTGTGACAGGGAATGTGAAAATATTTACATCAAGTTGCGAGATGCAGGTATTGAAACCCTCTATGACGATAGAAATGAGCGTGCAGGAGGAAAGTTCGCGGAAATGGATCTCATTGGTCTGCCTTGGCAGATAATTGTTGGTCCCAAAGGACTTAAAGATGGCAAAGTTGAATTGAAACGACGCTGCACCGGAGAACATCTAGAACTTTCCATCGAAAACGCTCTGACAAGGATTTCTAGCACATGATCTTTTGTGCTTTCGAAAGAATGATCGCGATGCGTTATTTGAGGTCGCGACGGCGAGATGGCTTTGTTTCTATTATAGCAGGTTTCAGTTTGATTGGCATAGCACTTGGTGTTGCAACATTAATTATTGTTATGTCGGTAATGAATGGGTTTAGAGCAGAGTTGCTTAATAGAATCTTGGGGCTTAATGGCCATATAGGGATCTCCGCTGCTTTAGACCGAGGGCTAGAGGATTTTGATAAAATAGCTAAGAATATTCAAAACATTCCCGGGGTTTCTCGTGTCACCCCTATAATTGAAGGGCAGGCAATGGCAACGGTGAGAGGTGAGGCTGCTGGAGTGTTGATAAGAGGTATCCGAGCAAAAGATTTAAAAAAACACAAGATTTTAGTTGATAATATAGAAAATGGTAGTGTTAATAATTTGTATAAGGGAGGTGCAGCTATAGTGGGCACTCGTTTTGCTGCACGGTATGGTCTCCAAATAGGAGATGCTTTTTCTTTAGTTGCACCCACTGGGCGACAAACTGCTTTTGGAACACTTCCAAGGATAAAGCGTTTTTTTGTTGCCGCCACTTTTGAAATTGGAATGTTTGAGTACGACTCTAGATTTATTTACATTCCACTAAACACTGCAAGGAAATTTTTTAACTATCAGCCTGGAACCGTCTCGACGCTTGAGGTAATGCTAAATGACCCGGATGAGATTGCAGCGAAGAGTTTAGCTATCAAGAAAGTTTCTGATATTCAATTACGCCTGTTGGACTGGCAGAATGCAAATTCTGGGTTTTTTAATGCCATACAGGTTGAACGAAATGTTATGTTTTTGATTTTAACTCTTATTATAGTTGTAGCTGCTTTTAATATAATATCCGGTCTCATTATGTTGGTAAAAGATAAGGGAAGAGATATCGCTATCCTTAGAACTATCGGTGCAACTAAGGGTGCGGTAACGCGTGTTTTTTTATTGTCTGGTATGTCGGTCGGATTAATTGGTACTGCTACAGGGTCTGTAATAGGTTTAGTGTTTGCGCTAAATATTGAAACCATACGCCAATTGATTGAAAAATTATCTGGGTCAGAGATTTTTGCGGCGGAAATCTATTTTCTTTCTAAATTGCCAGCAAAGGTTGATGCTGGAGAGGTAGCAATGGTGATCGCATTGGCATTAGGACTAAGTTTCCTGGCAACAATTTATCCTGCCTGGAGAGCAGCAAAACTTGATCCAGTGATGGCTCTTCGATATGAGTGAAAAAACATCGATCCTGCAGCTTGATTGTATCTCACATTCATTTCAACAGGGCGATAAGAAATTAGATGTGTTGCGGGGTGTTGATTTATCAATTGAGTCCGGAGAAATTGTGGGGTTGTTGGGGCCATCAGGGTCAGGAAAATCAACTTTGCTACATATTGCTGGTTTGTTAGAAAAACCGCACGCTGGAAAAGTATTTTTGAACGGGCAAGCCTGCAGTGAGATTAATGATAATGCAAGAACCGCGCTTCGTCTCAGTCACCTCGGGTTTGTTTATCAATTTCATCATTTGTTACCAGAATTTACTGCGCTAGAAAATATTATTTTACCGCAAATGTTAGCAGGCAAGGATAGAAAAATTGCACGCAATACAGCTTTTGAACTTCTATCCAATGTTGAACTCGTTGAGCGTGCTGCTCATATGCCTTCAGAACTCTCTGGTGGAGAACAACAGCGTGTGGCTATCGTTCGCGCTCTTTCTAACAGTCCTAAAATTTTACTGGCAGATGAGCCAACAGGTAACCTTGATGAGGAAACAGCGTTAAAGATATTTGGTGTTTTTAAAGATACGGTAAAAAATTCAGGTGCCGCAGCATTAATAGCTACTCATAATATTGAATTGGCTACTAAAATGGATAGAACGGTGAAACTACAAGACGGAAAACTAGTTTAGTTAATAATTCGAAGAATTCCCTAATTTTCACGTTCACAGTTAAGCTATTTTATAAAATGTGTTAACGATTCGTTCTTTTTATGTAAACTAAAATGTTTTCTTTTTTATTTAAACCTTAAGCGCAAAATGTAGTGGGTCTCGTCGCTTTTAGGAGTATTATTTAGTGAGTTCTTGAATTGTTCTTCTTTTACAAATTTAAGATGGTTTTGTTAGACAATGCCACATTCTAATTTCGTACATTTGCGAGTGCATTCTGCATATTCCTTATCAGAGGGTGCTTTAAAAATCCCTCAATTAATTGATTTAACAAAAGAATTCAAAATGCCTGCTGTTGCGATTACTGACAATGGTAATTTGTTTGGTGCTTTGGAATTCGCAATTACTGCAAGAAAAAATGGTGTTCAACCGATAATTGGGTGTGAATTGTCCGTTGTGCGGGAGGGAGTAAATCCTCAAGTGCAGAAGAAACCCGCGAGGGATTTTTATTCTGAATATGATCAATTAGTGTTGCTAGTTCAAAATCGCACCGGGTATGAAAACCTGATTTCACTTGCGAGTAAGGCTTATCTTCAGACACCAACGGGAGAACATCCCCGAATCCAAATGGACTGGTTAATTGGCAACACGTCAGGCCTGATTGCTCTAACCGGAGGACCATGTGGATCAATAAATCGTCTTCTTGAACAACGAAAAAATGAAAAAGCTATAGAAAAATTAGAGCAGTTAAAAGAGCTTTTCACCGACAGATTATACATCGAGCTAATGCGGCATGGGGTGGAAAACGAGTACCTTTTAGAAGAACAATTAATAGAATTAGCTTACCTATATGAAATACCGCTTGTAGCAACCAACAACTGTTACTTCTCTGATGAGTCAATGTACGAGGCCCATGATGCACTTCTTTGTATCGCTCAGAGCGTCCATGTTGCTACTAGTGAACGCCGTCGTTTAACACCTTCTCACTGCTTCCGTAGCCCCAAGGAGATGCAAAAGTTATTTAAAGACATACCAGAAGCCCTTGATAATACAGTTACAATTGCTCAAAGATGTTCATTTATGCCTGAAGAGCATGTTCCGATTTTACCCGTTTATCCGCTGCATGAAGGAAAGAATGAGACAGAAGAACTACGGATTTTTGCCAAAAATGGTCTCAATGCTCGATTAGGACTTTTAAATAAATCACAGGAGGAGAAAAAAGTTTATCACGACCGTCTTGATTTTGAGCTTTCTACCATCACTCAAATGGGATTTCCGGGATATTTTCTTATTGTCGCAGATTTTATCCGGTGGGCGAAGGAGCAAAAGATTCCAGTTGGCCCAGGTAGAGGATCCGGTGCCGGTTCAGTTACCGCTTGGGCGTTGACAATTACAGATTTGGATCCGCTGCGTTTCGGATTGCTATTTGAGAGATTTTTAAATCCGGAGCGCGTTTCAATGCCTGATTTTGATATCGATTTTTGTCAGGAACGGCGCGATGAAGTAATCAAATATGTTCAAGAGAAATATGGAGCGAATAAGGTTGCACAAATTATAACTTTTGGAAAATTACAGGCACGGGCGGTCCTGCGTGATGTAGGACGGGTGTTGGGTATTCCTTATGGATATGTTGATAAAATTTGCAAACTTATTCCATTTAATCCTGCAAAACCACCAACATTAGAGCAGGCCCTAAAAGAAGAACCTGAATTGTGCCGATTGCGTGAGGAAGATGAACAGGTCGAGCAACTTTTAGATATAGGTATGAAATTGGAGGGCCTCTACAGGCATGCGTCTACCCATGCTGCAGGAGTGGTTATTGGAGATCGCCCCTTGGATAAGTTAGTGCCTCTATATCGTGACCCGCGTTCTGACATGGCCGCTACACAGTTTTCGATGAAATACGCGGAAGCCGCCGGCTTGGTGAAATTTGATTTTCTTGGGTTGAAAACTTTGACAGTTCTTGAACGAGCAGTTGGTTTGCTTCGAGAAAAAAATATTGATGTTACACTTTCTGATTTACCTCTGGATGATGAGATAACATTCAAAATGCTTAGTTCAGGCGAAACTGTTGGTGTTTTTCAGCTAGAAAGCTCTGGAATGCGTGACGTGTTGCGTCAGTTGAGACCAGATAAATTTGAGGATATCATTGCGTTGGTGGCGCTTTATCGCCCGGGGCCAATGGACAATATCCCGCGTTATATTGCTTGCAAGCACGGTACAGAGAAACCTGATTATTTACATCCTCAATTACAGGATATTTTGCAAGAAACATTTGGTGTAATGATTTATCAAGAGCAGGTAATGCAGATTGCACAAAAGCTCTCAGGATTTTCTTTGGGTTCGGCTGACTTGCTCCGGCGAGCTATGGGCAAAAAAATAAAATCTGAAATGGAAGCGCAGCGACAAAGTTTTGTGGACGGAGCGGTAGAACGAGGAGTGGCTAGGGATCAAGCAGAACGAATTTTTCAACAAGTCGACAAATTTGCTGGCTATGGATTCAATAAATCGCATGCAGCAGCTTATGCGTTGCTTGCATACCAAACAGCTTGGTTGAAGGCCAACCATCCAGTAGAGTTTTTTGCAGCATCGATGACATTGGATCTTGGAAACACAGAGAAACTTAGTATTTTCCGACAAGAATTGGAGAGATTGGCTATAGACTTGCTTCCACCCCACATCAATTTTTCTCAGGATGTATTCAGTGTAGAACACGTTAATGGCAAAAGTGTTGCAATTCGGTATGCGCTCACCGCCATAAAAAATGTTGGTTTGCAAGCAATGCAAGCTTTGGTTGAGAATCGAAAAAAAAATGGATCTTATGCCTCTCCTTTTGACTTTGTTGAACGACTGGGTGCTCGTGCAGCAAACAAGCGTATGTTAGAAAATCTCATATTAGCTGGAGCGCTCGACTGTTTAAAACCTAATCGACGGCAGTTGTTTAATGAGGTGGATAAACTGATAAAGACCGCTAATGCCGCGGAAAGAGAAAAGGATAGTACTCAAGAAAATTTGTTTGAAGGCGGTATTTCAATATTAGAGGATGGAGAAAAAGATACAGATATAAACGATTGGTCTCCATTGGAAAAGCTAAAGTATGAATTTGACGCTGTTGGCTTTTATTTATCCGCGCATCCTTTAGATATTTACGGTCAATCGTTGAAGAAATTAGGCATCGTTTCCTTTGACCAACTTTCTATGAATGCGGTCGGAGGGTCTTCAAAACTAGCCGGTGTTGTTATTCATAAGCAGGAGAGGACGTCTGCACGGGGTAACCGCTTTGCCTTTCTTCAAGTGTCTGGAATTAATGGTATTTTTGAAGTAACACTATTCTCAGAAATCTTAGCCCAATCGAGAGAGGTGATTGGATCGGGTAAGCCGCTGTTATTTACCTGTGAGACGCGCACAGATGCTAGTGGAGCATTGAGACTAACGGTACTTGAAATTAAAGAATTGGATAAAGCACTTGCGTCAATAGGTTCGGGTATAAAAATTAATGTCAAGACTGAAGAAGCATTGACTAAACTGCAAAAAACAATAACAAATAGTGCTTCGGGAAAAGGTCGAATTCGGCTAATTCTGGATGTAGGAGAAGCGGATAAAGTAGAACTTGCACTTGCTGATACATACGAAATATCTGCAGAATTACGTGCTTCCATTGAATCTCTTCCAGGAATAGCCAGCATTAACGACATGTAATGATGAGTTATGGCAATAAAAAACTATTTTTTATTATTAATTTGCTTGAAAATTAAAGATCTTCAGTTTATCACATTATTTGTCACAATTCGCACGTGAACAGACGGTTTTTCTTTTATCATGATTAGCTGTTCCGGTGTAGGAATGAATTGTTCTTGCCATGGTTCACGGAGGCTTAACCGGAAAAGAGGAATAAATAATGGCTATGCCAACATTTACCATGCGGCAACTTCTTGAAGCGGGAGTTCATTTTGGACACCATACTCGTCGTTGGAATCCAAGAATGGAACCGTTTATATTTGGTGTTCGAAACGGAATACATATTTTAGACCTGCGTCAGACCGTGCCGATGCTTCATGCCGCTTTAAAGTCGGTCAGAGATACAGTCGCAGGGGGTGGACGCGTCCTTTTCGTTGGCACAAAGCGACAGGCGAGTGATCAAGTTACTGAAGCTTCGCAACGTTGCGGACAATATTATATCAATCACCGTTGGTTAGGCGGTATGCTTACGAATTGGCGGACTATTACTGACTCTATAAAGCGTCTCAAAGAATATGATGAATTATTGTCTCAGGATGACGTTGGTTTAACGAAAAAAGAGCTGCTTATAAGAACACGCGAGCGAGATAAACTGGAACGGGCACTTGGTGGTATTAAAGATATGGGGGGCCTTCCTGATATTTTGGTGGTTATTGATACTAATAAAGAGTCTATTGCCATAAAAGAGGCACAAAAGCTGGGTATACCAGTGATCGGCATAGTTGATAGCAACAGTGATCCACGGGGAATCACTTATCCTGTTCCTGGTAATGATGATGCAATGCGTTCAATTGTTCTTTATTGTAGTCTCTTCTCTGATGCCGTCTTAGACGGCCTCCAGCAGGAAGCTCTTTCTTCTGGTGAAGATTTAGGAGAAAGCCCTGACGCAACTGTTGCAAGTAAAGAGGATTTGCCAACTGACGATATTTCCAAAAAACCTACGGATGTTTCTTAAACACATTAGAATAAATTACTCAACCTAATATCAAATTGAGATAGGAAGATATGCCGGATATAACTGCATCAATGGTGAAAGAGTTGCGTCAAAAAACAGGCGCAGGAATGATGGATTGCAAAAATGCATTATCGGAAGCACGCGGAGATATTGAGGCAGCTATTGATTGCCTTCGCAAGGCGGGTTTGGCGGCTGCTGAAAAAAAATCCGGGCGCACTGCGGTGGAAGGTTTGGTGTCCGTGTCAACAAATGGTAACAGAGGGGCTATTGTTGAAATAAATGCAGAGACAGATTTTGTGGCGAGAAATCAACAATTTCAGGAATTTGCCGCGGCAACCGCAAATATTTGTTTAGAAACAGGTGAGGATGTTGATAATCTCAAAGCAGCCTCGCTCGCAGAAGGAAAAACCGTTGAAGAAGTACTTACCAACCTTGTTTCCACGATTGGTGAAAATATGGAGCTAAGGCGTGCCGATTTTCTCTCAGTACCGAACGGTATTGTCTCAAGTTATGTTCATAATGCAGTAGTACCGGGTTCCGGAAAAATTGGTGTTTTGCTCGGAATGCAGTCTGATGGGGACGCAGGCACTTTAGAAGCGCTTGGCAAAAAAATCTCAATGCATGTTGCGGCAGCGGCTCCTCTTTACTGCACAATTGATGACGTCGATGCGCATGCTTTGAAACGAGAAAAAGAAGTTCTTATTGGACAAGCACGGCAATCCGGCAAACCAGATGATATTGTTGAAAAAATGGTAGAGGGTCGTTTGCGTAAATATTTTGAGGAGGTGGTTCTCGAAGAACAGCAATACGTGATTGACGGTGAGACCAAGGTAAAAAAGGTGCTTAAAGACGCGGAAGAAGAGGTTGGAGCTTCTGTTAAAATTACAGGATTTATTCGTTACGTTCTTGGGGACGGAATTGAACGGAAAGAAGAAGATTTTGCTTCGGAGGTAGCAGCCGCCGCGCAAGGTTAGAGGAAAACATACATACAAGGGTTGAACGGATAATTATATGGGCATGAATTCTGGCACAATCACTTATCGCCGAGTTTTGCTTAAGCTGTCTGGCGAAGCTTTAATGGGTGAAAGAGAATTTGGTCTGGATACTTCAACAATAGATCGAATTGCAGATGAAATTAAAGCAGTTCGCAAACTCGGAGTACAGTTATGTTTAGTTATCGGCGGCGGAAACATCTTTCGCGGCGTTGAAGCTGCAAGTCAGGGGCTTGAGAGAGGAACTGCCGACTACATGGGAATGTTGGCTACTGTTGTTAATGCTCTTGCTGTTCAGGGTGCTCTCGAGCAGGCAGAAATACACACAAGAGTTTTATCGGCAATACCTATGGCAACAGTTTGTGAGCCATACATCAGGCGGCGGGCTATTCGTCATATGGAAAAAGGTCGTGTGGTTATCTTTGCCGCTGGAACAGGAAGTCCCTATTTCACCACAGATACAGCCGCCGCGCTTCGTGCAGTCGAAATGGACTGTGATGCTTTATTGAAAGGCACTCAAGTCGATGGTGTTTATTCAGCGGATCCCTTTAAAGATAAAGATGCAGAACGGTATAGTCGATTAACCTATCACGACGTCCTCTCTCGGGATTTGAAAGTTATGGATGCATCAGCAATTGCTTTATGTCGAGAAAATACAATACCGATTCTTGTTTTTTCCCTTCACAATCCTGGTGAATTTGCAAAGGTTCTCATGAATGACGGGACGTTTACTGTCATAGATGGAGAGGAGTAGTAATATGGCTGAGCCTAATATATCTGATCACAAGCGTCGTATGGTGGGGGCTCTTGAAGTTTTTAAATCGGAATTAGTAGGATTGAGGGCTGGGCGTGCTTCGGCTGCGTTGCTCGAGCCGGTTGTCGTAGAAGCTTATGCCCAACCGATGCCCATAAATCAGGTGGCTACAGTTAGTGTTCCTGATGCGCGAATGGTTACTGTGCAAGTTTGGGATCAAGGTCTTGCGCCTGCTGTCGAAAAAGCAATTTGTGATGCTGGACTTGGACTAAACCCTCAACGGGAAGGAGTTCTAATTCGTGTTCCAATTCCTCAGTTGACCGAGGATCGTCGAAAAGAATTAACAAAAATTGCTCAAAAATATGCCGAACAGGCAAAAATTGCTGTTAGAAATATCCGTCGAGATGGAATGGATGGATTAAAAAGATTAGAAAAAGAAAGCCAAATCTCAAAGGATGAACAAAGGGCTTGGGAAGCTGATCTGCAAAGTCTGACAGATGAACATGTCTCTAAAATTGACGAATTTTTAGAAGCTAAAAAACAAGAGATTATGCAGGTATAAAAGTGGAGTTAATACGATCAGAAACTGGATTACCGCTTCCTGCACCGACTCACGTCGGTATCATTATGGATGGCAATGGGCGATGGGCGCAAAGCAAAGGTCTTCCCAGAATTGCTGGTCACCGGCAGGGGGCAGAGTCTGTTCGTGAGGTCGTATCAAGTGCAATGGAATTGGGAATTCAATATCTTACTCTTTTTGGATTTTCCTGTGAGAATTGGAAAAGGTCTCAATCAGAGGTCTCTGCGTTGATGGGACTTCTTCGTCTCTATCTTAGACAGGAAGTAGTTGAATTAGATAGGCAGGGGGTTCGTTTGAGATTTATAGGTTATCGAGAGCGTTTACCTCGTGATATAGTAACACTTATACAGGGTGCAGAAACGAAAACGAGTAATAACAATACTCTCACCTTAACTATTGCGCTAAGCTATGGTGCAAGGCAGGAAATTACTACTGCCGCGCAGAAATTGGCAATGTTGGCAGCAAAAGGTAAGATTGAACCCAATAACATTACCGATGAAATATTTGGTCAGTATTTGGAAACCGCAACAATTCCCGACCCTGACCTAATTATCCGAACCAGTGGCGTACAAAGAATTAGCAACTTTCTTCTGTGGCAGCTTGCTTATGCGGAGTTGGTTTTTATTGACATAAATTGGCCAGATTTTTCAAAAAAGAACCTTGAGGAGGCTGTTGATGAATTTAATCGCCGCGAACGGCGATATGGTGCTTAGTGCAGACTCAAAAGGTTCTCAATTAAAGAAACGAGTTATATCGGCCGTCTTTCTTACACCCTTGGTAACAATTGTTTTGATTTTTGGTTTTCCTTGGTTTGATATTCTGGTCGTATTTTCAGTTGTGGTTATGGGGTTCGAATGGGGAAGGATGGCTTTCAGAGAATTTCGTATCTTGGTCTTTTTATGCATGGTTTGTTTGGGTGGAGGAGTTGGAGCCATTGCAATTGCAAATAGTTTTTACTCTACGTTATGTGCGTTGATAGCTTTTGTTTTAATGGTAGGAGGATTGTTTGTCTCAATTCCACGGCAGGCCGCAATCAATTTGTGCGCCCTTTGTGTAATCGGAACAACGGGGGTTGCTTTAATTTGGCTTAGATCTTTAACAGCAATGGGGTTTGAAATTGTGCTGTGGTTGCTTGTAACTGTATGGGTTACTGATACGGGGGCGTATATTTTTGGTAAATTATTTGGTGTGCGCAGGATGGCGCCGAACGTAAGTCCCGGAAAAACTTGGGTTGGATTAGTGGCGGGTGCCTTTTTGGCTAGCTTATGGGGTTTTTTCTTCTCAATTTATTTTTTGATTGGAACACCGGTATTAATGTTAATAACTAGCGGTGTGCTTGCATTTATTTCTCAGGCAGGTGACCTTACAGTTTCGATGGCTAAACGGTTTTATAAAGTGAAGGATACAGGACATTTGATACCAGGGCATGGGGGAATTTTAGACCGTACTGATGGTTTGATCTGGACTTCACCGCTTGTTGCTCTGGTTATATCGCTCTCGGGTGGAAAAATTCCGTCGTGGCTATGATGTCTAGAAAGACAAGTGAAAAAGATGTTAGAAAAGTCTCAGTGCTTGGCTCCACAGGGTCAATAGGTTGTAGTACGCTTGATATAATTTTACGAAACCCAAGTTTGTATCGGGTTGAGGTGTTAACTGCTCATAAATCTGTCGAACTATTGGCAAATCAAGCACGGAGGACTCAGGCCCGCCTTGCCGTAATAGGGGATAAAGAAAAATACGCAGAGTTGAAAGAATTACTATCTGGGACTGAAACAAAGGTATCAGCTGGCAGGCAAGCACTAGTAGAGGCTGCTCAGTATCCTGTTGAATGGACAATGGCAGCTATTGTTGGTGCAGCAGGATTAGAACCAACATTAGCCGCTGTAAAGCAAGGATCAGTGGTTGCTCTTGCAAATAAAGAGTGTCTTGTCTGTGCGGGAAAATTTTTTTTGGATGAGGTGGCAAAAAGTGGTGCAACATTGCTGCCGGTTGATTCAGAACATAATGCTATTTTCCAAGTTCTCGATATTGAACAGAGAGATACTGTTAAAAAACTGATCTTGACTGCTTCTGGCGGTCCATTTTGGAACACTTCGATTGACTCATTGAGGCTTGTGACTCCAGAGAGAGCCGTTGCCCATCCAAATTGGAATATGGGGGCAAAAATTTCTGTTGACTCGGCTACTATGATGAATAAAGGGCTTGAGTTAATTGAAGCGCATTATCTTTTCGATATGAATGAAGATATGATTGATATTGTGATTCATCCAGAGTCTATTATACACAGTTTGGTTTCCTATATCGACGGTTCTGTTTTAGCCCAACTAGGTAGTCCAGACATGCGAACCCCAATAGCGTATGCACTTGGGTGGCCTAATCGTATTTTGTCACCAAGCCCTACTTTAAATCTGGCGGAATTGGGTAAGCTTACTTTTTTTGAACCGGATAATCGACGTTTTCCTCTCATAAATTTAGCTCGTGAAGCAATTCGAGTGGGTGGCAATGCATCTGTAATTATCAATGCTTCCAACGAAGTAGCTGTAAAGAGTTTTTTAGATAGAAGAAATTGTTTTTTAGATATCTTCAAGATTGTTAGCAGGACACTGGATAAAATAAAAACACGGAAGATTAAATGTCTAGAAGACGTTTTTGATGCTGATGAAGAAGCTCGACACGTTGCCCTTGATGTGGCGAAATTGTGTGAAGAAGGTTAGTAAATCAATGGTGTGTAGAAGTGATTGAAATATTAGGTAGTTTTTGGACAGCTATATTTGCATTCTTATTAGTTTTAACCATTTTGGTATACGTACATGAAATGGGCCATTATTTAGCTGCTCGACAATGTAAAGTTCGCGTAGAGGTTTTTTCCGTTGGGTTCGGACCAGAAATTTTTGGTAGAACTTCAAAATCGGGAACTCGATGGAAGTTGAGTGCTATTCCTTTTGGTGGTTATGTTAAAATGTTTGGAGAAAGCAGGCCAGATAACAATTCAGAATTGCCGTCTCCATCTGAAAAAGAATTAAGCGAGTCATTTTTTAATAAGCCAGTAAGCCAGCGTGTGTGGATAGTAGTTGCTGGCCCTCTTGCAAATTTTTTATTTGCTATAATGATTCTCGCTGGGCTTTTTATAGGTTTGGGCGAACCACACACACCAGCAAACATTTCAAAGGTTATAGAGGGTAGTGCCGCGGCTCGAGCAGGGTTAAAACCCGGTGATATTTTTATAGAAATAGATGGAAAAAAAATAAGTCGCTTTGAAGAAGTGCGTCGCATAATTGAATTAGCTCCGGCAAAAGAAATTGAAATAATTGTAGAGCGGGCTGGGGAAAAATTAATAGTTAAGGTAATTCCTGATTCTGTTGTAGAAAAGCGTTACAGTACCACGCAGCGTTTTGGTAGGCTCGGTGTTGCGCGCTCCTCCGCGGATATGGTTTTGGTTCGGCATGATCCATTCACTGCACTCTGGAAAGCAGTAGTACAAACTTTTGTGATGACTGGAAATATTTTAGATGCAATAGGCCAAATTATTTTGGGTGAACGTAACGCAAATGAATTAGGCGGACCAATTAAAATCGCGCAAATATCAGGTGCTATGGCCGAAGCGGGTTTCATTATGTTTATCCAATTCGCGGCGATCCTATCTATAAATCTTGGCCTTATAAATCTTTTTCCCATTCCATTGCTAGATGGTGGTCATTTAGTTTTTTATGGAATAGAAGCTTTACGAGGACGTCCCGTAAATGAACGTATTATGGCTTTAAGCCTCAACATCGGATTAGCTCTGATATTGTGTTTGACAGTTTTTGTTACTTGGAACGATCTTGTTCAAATGCAAGTTAGCAAAGTATTTAGTGGTTGGTAGTAAATAGTCAGAGGATATTTTGAAAAATAAACACACTATCATCTTATCTTTAGCAGCCCTTGGGTTTTGCTTATTTTGTCTATCTGGCAAAATGATTGCTCAGGATTTAGGGGAGTCTCTTAAAGCGACTGAGATTCGTGTTGAGGGTGCGCAACGAATTGAAGCTGATACGGTTCGGTCGTATGTTGCAATAAAAAAAGGCGATATTATTACTCCCCGTCTTCTCGATCTTTCGCTAAAAAAACTATTTGAAACCGGATTGTTTGCTGATGTTTTAATTAAGAGAGAAGGAACAGTAGTTATTATTCGATTGCTAGAAAATCCGGTAATTAACAGAATAGTATTTGAGGGTAATAAAAGGATAGAGGAAGATTCTCTCCGGCAAGAAGTTCGCCTTAAACCTCGTATCGTGTATACTCGTGCGCGGGTCAAAGAGGATGTAAAACGACTGCTTGAAATATATCGTCGTTCTGGACGTTTTGCTGCTTCAGTTGAACCTAAGGTCGTGAAGTTAAAACAAAATCGAGTTGATTTGATTTTTGAGATTGATGAGGGAAAATTAACGAAGATTAAACGCATATCTTTTATTGGAAACAGCATCTATGACGATAGTGATCTTAGATCTGTTATACAAACAAAGGAAAGTGCTTGGTATCGATTTATCACCAGTGATGATAACTACGATCCTGATAGATTAGCTTTTGATCGTGAATTATTGCGCAGATTTTATTTAAATAAAGGATACGCCGATTTTCGGGTTATTTCTGCTATTGCGGAATTGGCGCCGGATCGAAATGGTTTTTTTATTACGTTTACACTGGAAGAGGGAAGAAAGTACAATTTTGGCCGGATTGTAGTTAGCTCAGAAATTGATGAACTAAAACAGTTCAATCTCCGCAAGTCTGTAAATATTTCTGATGGCGATATCTACAATGCCGAAAGTGTCGAGGATGGTGTTGCCGCTTTAACAGATTTGGCTGGTAACAAGGGGTACGCTTTTGTAAATATCAGACCATTAGTAAAAAGATCGCGAAAAGAGAAAAAAATAGATGTGGTTTTTCAAATACGAGAAGGGCCAAAAGTATATGTGGAGCGTATCAACATTAAGGGAAATGTTAGGACAATTGATACGGTAATTCGGCGTGAAATTCCTCTGGTTGAAGGTGACGCATTTAATGCTTCAAAATTAAGGAGAGCAAGAAAAAATATTCGTGCGTTGAGGTTTTTTAGTAAGGTAAAGATACAAAAGATTAGAGGCTCGGCAGCAGATAAGACGAAACTTGAAGTGAAAGTCGTAGAACAATCAACTGGTCAAATTTCACTCGGAGCCGGTTTTTCGTCTAGTGATGGGCTTTTAGCTGACATAGGTATCCGTGAACGGAATTTGTTAGGAAGAGCCCAAGATCTTGCCTTAAAATTTCAAATTAGTGGCTCCAGCAGTCAAATTGATCTTAAATTTACAGAACCATACTTTTTGAACCGTAAGTTATTAGCCGGGTTTGATGTTTTCCGTACTACACGCGATCTTGGAGATGAGTCATCACTTGATAGAAGTTCTGTGGGAGGTGCTTTGCGTGTTGGATACGATATTTCGGATAAATGGTCTCAGAAATGGAAATACAAGTTTAGTGCTGATGAAGTAAAAAATATCTCATCAACTGCCTCATTAGCTGTTAAACAGCAAAAAGGTGATTCATCTGTATCCAGTATTAACCAAGTATTAACATTTGATACTCGAGACGATGTTATGAGTCCAAGAACTGGAACGTTGTCGAACTTTAGTAGTTCATTTGCAGGATTAGGGGGATCTGTTCAATATATTAAAAACACTATTGCAACTACTCAATATTTTTCCTTGTCTGACAGTATTGTTGCCTCTTTTTCACTAAGTGGTGGGTATCTTATGCCAATCGGTGATGATGCTAGAATTATCGATAGGTTTTTTCTCGGGGGCCGCAGTCTAAGAGGTTTTGAACCCGCCGGTGTTAGTCCCAGAGATAGGGTCTCGGGAGACGCGGTGGGGGGCGAATGGTATTATACCAGTTCACTTAGATTACAGTTTCCGCTTGGATTGCCGAATGAATTTGGTATTAAAGGACGTGTGTTCACCGATTTGGGTTCAACAGGAAAGACAGATACCAGTCTCGGAGTGATTGATGATACTAACTCAATCCGCGGATCGGTCGGTTTTGGTTTATCATGGAAATCGCCTTTAGGTCCGTTTACAATAGATGTTGCGACTCCTTATATGAAAGAGAGTTATGATAGAACTGAATCTATCCGGTTTGGATTCTTCACCGGATTTTGAGCGCCCGATGTAAGGATGGTAAAAATGTTAAGGTTGATAATTTTAAGTTTTTTGGTGTGTTTTTTCAACACTGGGAAAGCGTTATCACAAGGTAAAAACGGTTCTAAACTTGAACGTTTCGCTGTAATAAATGTACAGAAGGTGTTACGAGTTTCGGCTGCAACACGAGCTGTAAAACCTCAGATCAAGAAAATTCGAGCCAAAATTAAAAAGCAAATACAGGATCGTGAACGTGCGCTGAGGATAGAAAATGAGAAACTTCAGGAGGAGAGGTCGATACTTTCTGCAGAGGCATATAAGCAACGGAGAAGAATTTTTCAGTCTAAGGTCTCAACATTGAGAGCAGATGTGCAAGGGCTACGGAAAAGGTTAGATGCTGCTGGTCGAGCTGCAATGTTCCAGGTTCAACGGCAATTCAGAATTGTTGCGGCAGAAATAGCGAAAGAGAGAAATCTGCAAATAATAATTCCTCGGGCAACAGCACTTTTCGTTTTGCCAAGCTTTGACATTACAGATGAGGTTTTAAAACGTTTAAATACTAGACTTCCAAATGTTAAAGTAGAACTTCCAACAGCAAAGGGTATTCCTGCAACAAATCAGAAGGCACGATAAGAAATTAGATAGGAATTTTGTGTTGTTAAATAAGAAGACACTGAATTTTTTTTATCTTATAAATAAAGTAGGTTATTTCTTTTAACTTTTTGAAATGTGCTAATATTCGACCCATTGAAGCCTAATCGAATGATTTTGGTCGTTGAAATTGAAAAAGGTTTAAGAGAATGGATGCAACAGAGCCAAAACAAGTGATAGAACTTATTGACACAAAACGAATCATGGAGATGATTCCGCACCGTTTCCCTTTTTTAATGATCGACAGAGTAATCAATGTTACTCCGAATCTCGGTGCAACTGGCGTAAAAAATGTTACCGCAAATGAGGCACAATTTCAGGGGCATTTTCCAAACCTTCCGATTATGCCTGGCGTTTTAATAATAGAAGCTATGGCTCAAACATCTGCTATTGTGGTTGTTGCGACTCTTGGACAAGAGGCAGAGGGCCGAGCGGTCTATTTTATGTCTGTCGAAAATGCTCGGTTTAGAAAGCCAGTAGTTCCCGGTGATACTCTTATGGTGAATGTTGAAAAACGCGCGCGGCGGGGTGGGGTATGGAAATTTTATGCTGAAGTGAGGGTAGATAAAGTAGTTGTAGCGGAGGGTACTATAACAGCTATGTTAACCGATCAACGGATAAGTGGATGAATAAAATTCATCAGACAGCAGTAATAGAGACCGGAGCGGAGTTAGGGGATGGTGTGGAAGTAGGACCTTTTAGCGTGATTGGTCCTAATGTAAGTCTTTCTGATGGAACAAAACTATATTCTCATGTTGTTGTAAGTGGTAACACGGAAGTTGGAGCTAATACTCATATTTTTCCCTTTGCGTCTATCGGGCATCAACCTCAGGACCTAAAATTTCAGGGGGAAATTTCGAATTTAAAAATCGGTGCAAATAATATAATTCGTGAACATGTTACTATAAACCCAGGCACTGAGGGTGGTGGATTGTTAACAGAAATTGGGAACAATTGTCTTTTTATGGTTGGATCACACGTCGCACATGATTGTAAAATTGGTAATCACGTTGTTCTTGCCAATAATGCAACTTTAGCAGGGCACGTAGTTTTGGAAGATTTTGTGATTTTAGGTGGGTTGTCTGCAGTTCATCAATTTGTACGTATAGGTCGTCATGCAATGGTAGGTGGAATGTCAGGCGTAGAACAGGATATAATTCCGTATGGGTCTGCACTCGGAAATCGTGCGAGAATGTCAGGGCTAAATATTGTAGGTTTAAAACGTCGTGGCTTTTCGAGAACTGAAGTTGCTAATCTTAGAAAAGCTTATCGTCTTTTGTTTGCAGAGGAGGGAACATTATCCGAACGCATGGAAGATGTATCAGAAATGTATAGTGATAACGAGCCAGTTATGGATATTATCGCGTTTATTCGTAAAGAGTCGTCTCGTGCAATTTGTCAACCTCGCACCGCTAATGGAACCTAAGCTTGGTATAGTAGCGGGCGGCGGAGAGCTTCCCAGAAAACTCGCCAGTGCGTGTATTGATAACGGTCGCGAATTTTTAATACTTGCCCTCGAAGGTCAGACAAATAAACGAATGATTGAGTCGTTTCCGTATAAGACGATACGGATGGGAGACGTTGGCAAAGGAATAAAATTTTTACGTGATGCCCAAGTGATTGAGCTAGTTTTTGCAGGGTCTATAAAACGGCCTAGCTTGCGGGAGTTAAAATTGGATGCTTGGGCATTAAAAAAAGCAGCACTGTTAGGACTAAAGTGGATCGGAGATGACTCAATTTTGTCCAAATTGATACAAGCTCTAGAGGGTGAAGGTTTCTCTGTTATTGGACCAGATGATATTTTAAGTAATTGCATTGCATCACCCGGAACTTACGGAAAAAATTTTCCTACCGATGAGCAGGAAGCCGATATTAAACATGGTCTCAGGGTAGCTCGAGTGGTAGGTGAATTGGATATTGGACAGGCTGCTGTTGTGCAACAGGGTATTGTACTTGGTGTTGAAGGAATAGATGGAACCGATGCTCTTATTCGCCGTTGTACGCCATTACAAAGGTCAGGTTTAGGGGCAATACTAATAAAAACATGTAAGCCACAACAGGAAAGGCGGATTGATTTGCCCGTAATAGGTGTGGACACTATTAAAACTTTAGTGCAGTCAAAGTTTTCTGGTGTCGTAATTGAAGCTGGTAGAGCAATAGTGCTTGATAAAAATGAATTAACCGGTATTGCCGATCAGTCTGGTGTATTTGTTATGGCTGTTGAATTTTGATAAGAAACATCAACCCCAAAAAGCCCCTTATTTTTATTATAGCAGGAGAACCCTCTGGTGATATTCTGGGGGGGAAACTGATGCAGGCGATCAAGCTAAAGACAGGTGGCGATGTAGTTTTCGCCGGTATTGGTGGAGAGAATATGCTGGGAGAAGGCCTTAAATCGCTTTTCCCTATGGAAGAAATAACCTTAATGGGTTTAATAGAACTAATTCCTCATGCCCGGAATCTTTTCAAGCGTATGCAACTCACTGCTGACGAAATTACACGGATGAGTCCAGACGCACTTGTTACTATAGATTCTCCGGGTTTTTGTCTTGGTGTACTAAATCGAACTATTAAGAAGGATATGGCACGCATACACTACGTTGCTCCATCGGTTTGGGCCTGGCGGCCAGGACGCCTAAAAAAGTTTGTCGGTAAGATTGACCACATGTTATGCCTTTTGCCATTTGAACCTCCTTGGTTTCAACGTGCTGGATTACCGGCTACCTTTGTGGGTCACCCGGTCCTGGAAAAAGGCATCAATAAGAATGATGGACTTTTCTTTCGTGAAAAAAATGCAATCAGTGAAGCAGATACTTTGCTTGGTGTTTTTCCAGGGAGCCGAATGGGGGAACTTAATCATCATTTGCCAGTATTTAAAAAGACTATTAGTCTTCTAGGAAAGCGCTATGCAAATTTAAAAATTGTAATACCAGCAATAAGTGCAACAGCTTGTAGGATTCGCAAGGAAATAGCTGATTGGGCTCTACCCGTTAGCGTTGTAACCGGAGAACGCGAACGATATTGTGCTATGGCTGCTTGTAATTACGCACTCGCAGCTTCCGGAACTATTTCAATTGAATTGGCACAATTAGGTGTTCCATCAATAATAGCCTATCACACTAATCCCATAACTGAGTTCATTGCTAGAAGATTAGCAAAAGTTAAATATGTCAGTCTTTGTAATATTTTGGTTGATCAAGAAGTAATCCCGGAACGAATTCAGCGCTTCTGCACACCTGATATATTAAAAAAAGATTTATGTTATCTAATTGATAATCCGAAAGTTGCGAGTGCCCAGGTTAAGGCGGTAAGTCAAATTATTGAACAACTTCGCCCTTCTGATGGCAGTCCAAGCAAAGCTGCAGCAGAGGTTGTTTTGGAACAAATAAAATTCAAGCATTAACCAATATTTTTACCTTATTTACCTCACGATGGATTTTATTGACGTTCTTCTATGGGAGCAGCATCTCGTCGTTTTGACCCTGTGTATAGTTGGCGCGGTCGACCTATTTTTTGAGTTGGGTCTTCTATCATTTCATTCCATTGGGCGATCCAACCAACAGTTCGGGCAACTGCAAACAATACAGTAAACATAGTTGTAGGTATTCCTAGAGCTCGAAAAATTATTCCAGAATAGAAATCTACATTTGGATAAAGTTTCCTCTCAATAAAATATTCATCCTCTAGTGCTATTCGTTCCAATGCCATTGCAAGTTCCAACAACGGTTCACTTTCTACCCCCAACTCATTTAACACTTCATGACAAGTTTTCTGCATAATTTTTGCCCTAGGATCAAAATTTTTGTAAACCCTATGGCCAAAACCCATGATTCTAAACGGATCTTCTGGGTCTTTCGCCTTGTTAACGAATTCATTGATGTTTGCTTTGTTACCAATCTGACCTAGCATTTTTAGGACAGCCTCATTTGCACCTCCATGTGCAGGGCCCCAGAGACTGGCAATCCCAGCAGAAATGCAAGCAAATGGGTTTGCTCCACTTGACCCAGATAAACGTACGGTGGATGTCGAGGCATTTTGTTCATGGTCTGCGTGTAGTATAAGGATACGATCCATCGCTCTCGCAATAACAGGATTTACAAGATATTCTTCGCAAGGGTGACCAAATAACATCCATAAGAAATTTTCTGCATACCCAAGATCATTTTTAGGGTACATAAATGGTTGACCAAGAGAGTACTTGTATGCCCATCCAGCAATTGTTGGCATTTTTGCTATCATTCTGTAAGAGGCGACCATTCGTTGATATGGATCATTTATATCGGTACTGTCGTGGTAAAATGCGGACAGGGCACCAGCAACACCACACATAATAGCCATTGGATGAGCATCGCGTCTAAAACCCCGATAAAGATTGTGTAATTGTTCATGAAGCATTGTATGGTTAGTGATATCGCTGCTAAATTTATCGAACTGTGCTTGATTGGGTAGTTCACCCTTTAATAATAAGTAACAAACTTCAAGATGCGAGCAGTGTCGGACTAACTGTTCAATCGGATACCCACGATGTAGAAGGATGCCTTTATCCCCATCTATGAACGTAATATTGGACTCACAGCTGCCTGTGGCTATAAATCCGGGATCGTAAGTGAAGCACCCCAGTTCTGCGTAAAGTCTTCGTATATCAATTACTGGTGGACCATCAGTGCCCGTTACAAGTGGAAAAGTTGCCTGTTTTCCGGTAGAATCATCGGTAATTGTAACGGTTTTATTGGTGCCCTTCGTTGTATCCTCACTCATAAATTTTACCTTTCATGGACGACGGTTCAAGCGGCTAACTTTTTAAAACCCGTGTCTTATAGAAATAACTAATAAAACTAGATAAATCAAACTTCCATAATTTCATCTCGCAACATCCGATATGCGGCCCAGAGCTTCCTCTTTTCCCAGAGCATAAAGTACCTCAAAAATGCTAGGTGACACTGTTGTACCACAAATAGCTGCGCGCAAGGGTTGAGCTAATTGAACAAGTTTAAGATTTTTAGCGCGAATATAATGATTTATCTCCGATTTTATCTCTTCTTCCGTCCAAGTGGACAAAAACTTTAAACGCGTTTTTATTTCTTCTAGATAAACTAATGCATCACTGTTAAGAAATTTGAGCGCATCTGCTTCAATAGAGACCGGACGATTACACAAATAAAAGTGTGCGTTATCACATAGTTCAAGTATTGTATTTGATCTATTTTTTAAGCTGGAAAGACCTTTTTTTAGCCTTAAATTGAATGTTTTATCGATTTTTGAGTGTTTTCCGATTAATTGGATTACAATATCATCATCAATAGTTTGTAAATAATTCCCGTTTAGTGCGGAAAGCTTGCCAAAATCAAAGCGTGCAGCTCCTTTATTTATGTTTTCTAATTTAAACCATTCCACTGCTTGCTTTATTGAGATGATTTCATCATCCCCATGGCTCCAGCCAAGTCTGAGCAGATAGTTTATCAGCGCTTCCGGTAAATATCCCATTTCGCGATATTTTTCGATCCCCAGAGCCCCGTGCCTTTTTGACATTTTTGTGCCATCGGAGCCATGAATAAGCGGTATATGGGCATATATTGGCGCCTGCCAGCCCAGTGCGTTGAATAATTGTGTTTGCCGAAAGGCATTTGTTAAATGATCGTCGCCTCTAATAACATGGCTAATTTTCATATCATGATCGTCGACAACAACCGAGAGCATGTAGGTTGGGGTACCGTCACTCCTCAGAATGATCATGTCGTCAAGTTGGCTATTATCAACTTTTACTTCCCCCTGTACACAGTCCATTATAACTGTTGCACCTGTGGTGGGTGCCTTAAGACGAATGACCGGCTGCACGTCTGATGGAGCTTCAGAAGGCGTTTTATGCCGCCATGTTCCATCGTACCGTATTGACCGCCCTTCAGCACGAGCTTTTTTTCGTTTTTCCTGTAATTCTTCAGGCGTACTATAACAATGATAAGCTTTGCCTTCAGCTAACAGTTTACGTGCTATTGCCACGTGTTGTTCAAAATTTTTAGATTGGTAGACTGGTTTTTTATCAGGCATAAGACCCAGCCATTCTAGCCCATCAGTAATTGCTTTGATTGCCTCTGGTGTAGACCGTTTTCTATCGGTATCTTCAATCCGCAGCAGATAGTCCCCACCAGTTTGTCGAGCAAAAAGCATATTAAAAAGTGCTGTTCTAGCACCCCCAATGTGGAGATAGCCAGTTGGAGAGGGGGCAAACCTAGTGGTTATTTTTGAAGGCATATTAGGGTTAAATCAAAATTTTTTAGATGTGTCGACCCGAGTTTGTAACTTTTGTTCTATGCGCATTCGAGATAAATTAGATGGTGATTTATTTTGTGTAAGCAGTTGTCAATATTTGCGCATAATAGCTTTTAGACGACCCTGTATTGAAACTTGATCTGGACCAAAAATTCTTGTTTCATAATTCTTATTGGCTGGTTCTAAAGCGATTGATTTCCCTTTTTTTCTTATTCGCTTCAAAGTAACTTCATTTTCATTCAAAAGAGCTACAACAATTGATCCGTTTTCGCAGTCATCAGTATGTTCAATTATTGCAATATCCCCATCTGATATTCCAGCCTCTATCATCGAATCACCTTCAACAGTTAGCGCATAATGATCCCCCCGGCCCACTAAATCACAAGAAACCTTCAGACACTGTGTTTGATCCCGTAGGGCTTCTACGGGGAGTCCTGCGGCAATCTTTCCGTACAGTGGTATACTTATAGTATCGTTTTCATCTGTTTTTCGATTAGCTTTAGAGATAGTATCTTTTGAAAAACCCCCATCAATGACATTTGGTTGAAATCCGCCAGTGGGAGGAAAATCTGCACTCATGTTTTCAGGTAGCTTGATAATTTCAAGTGCGCGGGCACGATGGGGTAAACGACGAAGGAAACCCCGTTCCTCAAGTCCCGTAATTAATCGATGTACGCCCGATTTCGACTTTAATCCTACTGCAGTTTTCATTTCATCAAAAGAAGGCGAAATGCCGTGCAATTTTAATTTTCGATCTATGAATTTTATTAATTCGTGTTGTCTGGGGGTCAACATTGCAACCTCACGGCATTTATTAATCCATTACAATTCCGGAACAAAACATAAACAGATGAGTTTTTTTATAAAAGTTCTTGAATCGGGTCAACAAATGAGTACGGAAGACCTTTTTTATTTTTTAGCCTAACCAGAATATGTCAACGGTCTCACCCTTTTTTGCTTCTGCTGCAAAA
>MDTG01049398.1_pt1 | contig 23801 bp, 23 predicted proteins | sample 811421 | NCBI WGS metagenome assembly MDTG01 (sample SAMN05326645, study PRJNA326480) | marine metagenome | isolation source: seawater | place: Pacific Ocean: South East | collected 2011
TTAAAAGTTTTATGGGGAACTGTTTTTGCTTTTTTCTATGGATTTTTCGTCAATGATATAGCTGCACAAGAAAGTGATGATACTGCAGACGAATCAACCGAACAAGTAGATAAATCTCTAAGTCCTGGTGCTATTGCTGCTGCAGTAGCTGCAGCTGCAGCTCTTGTTGCCGGTAGTGATAGTGATAGTGGTAGTCCAACAGTTCCTGCGCCAACACCGGCTCCAACACCTGCGCCAACACCGGCTCCGACACCTGCGCCAACACCGGCTCCAACACCGGCTCCGACACCTGCGCCAACACCGGCTCCGACACCTGCGCCAACACCGGCTCCAACACCGGCTCCGACACCGGCTCCGACACCTGCGCCAACACCATCTACATCTACAACCACAACGACAACTACAATTGCAGATGATGATGATGTTGCTTCAACTACTACAACGACAACTACAAATGCAGATGATGATGCCGCTTCAACTACTACAACGACAACTACAACAGCAGATGATGATGCCGCTTCAACTACTACAACAAGTACTACTCAGCCAGCTACTTCAACTACAGCTGTACCAACGACTACTACTACGTCAACTACATCTAGCACTACAACAACTAGCACTACAACAAGTACGAATTAATTTAATTTAATAAAGACTATAAGAATATCGAGTAAATCTCGATATTCTTATGTTAGTTTAAGAATCCATCCCATTGATCATTAATTTCATAAAGTGTTGAATTATTTATCAAACCCTTCAAATCTTTAGCATGAATTAACTTTGCTCCACCATCTCTTGTTAACGGTGATAACTTAAATGTAGTATTTTGACTTGTATACTCTCTTGAAAAGAAATCAAGTGGAAATTGAAAATAAAATCCTTTATCAAAACTTCCCTCACCAAATATTCTTGCAGAAACATTAGTTCTAGTAAAATAAATACCTGCTAAAAAACCAGAATTTGTTCTTCTAGCTAAATCTAGAGTATACCCGTCATCTTTTGCAAGATATCTTCCAAAGCTCAAATTAGCCTCAATACCAATAGGTAATTTATATCCAAGATTTATATGCCCTGTTGAAGATGTATAATTTTGAAAACTAAATCTTTGATCAAAAGCCCGCTGCTTTACTTTAAATATCTCTGCTCCAACGTAGAATTTTTTGTTATGTGGTTTATATAAAATTTCAGCCCCATATCCTCCAAACATCGACTCAAATATACCTCCACTAATTTTTGTGTAAACATCCTCAAAAGGTGACCAAATATAATCAATTTGCATTCTTCCTATGTTAATATCATCCTCCTGAAGATATTTAACCAACCTGGTTCTAACAGTTTCCATAAATGAATCAGGTTTCGAAACTGTTTCATCAAAATTAGAATATATGGGCTGATTGATTTCTGTTGATAAAATTAAATTTCTGTTAAATTGTGTTTCATTGATAAGTTGTAAATTAATGCCTCCATAAAAAAACTTTGCAGGGTAACCGACATGAGATAATATTGTTGGTTTTATTGTGTTAAAAACTACTGGAAAAGAAACCTTTGGTTTAAACTCGCTACTTTTTAATTTATCACTATTCCCTGCATTAATTTTTGTGTTTCTAATTGCCAGCTCAACAGGATTAAATTTTTTCTCATCAAAAAAAGATGGTAAATAAGTCACTTCATTCAAAGCTATGCCTGCATTAATATGACTAACATTTATTGTTCTTAGATCAATATCATTTAAATCAGCTACTTTTTTTGATATGTAAGAGGCATAAGAGGAGGATCTAATTGTATTTCTATGATTTGTGCTTGAAATTGTTATATCTAGATCGCCATTACTTCTCAAATCTGCAGTCTGAAGAAAAAGGTTGTTATTATTTAAATTTGAAAGCAAGTCAAGATAAAAAGCATTTTTTGAATTTGTCGATGACGTATTTATTTTTTTAATGTTTGGCTCAAACTTTCTTTTCTTTGCAATATTATTTTTACTGAATTCAAATCCAAAATTAAAATTAAAATTAAATGTATTACCTTTTACAAAAGACGCATCAATAGTAATGAAATCATTTACTGGGAAACTTAAGCCATAATTAATTTTAGATTCTTTTTTTCTTAGGTCATAAATTGCATCAAATCTGTTATTCGCAGAAAAGTCAAAATAATCGAAAGGGTCATGTTCAATTTTTAATTTAATTCCTCTTGAATTAGGCAAATGATACTCTAATCCTCCAAAATAAGAGGCATTTCCTCTAAACCATTCATTATATGAAGGAGAGCCTGCTAAATTTATAATATTAGGTCTGAAAATTAATTTATCAGAAATAAATGATAGTGGATTTTTAAACGAATTTTGTGCAGCAAGCTTACCCCATCCAATACCAAATGTAAGTTTAATGTCTTTATAATCTTGGGTGGTTACTAAATATTCTCTTGAAAAAAAACCAGAACCAGCAAAATCATCAATACCAATTGCTATATTAGGAAGATTTTCAAGTTTAGGTCTATAAATAAATTTAACATTAAAACCTTTATCCAAATATTGACCTCTTTTTCTTTGATCAACCCAGTATAGATCTGAGGGACGATAATAAAAATAACTGGCCTCAAGCCAATCAAAAGGTGAAACTGTTAGTGTTCCAAATTTCCATATATTATTTTTATTATAAGTAAAATAAACAGATCCTTCTGGTCTGGAATCTGCAGAAGGAGTTTGAATTAATCCAACTTGTCCAAACGAATTATAGGATGAATTATATGAAGCAAACTTACTAATTTTAAAATAATCAGTGAAATCTGAAAAACTATATAGACTAAAAAAAACTAAAAAAAAAATCTCATTGAGTTAATTATTTCTGTTTAATACTGACAATGACGTAAGACTAAGAGCAACACTACTAATAATTGGTGCCCATATAGAAGCAATTTCAATAGAATCAAATTCAGAAGAGCGGGGAACATAAATTATTGAGCCAGGATAAACTAAAACTCTATCATCATTGTAAGAAATAAAAGAAAGTCTAGAGCTTGAAGAGATATTTTGTGTTTCACCATTTGGATGAACAATAAAAATTGTTTTATTGTCAGCTGATGGCAAAACACCACCTGAATTTTTTATATAATAATTTATATCTTTATTTGCTGAGTATCTTATTGCTCCAGGATTACTTACTTCTCCTTGAATATAAACTTGTTGCGTAATGTTAGGAATTAGGATTTCATCCTTATCCTCTAAAATAGTATCTAAATCAGGCATAGATTTTATTTTATCTAAATCAAATTCAGCTATTACTCTTCCTGTAATCGGAGTATCTTTAAGTATTTCTAAAATTTGTGCAAGACTAGAGGTATCAGTTGGATTATTCGAAAATTGTGCTTTTGTTATCAAGTCATTTAGAAATTTATTGTAAAGTTTTTCTTTAGAATTTTTATCAATTTCTAAACTATTTTTATTTTTTAAAAAACCTCCAAATGAATATGCAGAATCATCATATCCTCCAGCAGAATTAATTAATTCACTTAATTTTGTTCCTAAAGGGAGCATATATGTTCCAGGGTTCTTGACTGCGCCTTTGATAGTAACTGAATTATACTTATATTCCCTAATAAATAATCCATCTCCTCTGTATACTTCATATGATGATAGATCTTTGTAGCTGATATCAATTACTTTACTGCTTCCACCAGACACTCTTTTTAAAATAATATTATCTGTATCAGAATGCATAGATAACCCGCTGGCAAAATTGATTAAATCATCAAAGGTCTCTCCATCTTTTAATTCATATATTCCTGGTCTCAATACTCCCGATTCAACTGATACTAATTTTTCAGATGGATTTACCACAATACTGTCTCCAGATCTAAGTCTTGTAGAATAATTTGTCTTTCCATTGATTAAAATTTCATACATATCTAAAATTTCTATTTCTTTGCCTTCTCTTATTAATGAGATATTTCTATATGATCCAATATCATTAATACCGCCTGCCATACCCAGCGCATGTAGCACATTTGAATTACCATTCAAGACATAAATACCTGGGTTATAGGCATTTCCTGATATTAGAACACTAATATCACGAACATTTTTAAGTGAAACGTATGCTTTTGTTCCAATAAAAGATAATTTAACTTTTGATTCAATTAGTGATGCGGCATCTTTTAAAAATAATCCTGACAAAAAAATTTTCCCAATGTCTTTAATGTTTATAGAACCGTCTCTTTGAATTTCGTATTCCTCTATTGAATCGTTTTGCCCCAAAAGTTGTACTTCAATTACATCTCCAAAATCAAGTATGTACGAACTATCAAAATTAGGTTCATTAATTGGCATAAAAGATGACTGGATAGTATCAAAAAAGTCTGCTCCAAAAACTCGTCTTTCCTCTTCTTCCTTATCATCTTCATCTTCATCTTCTATATCTTTATCAATTCTAGTGGAAGCTCTTCTATAAACTGGCTTATCCAATTCTGTTTTAGTATCAATTTTATCTAGGACATCTTTCCTAACACTTTCAGGAAGACTATCCAAAAACTCCTCATCTAATTCTTGAGAAAGAATTGTTAATGGAATAAGTGTAAGTATGTATAATATAATTTTTTTCATTAGTTTAAAATTTTCTTTGTTTTGTATGATGCTTTAAAAGACAATTTTTTTCTTGAACCTATTATATAGGATTCTTTTGTAATTGGGTTTCTTCCAAGTCTTGTTGGTGATTTATGCATATAGAAAGTGCCAAAATTATGAATTTTTATTCTATACTTTGATGAGTTTGTTTTAATTAGATTGATTAACATATCTATTAATTTAAGACTTTTTTTATTAGAGAAACCTAACTTATGTGATAAATCATTAGCAATTTTTTTCTTACTCATTTTGTTAATCCAGGTATTTCTATACCACTAATTGAGATCGATTTTTTTATTATATCATTTAAAATATTGTTAACTTCTTCATCTTTTACAGTTTTATAATTTGATTGAAAAATTAATCTAAAACCAATTTTTAACTCATTTGATTCAGGATTTTGATAAAAATCAAAAATAAAAATTTCTTTTATCATTTTGTTCGAGTAATTAAGCATAATATTTTGTAGCTTGATAAGAGAATCATTATTAGTTACTAAAAAAGATAGATCTCTTATTGATGAAGGAAATTCCGATATCTTATTGTATTTTATAAATTTTTTAGGTGGACTCGATACATTTAAATTTTCTAGTGATGAAGAAATTAAATCATCAAGATCAAATTCACAATATATAACCTTGTTTTGACTCTTTGAATTAAATATATTTCTTGGAAGTATTTCTAGATTTACGTTGTCTATCTTAATCTTTTGAAAAATATTTTTTATATATTTCTCATCAATTTTTTTTGAGAAATCTTTATAATTCTTGCCTACTCTGCCACTAGCTATTAGACCAAGTTTTCTTTTTTCTTTTACTTGGCTACCTTCATAATAATACAAATTAGAAATTTCAAATAATTTGATACAATCTTTTTGTCTCCTTTCATTAAATAGCATCTTATTGATTAAAGATCTTTTGAGGTTATTTCTAATATATTTTTTATTTGTATCTAAGGGATTAAGAACAACAATTGAATTTTTATCATACTCGCTTACAAAAGGATTACTAATAATTTCATAAAAACCATTTTTAACTAGATAACCTTTTAATAATTCTTCAGTTTTGAAACTTCGTTTTAAACTTTTCTTTGGTAATTTTATTTCCGAAGATTTGATATTATCATATCCGATTACACGAGCAACCTCTTCAGCTAGATCATTATGGTTATTTACATCAGATCTGTATGACGGAACTTCAAGAGTATTTTTATTTTGCTTGAACCCAAGTTTTTTAAAGTAATTAAGATAATCTTCATTGTTTAGTTGAATTCCAATTATTTTATTTAATAATTCTGATTTAAGCTCAATTTTTTTAGGTTTAAAAGGCTTAAATTCTTTTTGATAAATTTCAAGCTTTTTAATATCAGCATTTTCTTCAACTACATTTACAAATCGTCTTAAAACATAATCATGACATAAAGGATCTGTACCTCTTTCAAACTTATAAGATGCATCAGAGTGAATATCATATTTCTGAGATTTCCCAATTATCTCTTCTGGATTAAAATGTGCGCACTCAATTAAAACTATTTTTGTATCTGACGAACAGGAAGTTTTCATGCCTCCCATTACTCCTGCAAGACTGATAGGTTTATCATTTTGTTCAAAAAATGGATTTTTTCCCCGCAATTTAATTTTCTTACCCAACAATGTTTTAAAATCTTTATCACAATACTCATTTTTAAAAGCAATATCAGTGTCTAACTTCTTAAAGTCGAAACAATGAGTAGGTTGTCCAGTCTCATATGAAATATAATTAGAAATGTCAGCAAAAAGATTATTTTTACTTAGATTAAATTCCTTAAAATAATTTGATAAATATCCATTGTAATTTTTTTTTATTTTATCTATTTCAATTTTTAAAAAAGAAATGCTAGTGCAGGTATCATGATCAAAATTATTAAAATTTATAGATAATGAATCAAAGTCACCATCAAATATTTTAGGGTTATCATTTAGTTCATAAAATACTGAGAGATCTCTTATTAAGCCATTTATTGATAAACAATCACCTCTATTAGGTGTAAATTCAATATCTATAAAACCATCATCAATTTGATTTTCATGCCCTAATTGAAGCAAATTCCTTGAAAGTTCCTTAATAGATGGTTTTTTTTGAAGCCTATTAATTAAATGTTTATAAGCAATTTTCATTTAAATTGAGATAAAAAATCGAGATTTGATTTATAAAATTCACGAATATCTTTTACTCCATGCTTCAACATAGCAATTCTTTCAATTCCTATTCCAAATGCTAGCCCGCTATATTTAGATGAATCAATATTACAATTATCAAGAACAATCGGATTAACAATACCACAGCCTAAAACCTCAAGCCATTTTCCATCATCATTTAATATATCAACCTCGGCTGATGGTTCTGTAAAAGGAAAAAAAGAAGGCCTAAACTGTAGTTCAATATTTTCACCAAATAAATGATTTATGATTTGGTAGATCAAGTCTTTAAGTTTTGCAAAAGATACATCTTTATCAACATAAATTCCTTCTATTTGATGAAACATAGGAAGGTGAGTTGAGTCGTCATCTTTTCTGTAAACTTTTCCACCTGATATAAATGCAATTGGTGGTTTTTTTTCAAGCATTCCTCTTATTTGTACTGGTGAAGTATGAGTTCTTAGTAAATAAGCTTTTTTATCAACATAAAAAGTATCATGCATTTGTCTTGCAGGATGAGATTTTTTGATGTTAAGCATATCAAAATTAAACTTTTCTGATTCCACCTCTGGTCCCTCTATAATCTCGAAACCTAAAGAATTAAGTGAATTCATAATTGAATCTTTCATATGACTTATAGGATGAAAAGCACCCTCGTTTTCAATGAGTTCTGGAGTGACTACATCTTTGTTAGATGACATTTAGAAGGTTTTAACTTGTAGACAATTCTACAACTTTTTTAAATGTTAATTCATCTGAAACTGCTATATCAGATAAAATTTTACGATTAATTTTTATATCTTTTTTAGACATGGCATTAGTAAGTTGAGAATACGATATTCCATAATTTCTAGACGCAGCATTAATTCTTGAAATCCACAATGATCTAAGGCTTCTTTTTTTAATTTTTCTATCACGAAAAGCATACTGAAGAGATTTTATATTAGATTGTTTAGCAGTTTTATATAATCTACTTCTAGCACCATAATGCCCCTTAGTCGCTTTAAGAACTTTTTTGTGCTTTGATTTAGCTGTAACTGACTTTGTAACTCTTGGCATATTACTTAATTAATTTTGAAGCCATTTTTAACACGACTCCAGTAAGTTTATTTTGACCTCTATTATGTCTCTTTCTCTTAGTAGACTGCTTTGTTAGAATATGATTTCTGTTTGCTCCTCTACTCTTTATTGAAGTGCCATTTTTTTTAAATCTTTTAGCAGCCCCAGAATGTGTTTTTAATTTATATCCCATATTTATTTCTTTTTAATTGGTGACAATATCATTAGGAGTTGTCTACCCTCTAATTCAGGTTCTTGATCAACTTGTGCAATATCTTTAAGCTCTTCTTTCAAGTTATTAAGAATATTAAGCCCCATATCACTATTTAAAATTTCTCTTCCTCTAAATCGGATGCTTATTTTAGTCTTATCTCCATCAAGAATAAAGCTTTTAATTTTTTTTAATTTTATATCATAGTCTCCTTTATCAGTTGAAGGTCTAAATTTAATTTCTTTGAGTGTAGTCCTTTTTGTTTTTTGTTTTGAAGAAGATAAGTTTTTCTTTTTACCAAAAAGATGTTTTCCATAATCTAATAACTTACAAACTACTGGATTTGAATTGCTTGGTGAAACTTGAACCAAATCTAAAGAACAGTTTTCTGCTATGTTTAAAGCATCATTTATTGACACTAAGCCTTTTTTATTTCCTTCTTGATCAATAAGCATAACTTCAGTAGCTCTTATATTCTTATTAATAGGAGCATTTTTTTTGTTGTTGTTTTTTATAATAGATACCGAATAATTATATGAAAAAATACATGTAGGCTATTTAATATAGAACAGTGTTTTTAATGAAACATTCATTTTGTGGATTTTATACTAATTATAACTCACCGTAAATTTATTTAAGGTTGTAATTTATGATTGGTCCAACAATTTTTTTCTTTAATGAAGACTTCTCTTTTATTTAATCTAAATTCATGGCCTTTCCAAAACTCAAAATAATATGGTGTGAAGGAAAAACCACCCCAATAATCCGGTCTTTTATTTAACCTTTTATTAGCAAGCGTATTTTTAAAATTTTTCACCACTTCGTCATGTGATTTAATTTCTTGAGACTGCATTGAACTAATCGCAAGCGCATTTTTTTCCTTTTGTCTTAAACGAAAATATTTATCAGAGAATTCTGAAGATGTTTTTTTAATTTTAGCCTTTATCCTTATTTGCAAATCAATTTTTGGCCAATACAAAAGTGCCGAAATTTGATTATGTTCGTCAAAGTTTTTGGCTTTTGGTGATTTATAGTTAGAGAAAAAGATCCATTCCTCTGACATAACATATTTTAAATTAACAAACCTTGATTCAACCTCATTTGATTTTAAACTCAAAGAACTAATAGAAATCGCATCAATTGGCTTTTGATTGAATGATCTAGCTAAGTCATAATACTCCTCGAATAATTTATATGGCTTTGTATTTGGAAGGTTTTTTATTTCAATCATCTTAAAATCCACCTCCTTTTAATATTAATTTAATACCTTTAAATATAATCCATAAATCTAATTTCATTATTCCAAGTGACGATCTTTTCATATATTCATTAATATATTCATATTCATAAATAGAATTTCCCATTTCAGAAGTGCCTTTATTAATATGACCAAGGCCTAGTAGACCTCCCTTTAAAAGAGTTCTAGTAACATTCCCTTGTGCTTTATCTCTTTCATAATGAAGTTCTGATAGAGGTCTTGGGCCAACTATACTCATATCACCAATTAAAACACTCCAAAATTGAGGTATTTCATCCAGATACCATTTTTTTACAAAAGAGCCAACATAAGTTCGACTTTTAGGAGTCCATTCTGCAGAGAAAGCTATCCAGTCATGTCTTTGAGCACCTTCTGGTTCAATATATTTTACTTTAATTAAACGGATTTTCCATTTTTTAATTCTTCTTCCAGCACTTACTCCCCAATAATAAAAAAACATAGGACCCTTATTTTCTTTAATGAGAAAACCTTCAATGATAAAGGCTATTTTTAACAAAATTATCAGTGGTAACGTTGCAACCAATAAAAGAAAAGAAAGAGTTTTATCAAACAATATCTTGAAAAATTTATCTTTTAATGGCTCTTTGATTTCAAAAATATGACTGAACTTATTTTTAATCTCTTCAGTAGGTGGCGAATATGGAAAAGCTTCAACTGGCTCTAATAATTTAAAATTATTTTTTTTTTCATTCATTTAGCTTTTGTTAAAAGATATGAATTTAATATATTAATATTAAATCTTTTGTAAACAAAATATGCAGCTATAATATTTTGAGCCGATATAGCGAATCCAGTTGATATTGCTGCTCCAATAATTCCAATAGAAGGTATCAAAATAATGCCTAAAATGACTCCTGCAAGAGCAGAGAATGTAAGTATATTTCTAGTATCTTTTTCATTACCGGTCATATTAAGAATCATAATCGAATTACCTGCAAAAACACCTAAAATTTGAAAAATTAGTAATATTTGCAATCCAGATGAGGCAAAAATATATTCTTCTCCAAAAAATAACAAAATATCTCTACTAAAAAGCATTATTATAATTATTATTGGTATCGAACACATCACTGATACTCTTGTACAAAAATATGAAATTTTCTTCAATTTATTTATATCATTATTTTTATAGCTACTTGAAATGTAAGGTGCTAAAACTTGATTAAAAATTATCATAATCACAGCAACTGAAAATGCTATTCTTTGTATTACAACAAACAAAGAAACATTTTTAGAATCCAAATAATATCCTGTAAGGATTTGACTTGAGTATTGAATAGTCATTTGCATAATTATAAAAATAAGAAATGGTAACATTGTGTAAAAAACTTCTTTATTTTTTGAGAAGTCCAAGTTAGAGGATCTATGCTTAGAATACATGAATAAAGAATAAAAAACTGCAACTACAAAAGTAAAAATAGACGCAAGTAACAGAAAATTATATGCATCTGATAAAGATAAATTTTTATTTAAAAGAATGAAAACGATTATTGAAAAAGAAAATATGATCTGAGTACTAATATTTTCAAGAAAAACTGCCATCATGGGCTTTTTATTTCCTTGGATATAACCTATCAATATATTTGTTACTGCAAAAAATGGTAAAGCTAATGCAATAATATATATACCAATTGTTAAATCAGCATTTTCAAAAATAAATTCTGCAATATAAAATTTTAAAGAAATCAAAATTATTGAAATAACTACAGAACAGAATATTACAAAAATTAGTGTGCTCAATAAAATACTGTAAATAATATTAAATTCCTTTAGACTTTTATAAGCACTAACAAATCTAAGCATTGACAAGCCCATTCCGGCAGAAGCGATCCTTCCACAAATATTTAAAATTGCTATTACAAGAAAAATTGAGCCAGCATCATTAATAGATAATGTAAATGTTACTAAAATGGTTAATGCAATACCTGCAAATGCTCCAACAAATCTTATTGATAATGTTAAAAATGATGATTTTAAAATGTTAATTTCTTTAAACATTTAAAATAAAAGTAAGTTGCGCAAAATTATAAATATTTTAGAGTATTCATTTATACTTCTTTTAACTTGGCGTGGATAAAATTTTTAATTTCACTTTCAAAAACTTCAATATCAAACTTTTTAGCATATTCTGAGATCTCGTCTGAATCAAATACAAATTTTTTTTTCTCATAAGCTTGGACAGCATTAATCAGATGTTCTTTTGTTTGTTTTTCATAAAGTATTCCATTTTTACCATGTAAAACTGTGTCTCTTATTCCTCCACCATTAAAACCTATTACTGGAGCACCTGCTGCAGAGGCCTCTACAGGAACAATGCCAAAATCTTCGATTCCTGGAAATATTAAGGCTTTACAGGTTTCTAAATATTCTTTTACTACACTGAAGTCCTGTCTTCCTAATAGACATATATTATTTTTTTTGATTTGTGATAAATACTTAAACTGCTCTCCTTCTCCAATTACAACTAATTCAATACCAAGATCATTAAAGGCATCAATAGCCATATCAATTCTTTTATAAGGAACTAACTGACCAAGACATAGATAAAATTCTTTTCTTTTTCTTTGATGATTAAAATTTTTTACAGCAATAGGAGGATGAATGACCTTTGAATCTCTCTTATAAAATTTTGTTATTCTTTTTTTTATAAAAGAGGAATTAGAAATAAAATGATCTACTCTAGGTACTGAGGTTATATCCCATATCCTTAATTTATGTGAAATTATTCTAAATAAAAGTTTTTTAATTACTCCCATATTTCTTGTATATTCATGCCCCATATCCCAAATGTATCTCATAGGTGAATGACAATAGCAGAAATGTATACAGTCAGGTTTTGTTATTACTCCTTTTGTAGGACCCGCCTCACTTGAAATAACTATGTCGTAGTCAGAGAGATCTAGTGATTCAAGGGCAAAAGGCATAAATGGAAGATACTTTTGATAATGTTTTTTTGCAAAAGGTAATTTACTAATTATAGTTTTGTGTATATTTCCCTTAAAATTACTTCCAAGCTTATTTCTTACTTTAGGCTCATCACAGACATGGAAAAATAAATCAGCTTCAGGAAAAATATTACAAAGAGATGAAATAACAGACTCACCTCCCCTATTAGAAATCCACCAGTAATGAATAATAGCTATTTTTTTATCTTTGAATAAATCAGGCATTAATCACCACTCTTCCGGATTCTCTATAGCCCAATCATTAAGGGCCTCATTAAGAGTATATTTATAATTATATTTATTATCTAAGAGATACTTAGGTTCTATAAAATTTGATCTAACTAGCTTTAATATTCTGACGTAACTAAAAGGATGTTTAATACCAAAAGGTAAAGTAATGAAATCAATTATCCTTGATATAGCAAGTATTAATTTTATTGAAATACTTGGAATCCATATATTTTTTTTAAGAACTTTTTTTATCTCAGTAACATATTCTTCTACCGAGGGACTAGGATTCATTGTCATGTTAAAAAGAACTTCATTTTCATTGACTGAATATTTTCTTACCCATGAAATCGCAAAACAAAGTTCTTTGACGTAAACGCCAGCTTTTATTATTTTTTTGTTCCCAGTAAAAACAAAATATCTATTTTTAACAGACTTTATTAACCTTGTTACGTTTCCGTCTTCAGTTGGACCGAAAACAACACCAGGACGAACTATAATTAATTTGTTATCGTTGGATTCATTTCTCCAGCTTTTATGAATTTTTTCAGCAACTAGTTTTGAGCTTCCATAAGCAGTTTTTGGAACTGGAAGAGTAAACTCATTTTTCATAGTCTCGCTTACCCCATATGGAGAAATTGAGCTTGAAAAAACTATCATATTACATTTAATATTTCTCGCCCAATCACAAACATTTTCAGCACCAAGAATATTGGTTTCATAATATTCTTGATCTGCATGGCCAGGCTCTCTATGAATTGCAGCAAAATTAACGATCAAATCAATTTTGACATTAGGAATCCATTCAATCTTTGATCTAACGTCACCCTTTATTTGAAAAATATTTTCATTTCTAGAGAGAATTTTATTTCTAAATATAAAATTTTTATCTTCTACTAACTCTAAATCAAATAAATAAACGTTATCATATTGATCATAATTAAGGAGATGTTCTGCATAAAAAATACCAATGAACCCAGTGCCACCAAAAATTACTGCATTTTTACTCAAGACGATCCCCTCCAAAAAATTTTAACGAATTATACATGCAATTTAATCTCTTTAGACTTTTTTATGAGGTCTAATCTTCATTTGTCCAAGTAAAATCATAGGCATTATCAACCCTATTATAAAAATTGGAGATACAAAAGTATGATTAAACATTGATGCAAACAAAAAGTATAACCAAAACGCAATAATATTTTTAAAATATATTGAGATACCAAGAGAACTATACAATCTTCTAATTGAAACAATTATTTTTAATAGAAATAAAGTCAAAAGAGAAAGTCCAATTAATCCCTCTTCAACCATAGTATGTAGAAACAAATTGTGTGCAGTTATACCTTGATAATTTGATCTTCCCTGATCATGAAAACATATAAAACTAGTTTTGTTAGAACATCTACTGGATATATCATCAAATCTTCCTACTCCAATACCAAAAATTGGTGAAGTAGAAAACTCTACCCAGGATTTTGCATACATTGCAAACCTCGCAGCAACATTAAAATCAGATGTTTGAATATTAGAATCGCTAAAAAAATCGTCAGCATTTGAAAACCTTTCTGCATATGCTGCTCCATAAGAAATTGCTTGAGGAATAGAGCTAACAATAGATACATCAAATTGTCTTTCATTAATTTGTATTTTCCCGTCAAAAGCATACAGAAAAACTATCACTAAAAATGCAGCTGAAAATACAGATCTAAATAAATATTTATAAAATAAAGGAAAAAATACAACTATTATTAGGCCTAGCATAGAAACCCTTGAGCTACTTAAAACTACTCCAATAAAACAAAAAATGAGTATTGATCTCGAAATATAAAAATTAAATTTTTTGTCGCTAAAATGTTCATAAATTGTTTGCCAAAAAAGACCAGATATTATAATAGCCCCCTTTTGATGATGAGAGATATTAAAAACCTCAAAAAGAAATGAATCAAAAAATAAAATAGGTAGCCACAATAAGAAAATATTTCTACAACCAAATGAGACCTTGTATATAGAATCTTTGTCTAACCTTATCAGTGTAAAGGCAATTAATAATACGAGTGCGAATATAAATCTACCTTCATTATTAATATAGTCTATTGATAGAGTAAAGTTTTTGTCAACAAGCAAAAAATAGCTAATAAGTTTATATAAAGCAATAAGTGTAATTATTAAAAATAATGAGCTAAGTTTAGAAGTATTAATTAGACTTATAAATATAGAAACTAAGCCTATAACAAAGAAAAATATAGAAAAGATTGCAGAAAAGCTAGAAGCTATAAATCCGAAGTAAATTAACCATACTCCAAATATATTTTGTTTCATTCTAATTTAAGAGAATAGTTAAATAATCCAAGTAATTAACGCAATATTTTATTTTACACATATTACAATGTCACCAGTTTTATTTATACATTCATTAATATTGATTAGGTAGCTTTTTCTAAAATTAAAAATCAAAGTGAATAATTTGTGAAGCTTGATAGAAAATTTTTGTAAAAAAACAAACCTTTCAGATATTTTTGAACTAATTTTAAATATTTCGACGTCACGATTTTCAAAGGATTGTTTCACCATATCAAAATTAAACTCTTGATCCCAATTTTCAAAAAAAATATATATACGCATTTCGGGTAAAAGTGATTTTGAAATCCCTTCAATAACTGTTTCTTCCATTCCTTCTACATCGATTTTAATAATTCCATTAGTAAAGTTCTCACTTGTAAGATTTGAAAAATTTTTAGAAAGCTGGTCTTCCGTAGATTCAATTTTAACTTTTCTTATTGAATAATTTGACTTATCTATATTTAGAAATCCGTCTTTCTTTGCAAGTATATCCTTATCATAAATATTAGAGTCACTTTTGATAAATCCTCCTCCCCAATTATGTTTAGGAATCCATAGCTCTAGCTCTTCTTTGGTTTTTCCTAACCCAAATTCAAATAGTTCTATTTTATTCGTATCTAAAGCTATTTCAGTATTTACTTTCAAAATATGCATACAAAGCGGATTTGGTTCAAAACATATAATTTTTTTAAACTCATTTCCTGTTTGACAACATGTAAGTCCTATATTTGCACCAATATCTATTAAAAAATCTGAATGCCCATTTTTAGCAACTTTGCATATTAATTCAGAAAAAACTTTTTCATGAACACCAGAGGTTTGTGGCCATATGGAAATTATATCCCCCCCTTTTAGAAAAAGATTTGAACTTTTTAATGTTAATTTTTTAAAAAAAATATATTTGAATATATTTTTAATTATGTTTCCAAAATTTGCTGAGCTATTAAGTTTATCTTTTATCATGACTTACAAAAAATTAAATTATAGATTCATTAATCTTGTATATTTCTTTTTCCATTTACTAAGATCAACGTTTAGCAAATTTTCTAGATTTTTAGTTTCATTAATTATATTTTTATTTAAATTTAAAATAATCTTACTACTATAGTCATTTTCAACATTTTTTTTGACATCAGATTTGTATAAAATTGACCTCAGATAAGATTTTTTTAGTAGTCCGTAAATTCTGATCATACCGCAATTGTCTCTTATTAATCTTGCACAATTAACAATCTTTGAGGATAGTTTAAATCTTGGTGTCATTCTTGAATTAATTTTTTGTGAATAATCATAATTTTTACTGAAAACTTCACCTATTTCAAAAAAATCACATAAGGAACTAATAAATAGCTCTGGATGTTTCTTTAAATCTTCCAACTGAAAACATTTAACGTTTTCCTTTCCAAAAATTTCAAAAGCTTGATTTATGTAATAAGAAAAATTTAATCTTTTTTTGATATAAGAATAATTATTAAGATAGCTCTCTAGGGAACAATTCAAATATCCAGTAGCCAAGGCATAATTGTATTCAGATAATATAAAGTCTATTGGTTCTCTATAGAAAATAATGATTTTCATTTTATTATTATGTGTATAGATATTTCTTAAATATTGTTTATTAAAAATATAATCATGATTTATATCAACATTAAGAGTGTAGGTATTTTCTGAATTTTTATAAATTTTTTTAAGATTTGAATCTAATTTATTATGCAAGGTTGAAAACAAATAATTATCCTTTATGGGTGATGCATTAAGGAACATCGAATGGAGACAAAATTGATGAAACCAAGTTGAACCAGACTTAGGCCAACCAATATAAGTAATATCAATTTGAGGAGATTTTAGCAAAATTTGAACTCAATTTATATTAATACTCATGAAAAAATAAGCTTCCGCTTTGTAAAAGCAATCCACAATATGGAACTCATAAAACTAAAAATTGATGATAATATAACAATAATTATTCTAGCAGGACTATCATGCTTCTCAGGAGCATATGGTTTTGATATAACTCTAAATAAATAATCTGGAGAGGCATTCGCAATAGAAATTTTTTCGATTTGGCCCTCTATTAGATCACTTATACCCTGTTTGAGCTCACTATATTGATTATTTACCATTTCAATCTCAAGATACTCTATCTGCCTTTGTGAAGTATTTATCACCTCATCTCGTGCTATTTTATTGATTTCTTGAACTATCTTTTCAACAAAATTTCTAGAAATATATGGTGAATAATGTCTAAATGAGACAGATACGATACCTGTAGATATGTCTAGTGACGCGTCGAAACTATCAATGAATTTTTCGTGAGCCTCTTGTAAAGATGGCTTACCATTTATTGCATATTTCCAATTACTTACCCATTTTTTATTTTTTTCATCGTAAATATTTTTATCTATAATAAGTATGTTTTTTTCTTTATCCCATCCTTTAATAGCAATTAAATTGAAGAAATTGTCTTCTTTATTTATAAAATTTTCAAAAAAGTTGAAGGATTGCATCATCTCAATACCTACTTCAAGCTTAGTGTTGTCACCTAGAACATCGCCCAAACCAATACCAGCAAGTCCTGCCAGACCTGATGATGTTGAGCTTAACTGATTACCTGAACTTGCAGAGGAGGTTAGTAACACAGTGCTTTTATAAGTATTAGGTATAATAATTGAAATTGATAAAGATATTATAAAAAATAAAGTCGTAATACCTATTATAAAAAATTTTTTCTTTTTTATGAATTCAAATAGCTTTTCAAAGTTTAAGTCGGAGACTTCGCTGTGTGAGACCATTATTTATTCTCTATAAATATTTAACATATTGTATATGAAATATATAAACTTTACATTATTGGTACCCGAGGCCGGACTTGAACCGGCACGATATTTCTATCGAGGGATTTTAAGTCCCTTGTGTCTACCAATTCCACCACTCGGGCATACTAAGTAATAAAACAATTTATAATTTTCCTTCTTCTCTTAACTTTTTTCTTATCTTTGTCGCGCTTATTTCAGTAATTGATTTATCAAAAGCCTCTTCTTCAAAAGTATATCCAACACCTCTACCATAAGTAATATTTACAATATTAGGAACTAGCATAATTTCATATTCCCTGCCCCTTTTAAAATTATCTTTCGACAGTCCAAATTCAATATTTTCGCATACATGATTCCAATCAAAAGGATTATCGTCTTGTCCATCTCCTCCAGATGAACCTTGAACATCTCTAACTTGTATTATAACTTGACCAGTTTTAGCAAAGCATCTTTTGAATAAGGCCTGATGGCCATCATGCCATGGTTGCCAACGACCAAGCATCTGAACAGTTGGTTTTTTCCAATCAAACATTTTTTTCCTTAATATCATGTGCAATATTGATATGATTTTTATCATTCCATTCATTGATGTGATATGTTACTTTTTTTGGACTTTGAAATATTTTGTTAGTATCTTCAAATCTCCCTTTTTTTATTGTGTCCATCCAAATAATAATATCAGCATTAAAACTTTTTCTTGTTTCTTTTGTAGGACAAACAAAATCGCAAATAACAAAACGTCCATTCTTTTTTTCAAAATCCGCAAATGTTCTCATTCTTGAGGCTTGCCTTTTTCTTCCAATATCTGAAAAATCCCAATCATTAGCCATTTCACGAACTTTATCGGCGTTGTACCAAGCGCAATTTAACAACGGCACAAGCCTCTCAGTTAAATAAGTTTTACCAGAACCTGGCAACCCCATAACTAAAATTTTCATATGCAACTTCCTCTTAATTTCCGAGGCTGCATTATAAACTCAAATCGACAAAAAGATAGATCAAAAATTGATAATTGGAGGCTGAAGCCGGAATCGAACCGGCGTAAACGGCTTTGCAGGCCGCTGCATAACCACTCTGCCATCCAGCCATAAATATTCCAAATGATTGTATATTAATTTAGCAAGTTATCTACTTTTTTAAAAATTTTGTGGTTTGTAATATTCTGTTCGTTCGATGTCTTCTTCAACACAAGCATCACCATACTGAATTTCAATAATATGACACTTTTGATCAAAAGGATTTGTTATTTGATGCCACTCACCCAATGGAACTAGATAATGATCAAATTTATTGAGTTGTATATTCTCTTTTTCATCTGGATCGCCCTTGCTAAAGTTTACAATACATGATCCCTTGCTAACCAACCATATTTCACTTCTTTTAAAGTGTTTTTGAAAGCTCATCCCTTTGCCTGGATGAACAATTAATTCTTTTACTTTTACATGATTTTCTTGAAATAAGTTATAAAAAGATCCCCATAATCTTTCTTCATAGTAATACTGCCAATTCTTAAGAATCCATGAAGATGAATTTCTTTTATCATCTCCGCCTACACTAAATATAAATTCTATTCCATCAACAGACATTTCAGGTATATTACCTTTATTTCTATCTCCTCCATTTGCAAATATTATATTATTATTAGGATGCATTTCTTTTACTTTGATTAATGCATGAGTAGCAGACCCTTGATCATCATCCTGAAAATCTATTACGGAATCTACAGATGATAGATTTTCTAATATTATCTTACGTTCTTCAAAAGGCATAAAAAATTTATCTTTTTTCTTTATTAACCACTCATCACTGTTTAATGCAACAATCAGTTTATCTCCAAGTGCTTTTGCAGACTTAAGGTATGCTATATGTCCTGAATGAATAGGATCAAAGCCACCACTTACAATAACTATTTTCATCTACATTTGCCTTTATATTTAATCTTCATAGCTTATATTTTGTTGAATTTCCCTATCAGTTAAAGATTCATAACTTCTTCTAATTTTGTTATTTATTGCTTGACTAGTCTTAAGGAGTTTAAAGGGTTTCCCAATATCTTCTGAGTATTTAATTAATGCGTTATTATCTTTCGGGAAGCATGGTCCACCAAAACCAAATTTGCCATCTGCACCAGGAACCTGCATATGTGAATTACCTATTCTTAAATCCTTTGAAATAATATTAATGAATTTTTCCCATGATTCATATGAACCAGAGTTTGTAAAAATTTGATGCAATTCATTAAAAAAAGTTACTTTAGTAGATAAAAATGTATTTATAGAGTATTTAACTAATGAAGCAGATGTTATATCAGTAAATTGATAATCTTTTGTTTTACATTTTGTATGCTCTGAATAAAAAGCTGCTAAAAGTTTTGTTTTTTCTTTTGGTCCTCCTAGAATTATCAATTTTGAATTTATAAAATCTTCATTTGCAGAATTTTCTCGAAGAAACTCTGGATTAAACAAAAGATTGGGATTTTTTTTTTGCAAAATATTTATATAACTTGGCAGCACAGTACTCTTTAATACAATTAACGACGAGAGTAAATACTTATTAATTTCTGTAAAAACTTGTTCAAGTATTGATGTATCCTGAGACCCATCAATATTCATTGGCGTAGGTACACATATAAAACAAATATCTGGGTTGAAATCAACTAAATCATCAATTTTAGTATTTAGAATCGGATCTATTTTTAGAACTTTTACATTTTTTTTTAATGCATTGCACAAGGCTTTTCCAACAAACCCATAACCTATAACACCTACTCTCATTTTACTCATATACTGAATTAATAGTATAAATGTAGCCTGTATAAACTGTAATTAACATTGCGATAACAATTAGAATATCAGAAATTACGATCAAGATCATAACTTCAAATGTTAATGCTACTAAATACATAAATATTGTGAATAATTGAATGGTGGTCTTTATCTTTGCTAAAAAAGTTACCTTTGTAGCATCAATGTTATTTTTTCTGGAGTTTAAATCTCTTAAACCACTTATCCAAATTTCCCTAGAAATAATAATAGCTGCTGAAAAACCTAATATATAGCTTGAAAGATTCAAAGCTAAACCAATTAGAACAAAAGAAATTAAAATCTTGTCAGCAATAGGGTCTAATATTTCACCAATATCTGAGGTCATACCATGTTTTCTAGCAAGATATCCATCGAAATAATCAGATATACCCGCAAAAATAAAAAGTAGTAATGCGTATAAATATTTATCTGGTAATGATAACAGTATAAAAATTACAACAGCTAATATAATTCTAGAAATAGTGAGAAAATTAATTAAGAAATACATTATTTTAATTTTGTTATAATAACTTTAGCTAAATTTTCATTAATACCTTTTACAGTCATTAAATCATTATAAGTAGCTAACTTAATATTTTTAATACTTTTAAAGTTTTTCATTAATCTTTTTTTCAACACTGGTCCTATTCCTTGAATATTATCCAATTGAGATTGTGTAATTTTACTTCTTTTCTTCTTTCTTTGTGCCTGAATTGCAAATCTATGAGACTCGTCACGTATTTCTTGTAAAAGTAAAAAAGATTTAGAATTTTTGTCTAATTCGAGCACTCCATCTTTACTTATTATAGTTTCAGTAGCTCTAACCCTGTTTACTCCTTTTACAATACAAATTACCTCTAAATCAGAGTGCTTTGATTGTTTTATTACTTTTTGCACATAATCTAATTGAATTTTACCTCCATCTATAAGAATTAAATCTGGTTTTATTTTTGAATCATCATAATATTTCAATCTTCTTTCAATTACGTGCTCCAAGGAACCAATATCATTTCCAGATAGATTTTTAGGTATATTAAATAATCTGTAATTTTTCTTTAACGGGCCTTTTTTTGAAAAAACAACACATGAAGCGACTGCATTATCACCAGAAATATGACTAACATCATAACCATCAATTTTTTGAATTTCTTTAATTCCCAAGTATTTGCTAAGTTCATCCAAAGAAAAGCTGTATTTATCCTCTTTACTGATATGATTTTTTATTACTTGTTGTGCATTTAATTTACAAAGATTAAAAATAGGTCTAATAGACTTGCTTGATGTATGGATGATTTTTACTTTTTTTTCGTGTTTTGAGTTAAACATATTCTCTAATAATTTTTTGTCATCTAAAAAATTCGTGCAAAGAATCTTTTTAGGAATATCACCTTGATGATTATAGAAATTCACTATTGCACTTTGATAGGCATTTTCAACACTTACAAAATGAGCCTGTTTGACTAAATGTGTTTTGGTTCCTCTTATTTTTCCATTTCTTACAACAATTATTGATATACCCAAGTATGTTAATTCTTTATGAACTGAAAAAATATCAATATCAGTAGCAAAAGTTACAACAGATTGTTCTTCCCTAAGAAGATTTAACCTTTTTAGTCGATCTCGTAACCCAGCTGCTTTTTCAAAGTTGAGGTTTGATGCAGCGTCATCAATATCAGCTAAAAGCTTATTAACTGTTTTCTTACTAGAAAAGGAAAGGAAAGATTTTGCACCTAATACATCATGAAAATAATCAGTTTTTTTTATTTTATTTACACAGGGCGCAGAGCATCTTTTCATTTGATGTTCAATACATGGTCTTGATCTATTTGCAAAAGTACTATCAGTGCAGTTCCTGAGTCCATATATCTTTTGTATCTCTTTTATTGATTTTTTTACAGCCTCAGAGCTAACAAATGGACCAAAATAATTTTTATTGATTGCCTTCTTAGTTCTCTTTAAATAGATTCCAGGATAATTATGGTCTAATGAGAAGTAAATATATGGGTATGTTTTATCATCTCTCAAAAGAATATTGAACTTAGGTTTATTTTCTTTAATCAACATTTGCTCAAGTAATAAAGCTTCCACTTCATTTTTAGTGGTAAAAGTTTCAATTTTGTTTGTTAAAAATTTTATTTGTGAAGTCTTTCTGTCTTTATGAGATTTACCAAAATAGGAGGATACTCTTTTCTTCAGATCTTTTGCCTTACCAATATAGATAATTTCATGATTATTAAAAAACTTGTATACGCCTGGGGTATTAGGAATTTTCTTTAAATTTATAGACATACTAAAAAATTATTATGATCTTAATTTTTCTTGGTAAGATATTTTTTAGTATAAATCTTACCCGCATTAACTCCAAATTGATCAAATGGATTGATATCAAGCATAACAGAACTAATAAAAGTTCTGTGTTCCCATGTTGCAATTAAATACCCCAAAGTAAATGAGTCTACATTTTTTAGTAAAAAGAGATTTAGCGGTATATTTCCATTAATAGTTTCTTCTTTTTTTAAAAAATCATTTACTCCATTTGATAAAAGTTGTGATTGAGTAATTGCTTGAGCATATGATAGACAAGCTTTGTCACCACTTGATGCAATAATGTCAGCACATATATCTTGAGTACCTTGATGCAAAAGTTGAAAATATGAGTGCTGTGCTTTGGGACCGTATCCACCAAAAATAATTTGACCAGTTTTTTTAAATTGAGATTTTTTTGAGGGTTGCTTACCAAGTGATTCCATCTCAAGCTGTTGAAAATAATCAGGAAGAGATCTAAATTTCCATATATATGATAGTACAACCCTTGAGTTCTTATTATTAAAATTATGAAGCCATATATCACTAAAAGCTAAGCTTTTTACGAAATTAAAATAGTCGTTATCTTTCAACAAATCAGTATCTGCTTGCTTACCGCCTTGAATAAATTTTTCTTTCAAATCTTTTTTGTTTTCATAATGAGCCGCAAGAGATATATCAGTCCATATTGAGTATCTGCCACCAATTTCTCCGTCAAATTCAATAATATTTTCAAAATTATATTTTTGTGCTTCTGATTTATTGGAAGTTACTGCAATAAATTTACTCATATCCTTTGACCAAGTTATTGCTTTTTGCAAATTATCTATAGTTTCCTCAGTTGTGAATGATTTTGATGAAACTATAAAGATAGTTTCATTTGGTCTTAAATAGCTAGTTTTTTCTCTAAATTCCTCAGGATCTGAGCCTGTTATAAATATATAGTTTACTTGTGTTTTGCCTTCATTTTCTATTAAAAGTTTTGGGCCTTCAAAAGAACCACCTATACCGATAGTAA
>MDTG01348257.1_pt1 | contig 23799 bp, 27 predicted proteins | sample 811421 | NCBI WGS metagenome assembly MDTG01 (sample SAMN05326645, study PRJNA326480) | marine metagenome | isolation source: seawater | place: Pacific Ocean: South East | collected 2011
AACACACAAAATGCGCCCAGCTGGCTATTTGTTACAGCGGATGAGACATTTGTCTTATTACAAGTGATATGTATATCTTTACCTTCGAGCCTATCTGCATACCCTTTGGCAGGATTCCCGCCCATCTCGTAAAATGGCATCGCATGGTTTTCCAAAAGGGCTAGGTCTATCGCTGACATATCTTTATCCCATATATCAACTGCCGGCGCGTGTACCCCAAAATCACCAATAGCAGATAATTTTATACGCAGTTTCCATAACATATCGAATTGATGCCGTAAGTTTTTGATAGTTTTTATCTCTGATATTAATGTTTGTTGTGATTCATACATCTTCTATTCCCTGCAAAAGTTGGTCTATTTTTTCTATGACGTATGGTTCTGTCCAAGTACCGCCTGACCCATAATATTTACACTCGAATTGAGGCGGTATATTAAGCATTTTGACGATTGCAGGCAACCCAATGCCAGTGGACATTAACGCGTAATATTCTCTGTATGCTTCATCTGTCATATCCATGTCACCTTCGTATCTGTTGCCCCGGTATCCCAGACAAACCAGGCATATGGCGTTTTACCGCTGCTGCCATACCAAGCAGCATTTTCATCACCTCGCCAGATAGTCAGGCGTTTCGTAAATACATGCACACTTGCTGGGGGGCTGGTTTTGTACAACATGTCATAGCGTGCCTGCCCTTCGAGAAACGCAAGCCGCAACAGCCAAGCATGCTTTTTAATGCCCATATTAATTGCATGGCGAACAAACTGATTAGCTAATTTATAAGGTGGGTTGGTAATGATAGTCTCAGCTCGCATTTTGCTCTCGAACAAAAAATCAATGCCAGTCTCGCCAAAACCAAAATCATTTAGATCTGTACTAATAACCTTATGATCATGCTTGCGTAATACTTTTGTGATATGCCCGGCTCCGCATGCCGGCTCCCAAACCCTTGCATTGAATTGTTCTACAGCTAGCAGCGCTTCCACAGCTTCCGGAGGCGTAGGATAGAAATCATCTTTATGGCGGCGGTCAGTTGTCATAAATAATAACACCTTCATAAATCAGCCGCTCCAGCTGCCGGTCAGACATAACATCAGTAGGCTTTTTTATAAGCTCGACTGTTTCAAATCGTGTTTCGCAATGCCTGCATTTGCGTCTGCGCACAACACGCGTTGCTGTTTCCCTTGTAGACTCGACAAAGTGCTTACCGTCAATTTCGCAACGAGGGCAAATCATAATGCACCTAAACTTGATGCTATCTTTTCTTGTAAATCTGTTGCGCCATTGGCACGCAGCTCAATGTGATTGCTTAAAAAATGTTTGAGCTGTCCTAACCTGTTAACCGTGGCTACAGCGCAGCCAAGTTCCAGCAGCTGCTCTTGCACAATCTTTTGCTTGTCTGACAGCCTGCCCCGACCAGGTGCTTTCACCTCAATAAAAATAGGCGAAGCAATACCCGACCACCAAAAATCTTTATGTACAAATATTTCTATGTCCGGAAAGCCTGGCTTCATGCCCAAGTCTATTAATCTTTTGGCATAGGCAACATGCCGCTTACCTTCATTAGGGCTGTGGTGCCATAGACTTTTTTCTGGCAATGCAGCATTCAACCATAAGGCTATAATCTTTTGGAACTCATCTTCAGTCATAAAAGTCATTCGGCTGAACCGCTCCAAGGGTTACTGTTCTGATAATTTGCATTGCGTCTTTGCCCGGCACTACAGAATGAGCGCACCAACGCTTCGCAATAGTTGCATGCTTCACGCCTAAAAGGTGGGCTAGAGCTGCATAAGAAAGCCCTTTATTTAATCTAAATTCGTTAAGTGTCATCTAATGAGTAGATTCTGTTTGACAAAATATGTCAAATGACATTACCTAATTCAACCTATAATGACGTTAGAACGCGAGATACAACTTAACATGTTAAAAATCTTGATATTAAATTAGCCCAAGGAGTACTATAATGTCACCCGATTCGGTACTGGATACAATGTATAACAACTTAGATAAAAAAATTCGCCAGAGTGGTTTGCCGAAAAGAGAGATAGCATTGCGTAAAGGGATTGCGCCAGAAACCCTGTCGAGGCACATTGCTGGCAAAATTCACATTACCAAAAAAGATGCTGACGAATACGCGGCTATTCTCGGCTGCACAAGCGCGGAAGTATTATACCCTATAGACCCTATGCCGGTCATTGCTCATTGGACTATTGAGAAAAAAATAAACCCAGCAAAATTTAGTATATTAAACGACAAATTTTACATGCAGCTCAATTGCTCAACAATAAAATACGGCAAAGATACGGCAAAGTACCCAAAACTATGGATGAAAACACTGTATACAAGTGCAGTAGGCGCTATACATTATAAATTTACAGCTGACGAATTTGCAGCAGCTGGCAACGAAGCCACACCCTGGTGGACACCAAACAAATATGATCTATTAGATATAACCACGATGAATAAATCTGTAGACCCTGCGTGCCATCAAAACATAAGTGTCTGCAAAAGTATCGAAGGGAAATTAATGTTTGGTTATTTATATCCAGAACCAGGATACAATTGTTATACAATACATGTGCCACAAAGCCCTAGCTTCTCTCAAATTGAAAGTCGTGTTAATCAAAAACTAGCATGGGCATGTCCAGTATTAGGTAGTATTTTTAGACCTGACCTTCGGAATATCGAATTTGAAAAAGGTCAAAAACAAAATTAATTAACCTACTGCGAGCGCTTTATTGACGTTAAACGAGCATTCTGTTGACTCGCAAAGACGAATCAGGCAAGACTGATCCTCACAACTTTGTGAGGATTTATTTTGCCATTCGTAGAAACACCCCATTTTGCTAAAAAGTTTAACTGGTCACATCACTCGAATCCAGAATCCGTTCCCATCTGTAAAAAGATGTTTGAGAAAGTGCATGTCCGTCCAGCCGTCAATTCTGCATGGCAAATCATCAAGAATGACGCGCCAGGCGATAAGTCGGATGCCTTTAAAACAATAAATAAATACGCAGAAGCAAATGCCAAGATGCTTGCCGGGCGTACAGTTCAAGAAATGTGCGACATGGTTATTCTTGAAAACAAAAGCCAAGAAGAAGCAATTGAATATGGTGCAGCTGCATTCCGCGATTATAAGCCCCTCAACTGGCAGGCAGAAAAAGATGCAGCACAAGCTGTTATTTGTGCAGACGAGCTGCACAGCGTCTTTAAAAACGCGTTAGAGGGATTAAGCGAAGCACAAGCAGCATTAGGACTAAACCGGCTAACCGGCGAAGCAGATATCTTATCTGACTGGAAAGGCTTGCAGCTGCGCTTTAATGGTAAACCTGATTACTCCAAACGCGTAGAATTAAAGACAGTATGGTCTAGTGTTGCAGACACAAAATCTGGCAGGCGTGCTGGCAACGTACCAACAAACCCAACACACAGCCATCTCTCTCAGGTCACCGGCTACTGGGTCATCACCAATAGATTATCGCAATGCATCGTCCAAACCAGCGCCACAAAAACAAATGTACATACCGCTGATAATTGCGAAAAGCTCCACGATGAAGCAATGCATATTCGCGCACAATCTATTACAGCACGCTGCAAAATTCGTGAAAATTTATTAAGAACAGCTGAAACAAAAGAGCAGCTTTTCGAGCTGATTGAGCCTGACTTTTCGCATATGTATGCCTGGAATATAAACCCAGCTGCACTCTTTGAGGCAAAACAACTATTTGGATTCGCAACATGAGCAAGCTGGGCATGCACATACAAGCTGCTACACCGCGCCCGCGCAAGCGATACACAACACTGCGCAGCTTCATGGTTCTGCTTGGTATGATTGCTGGTCTAGCGGCTGCATTTGCTTTTGCTGTGTTGCTATTTGCAATTTTTATAACACTTACCACAGAGGTTTATTAATGGAAGAAATGCAAGCTGCTTTGGCAGAATTAAAACAACTCAACAAAGCTGATGGACTTGATATCCACAACAAAAAATATTCCTCAGTGGCAATGCGCATTGAAATATTTAGAAAGCATTTTGGTCTCAAATACAGCATTGAGAATGAAATTGTGGTGGATGACGGCAAACGCATAATCATCCGTTCTGTGATAAAAGATACAGCTGGGAATATGTTAGCAATTGGACATGCAGAAGAGTTTCGAGGAACCACCAATATTAATAAAACCAGCGCTCTTGAAAATGCAGAAACATCCGCAGCTGGTCGCAGCTTGGCTATGTTCGGATTACATGGCGGCGAAATGGCTAGCGCCTTTGAAGTAGAGGTAGCAATAGACACACAACAGGATATGACAAATTTTGTCACGGCTGCGCATGGTTCAATATCCACATGCAAATCACAAGTCCAGCTGGCTGCCTGGTTCGATAAATCAACAGCGCAAATGGATTCTCTCGAACAGCAAGACCCGGACGCATGGACGAAAATAGTAGAAGCATATGAACAAAAGGAAGAGGAGTTGAGAAATGGCATTGCCTGATTGGAAAAATTCAAATGTTAAAGTGGTGTTCCCAGCGCCAGGGCAAGCACAAGTTGGTGTAGCTCTTTACTTAAATGTAGATGAAGAGCTGCGCACACTGCTTCAAAATTACTGGGCGAAAACCAGTCAATCACCTTCTATTGCGTTCTCTAAAAAAAATAATAATGAAGAATGGCAAAAAATTGGTAATGCTAAATTATTCGCCGCAGATGAAAAAAATGACCGCGATACAAGCTCGTATAGCGCTGGCAATGAATACTCTCAACCTCAAAGACCAGAAAGTTATCAGAACCAGCCAGCGGCTACAGAAACGCCAGCAAATGCAACACGCTCTTTTAGAAAGTAAAAACGATGGACGAAGATAATAGATTATTAAGCACAAGAGAAGTTGCTATAATTTTGTTTGGTAGTTTTACAGAAACATCACGTAAACGTGTCATGCGAATGGCAAAATCTGGATCTGTGGAACCAATACGAGATGGTAACCGATTTTATTTTAGACGCGCAGATGTTTCAAAAATAACAAACCCGAAGCAGCAGGCTTCGGGCATTGTTGTTGGTTCCAGGGGTTTAAGTTTAGGTAACTAAGAGACAGATTTATTTTTAACAAAATCTTCACAATATTGCGCATGTATGTCTAAAAATATTTTACGATATTTGCTGCGTAACTCAGCCATGTCTCCAACTAAATTGCCGACTTCAGTGTTGCCCTGTTGATAAAATATTTCTTCTATTGCGTATTCTGCTTGAGCAAAAATACGATGCGCTTCGTCAAATTCCCTGCGCTCTCTACTCATTCTAGCTAAATCCATTTTTGTTACAGTCATTGTTATACTCCTAACATTGCAGCCGCAGCTGCTTTCTTTTGGTTCCATTAAGCAGAATACTTTTTAAGAAACTTTTTTGTTTGGCTAATATTTTTTTTACAAAATTTCGCGTCTTCTTCAAATCCGAAAGTTACTCTACCGTGCCAGTCCAAATATTCTTCTAAATTTTCTTTAGCTATGTGAAAAATATCTTCCATTTCAACAATTAATTGTTGGTCATCAAATTTCTCGTCAACTTCTTTATCATCACCGACTAGTAAATTCTTACCATCTGTCCAAACATCTGTGACGCGATATGAAAATTCATCTACCTTCATTGCATCTTTTACAATTTGTCTCACTTTAAAAGTCATTTTACACTCCTAACATTGCAGCAGCAGCTGCTTTCTTTTGGTTTTGTTTCTCAGCGTTACGGATGCTGTGTCCATATTGTTTATAGGTAAAGTTGCTATTGCTATGACCCATGCTAGCAGCTATCTCTGCCCAGTCTGTACCCAGCTGGCTAATCATGTGGCTGGCAAAGTAGTGTCGTAGGTCACTCCAGATTATATCGATGCCAGTACGTTTCTGGATACGATACATCAGCTCGCGGATTGTTTTTTGCTGCCTAGGTTTGCCGGTAATGGTAGCAAAAATAATATCCGTATCAGAACTATACCTTGATTGCATACGTTGCTTACGCAGCTCCTGGATAGCGTCAGCTGGTAGCACAGCAATACGATTACCGCGCTTGGTTTTTGTTGTACCTATAACATTACCATTGTCACGTTTGACTGCCTTGGCAATTGATACCTCGCCTGCATCGAAGTCGATATCTGACCATGTGAGTGCGCGTACCTCGCTTTGACGCATGCCGGTATACATAGCGACAAGAAACATAACGCGCCAGCTATCAGCTTCGCCTTTTAGACCAACTTCTAAAACGTCACGCATCGTCTGACTTGTAAAATTCTTAACGCGCTCTGTTCGGTTGGATAGTTCCCAACTTTCACCTAATGAGACTTTGTATAAAAAGTTGTAAGAGATGTATCCTTGAACGTGACAAAAATTAAGAAAGGCTTTTCCCATTTTTAAACGTGCAGCTGCGCGTGATTTGCTTTTACTATCTTTTTCGACTGCAATTAAAAATGTATTAACTAGCAGCTTTGCATTTTTTGGCTGACAAACTTTTTGCAACTGTAAATTACCGAAACGCATACCATTTATTTTGATGTTTAAAATATATTTTACACAGCGCACTGCATCTTTTTTATGCTCGTTACCAATCTTACCGGCATCAACCCCTAGTTGTAATTCTTCAAAATATTTTTTTGCAGCTGCGTCAGCTAATTTGATAGCAGTTGTAGTTTCTGTAATACCTAAATCAGCTTTTACAAGCAGCTCCGCAGCAGCTTTTTTTGCTGCTGCTTCTGTCTTGAAATTACCGAAACGCTGCACAAGCCCAATACGTTTTGCGTTTATGCACCAATGATTTCGATACTTAAAAACCTTTAGTGAATTATCCATAATACTGCTCCATAGCATTTGCACGATACTCCGCATAGGCTTCTTTAGTTACAAAACGAAAGATATAATCACCAAAATATTTGTCTGATATGTCATGCGGAGACAAACTGAATATTCTACTGTCATCCATTTCTAGTGTGTAGATAAGTCCGTAATTTTGGCATGGGCGTGCATGTGTAACTGTACCCCAGCCTGACCTATTTGCCATATCACCAGTGTACCGAATGCGCTGTCCTGTTATGTACATTTTTGACTCCAATAGTTGTTTAAAATAACTTCTCACGAATCAAATATGACATAATATGTCAAATAACACAAACATAAAGTAGCACAAAAGTAGCACAAAAGTAGCACAAACGTGTTTTTGGCACAAAAAAAGACCTCGAACATTGCTGTCCGAGGTGTGTTAAACTATTGTTTTTATTTATAATTTGAGTGGCGGGAGTGACGGGACTCGAACCCGCGACCTCTGGCGTGACAGTCTAGCGTTTTTCATGCTTTTACGAGCTTTTATAGGCATTTTGAAGCGTTCCATAGCCAGTTGACGATTGCTACAACCACGATTCGGGGTAGCACAAAAGTAGCACAGCAATCTGCTTTGCTATCTGCATTTTAGTGTCCCAGAATTTTAGCTATATTTAATAAGAACCCATCATTCTAGGCTTGCCTTTACCCATCGCACCGAACTTTTTCTTCTTTGTTTTTTGCATTGGTTTGCCACTGCGTGATGCTTCCTTGCGAGCTGCTGCCATTCCCTGGGGGCTGTAATCAAATTCTTTATTACCTACTTGAGGCATTTTTTAACTCCTAACTTTTCTTGTGTGTGTTAGCAAACTTGCGTGCAGCTGCTACGCTGCCAAAACCCCAATCGCTTAATGCTTCAGCTTTCGGAGTCTTACGCCCTTTTGCATCTTTCATCTTTCCGCGCATCCCGGCAAAACGCGCAGCAAAACTGATTCTGCGACCAGACGTGCCTGTCTTCTCAGGTGAACGGCTCATGGTTATTTATCTTTCGGTTTGAAGCCGCCTTTTTTGCGCTTCATCATATTGTATGTCTTACTCTCTATAGTAGTATTTTTCTTTGACCTACTAGTGCCAGCTTTTTTGCGTTTATTCATATTGTCATAGAGACTCATTTGTTTATCAGGCTAAGTGCCTGCTCCCTTGTTTCGTTATTACGGCGTGTCCAACCGCGACCGAAAGTCTCAAAAGTTTTCAGTCTTTCGTAAAACGCCTGCCGCCGCAGATACAACCGTTCTACTGTTTCTTTTGGATCTAAATGATAGACCGCTTTTAAAGTTTGCTGCCCTATAACGCCATCAGCTGTGACACCAGCATGTTTCTGCAACATTCTCGCAGATCTGCCAGTGCCAGAATTGACTGCCCAATCCACACAAAACCAATCAATACCGCTGGGTAACTTATCAAATTTGATCCTATCGAAGTAATTTTGTTTATAGATTGGCAGCACGTCATCTTCCATTAAATCACGCATATCCTTGGTAGCAAAGTCATGCTCTATACAATATGCCTCATAGACGCGCCTGGTCACTCCTAAATTTGTCTGACCTCCTGGGTCAGCTGGGTGGTCTACGTAGCCGCCTTCGTGTGCTATGAGCCATGCAAAGCACTGTTCAAAATTTGTATTCATTTTGTTAGACCTTTAAACTTTTCAAAACTTCTCAAGCCCCCCAATCCCAACATTCCAAGTAAAATCGTGGTCAGCGTTTCCATATCAAAGCTAGGTAACTCAGGAACTTCAACACCAGCAATCGCAGCTGCGAAAAGAATAAAGGGGCTAATGACAAAGTGCCACGCAAGCGCGACCGCAGTGACCCATCCAACAAAGGGGCGCCATCCAGAAACAAAAATTGATCTGTGTTGAGCTTCTGCTTTGTTGACTTCGACTTGAGCGAGGGCTGCTTCGTGGGCTTGTTTTTCTGCGAGTGTGGCGATTTCATGGGCTAATGCGTTCTTCTGGTCTTTATCTTCAATGAATTTATCTAACAGCGGTGTTACACCGCCAATGATTGCTTGCAGCATTATTTACTCCTCGATGCCCAAGCAGATGTAGTCATAAACGTAGCGACTATGCCTAAGTTTGCTATGATGTATGTGCTGAGCAAAGCCGTTACAGTTTCTATCCTGGCTTCACTGACTAGCGGTGACATGCTTATGCATATAAAAACAATGGAGCTGATAGAGCTGACCCAGCATATCAGCCGCTGCTGGTCTGCCATTCGGTTGCTATTTTCAAGCTTTAACATCCGCTCTTCTGTATCCAGCTCTTCAGCTGTAACGATGCCATCACCATCAAGATCGTGTTTTAATGTTGCCATCAATTACCTCACAAAAATATAAATGTTGCTATCAGTGCAGCTGCTAATGCACATATTCCAACCACCACGCCAGCGCCTATTTCAACATCGTGAATCAGCTGCTTTCGCCTTTTAAGACGCGCTATGCGTTCAGCTTTTTCTGCTTCTTTCTGATCGTGGATTCTTTGCGCCCTCAAAGTTATTATTGAAGCCCAGGTACCGTGTCCAAATCTGGCATCTATGAGCTGTCTCATCTGGTCAAGTTCTTCTTCAGCCAACTTGGCATCAATTACCTCGCTAGCCACTGATTTGTGTGAGTTAGCATTACGCTTCGCGGCGTGTGCTTGATCACGACCATCAAATAAATTGTCTATAGCCGAAGCAAATTGTCCTATATCTTGAGCCGTATTAATATTGCTTTTGATAAAATCAACGCCCTGTTTGACGAGCGCAAGCCCTGTCAATACCTCTGCAACAACCATGGTGCCTGCCTACTTTGATACTAGTATTGTAATTAGCAATAAGATTACAGCGCCAGCGGAGCCAATCATGATCGCCTCGATCCGCTTGATGCGAAGGATCGTTTCTTTCCACCGCTCCGCGCACACAGCCTCATGCGTATCAAGCTGGTGCTGAACATCGTTTGCAGTTTTTCTTGGCATCAATTATCCCCAGACTTTGGTACTACCGACATACACTTCAGACACTTCAGTGCTGCCCACGTAAATTGCTGTCGGAGTTGTTGAGCCGATACGTATGTTAGTTAAACTAGATGAAGGTGGCGTTTGATTACCTGAACCACCGCCACCAGTTGTCACATTTGCTGTGCTTGGAAAACTTATGAAGGGTGAAACTTTTAGACTTCCGAAGTAACCAAACGGAGAAACTTTGAAAGCCATTAGTAAGTCTCCGAAATCACGTACTCAATATACGCTCGATTGTTATGGCTTGTGGTATCGCAATAAAACCGTAAGTAGACCATGATACTGTTTATTTCTCTCACACCAGAAGCTGAAAGAGGAATATTAAGATAAGATACTCTTGGGCTAGATGAGTCAGAACCAAGACTTACAAGGTTTATAGTGTCATCCTGAACAAATGCGTAATCATTACTACTGTCGTCTTTTCTATAGAAAGCCAACATTTGAACTGATGCACTTGCTGCTCCAGTATAATGATACGCTCTTATCTTGAGTCGTATATTGTTGCTTCCCGCAGTATGTGACGGCACTGGCACTTCGACAGGGTATATGTATGAACCAGTACCACCTCCTGTTTTGAGAACGAGATATTCTGTGCCACTTACAGTCTCATTGTATGCTAAACCGCAAAGACCAGTTGCGCTGTTTGGAGGTAATAAAGCGACAGGTTTTTGGTCATAGTCGTTTGTTTCAAACCCAAATACCATCGGCTGATAATTTGCTGAATTACTGGTATAGCCATAGTTTTGTAGTGATATAACAGATAAATTATTGGTTCTATAGTCACTGCCGTTAAGCTGTAATTTCCCACAAGGTACTGAGTGCGCAAACATTGGATTGCTATTTATATGCGATAAGTCTAAACCAATAGATGTCCACCAAGTAGAACTATAGAAATCTGCATTACTTTGATAAATGCCTATTTCATTAGCTGAAATAACAGCACCACAGTTTGGTGCAACATCTACCGTTACATCATTTAACCATGTTCCTGTCGCGTTTCCAGCAGAACGTAACCCTGTTCCGAAAATATATGTGGGGTCTGAATATGAGGTGCTTTTAGCACTTAAAACTCGCACTTCAGCGGGTGGTACTTCTATATAACTGTTAGTTGAAGAACCAGAAGAAACTGCTGCAAGGTAGGTTGAGTTTGGCAGAAACTCTACAGTAGAAAAACCCTGACCCTGTCTGGCAATTAAGCCTTTCTGGGCTGGGCTAACTTGAATATAGCCTCTGGTGTAATAATTGCCGATTTGAAACTTACTACCAGTGCCGTAATTACCTCTTAATAATATCCTAGCATTCCAAGCATTATGAACTTTTACAGTAGTATTACTTTGGGAGTTGTTATCGAAATAAACTCTGCCACTTACTGTTCCAAATTCAGCACTCGAACTGCCATAAACATAAACGTAAGGCTGTATCGTACCACCGTTAAAATCTACATGACCAAATTTATGTGTTGCACCAACATTGCGTAAATACCAATACAAACGCACTCTGGGCGATTGATTCATAAAAGTTAAATGTTGGCAATCCCAATGCAAATTATTACCGCGAAATCTTTGGTATTCGTAGCTATCCGATTGGTAGAAGGATATAAGCGAGATACCATTTTGCTCTGTTTCACTTGTCCAACCAGCAGACATCTTAATTAGGTTATCTTGGTTAAACCAGTAGTTACCATCTCCATTAGCAAGTAATTGGCGAGAGGCATCATACTCACTAGTTTTGAGTAATTTTAGAAAACCGTATCCTCTCTGACTTGCATCTAGACTGCCTAGCGTGTTATCGAGCAACATTGCTAATTCTTCTTGACCAGTATTATCAATCCTAATCCCATAAGAAATTACACCATTATAGTCGTTTGCATAGCGGTAACTTTGAAGCATTGGAGCAAAGCCAGTTGGGTCTTTATGAATAACATCTGCACGCGTACCACTTATGATTCCCCAACTCATTACTGAGTTATATAATGATGAATCGTTTGCAAAGGTATGTGCTGTTGAACCACTAGAGGTATCAGTCGCTATCATTTTAGGGCTACTACCACCAGTGTAATAGACTTCGCCAACATCAATAAACATATCGGCTATGGTTTTGCCTTTAATTCTTATTTCTGTATTTGCTGCTACAGTTTGACCGTTGACTGTATTTGAGGTCGAGTTGGTGTTGCTTCTCCAATCCTCCCATTTAAAAGGAGATGCATAACTACCATCTCTAGTTGTGTTACTGGTAGTTCCTGCTCCCCAATCAGATGAGGTACTCGAATTACCTATCCAAGGGTCAATCCATACAATTGGCATTATGCATCTCCTAGTTTAGTTGTTTTCCAACTTGAAAAGGTATCCATCAAGTTTTCGTAAACGACTTGAAAAGGGATGCCAGTGGTGTCTGTTTCTATCGTCACTTGCTCTTGAATTAAAGTTTCTACCCCTTCGTGATTAATCGTAGTTCCGTTAAACAATACGATGGCTGCTGTTCGATTATCGGGGTCATCTACAAATTCAAAGTAAGGTGTATATTTCCATGTTTTCATAGTTAACTCGTTACGAAATAAATTGTATTTGAATCAGGTGATGCAGGTAGACTTGTGACAACTGAGATGTGCTTGCTGTCTACTGTGTCAGCGTTTGTGTTCGTTATCCCTGCGGCAAACCATGCTGCAATGGTTGTTGTTGAGTTAGTAGAGCCTGACGTAACTTTGAAAGAGATGTTATCATCAGCACTAATAGAGTAATTCAATTCGCTAGAACTAGCTTTTTGCCCATTTGATAATGATATGGTCTGACCTGATGCAGTATTATTTACATACAATTCAAATGTAGCGGTTTGGCTACCTGCATCACAAGTAACCGTGAGATACTTCAAAGTTGTCCCGATAGGAATACGAACACCTTGCGCTGTCGATGCGCCATTTCCAAAAGCAAAGTATTGATCTAGAGCGGCACTTCCACTTCTTTCAGCTTCTATCACAAAAAAACCATTACCTGACGAACTACCACCAGAAACTGTTGCAAATGATAAGTTTCCAGAACCATCTGTTTTTATAACTTGGTCTGCACTTCCATCTGATGAAGGGTAAGCAAGACCTGATGCTGAGAATGAGCCATTAACTTCTAGGTCATGTGTAGTACCACTAACAACGGAATCAGATTCGCCATAGCCTACTCTAATACTATCAGCGACTGTCATTTTTCCTGTCGTTGTAAGAGACATTGCGCCTTGTGCGCCAGTATGAGCGTTATCTCTCCAAATAAAACCTCTAGCATCTGTATTGCTCATCGTAGTTACTATAGCGTATTCTGAACCAGCACCGCCTAAAGAACCGAAACTATACCCACTACCCATACCCATCGAGTATTGAGTTGTGGCATTCCAAAACTGTATTTTGTGTGCATTATTAGCACCCAGAAATTGGATACTGGTATTACCAACGCTATTTATTAACGTGCCAGTATTGTTAGGTAATGTTAGTGTGACGTTACCAGAAAATGCAGAATGTGCTGGTGCTTTCAAAGCCGCATAGTGTGCGTTAGCACTTTCGCAATACAATCGTAGTTCTGATTGTGAGCCTGAGTTTGTAAGGTTTAAAATGCCAGATTCATTTAATGCAACAGTGCCATTAGCATTAGGAAGTGTAATTGTTTTGTCAGAGCCAGTAAGTTGCTCTGCATCTAATGTTAAAAAATAATTGCCAGAGCTAGTATCTCTCCATTTTATTTCCTTTGTAGCACCATTCAAAACTATATCTGTATTGAAAAATGCACCAGTAAAAGCGAATGAAACGTCTATATTTCCACTACGTTTAATCATAACACCAGAATTATTTGGAATTTCAATACCAGTATTATCTGCATTTCTGATATCAATTCCATTACCACTTGCATTACCTGTGTCAGAGGTGTTGCGAATAAATAAGGTGGCATCATTTTGGTCTATATAACTATTCGACCCATCATGGTATATCTGTAAATCACTACCAGTACCAAACACCGCGTTAACATCATCGCTAAAGGTCAAATTACCAGAAGTCTTAGTATCTGCCGCATCACTTCTTAAAAAAGATGTGCTATCTAGACTATCAAGTGTTTGTGCATTTCCCCCATCAGCAGAAGTTATAAAACCAGCACCATTCGTGAGCTGATTGTTGTTTGTTGGAATTGTTGGTGTGTTACTAAAATTACTATAGTCCAAATAATATGAACCTTCTTGACCATCTAATAAATCCGCATCCAAGCCAGATGTTGCTCCATCAACTGTTTTTATAGCAGTCAATATTTCTGATGCAGTCTGGTCTGCTGTGGCATTGCTTTCTATGCCGTTTAACTTCGTATGGTCTGCATCAGTAAAAACATTGCTATCAGTAGCACTATCTACGAGAGTGCGAATTTCAGCCGCAGTTTGATCTGCGGTTGCACCAGCCTCAATAGCATCTAATTTGGAATGGTCTGCTGATGTAAAGTTTTCATCAGTTTGAGAAGCTACAACAAAGTCTATTGTGCCATCAGCATCTTGATATGTTACTGTAATACCGGTTTCAGTATTACTTGTAAGCATTGCTCCCACGATATCTTGAATTTCCTCATTAGTCTGGTCTGCTGTTGCACCAGCCTCAATAGCATTCAATTTCGTATGATCAGCATCTGTGAAGACATTACTATCTGTTGCACTTTCTACTAATGTGCGGATTTCAGAGGCAGTCTGGTCGGCTGTAGCACTCGCTTCGATAGCATTAAGTTTGCTCAGTAATGCATCTGTTAATGCATTCGTATTGGAATTATTTTCGTACAGAGTTTTAATTTCTGATGCGGTCTGGTCTGCCGTTGCATTGGATTCTATACCATCAATTTTTGTTTTATCAGCAGCTGACATTAGCCCAGCTGCGCCTGTTGTAGCAGCAGAAGGTGTGCCGGATATATCTGAATAAGCACCAGACGTTGCCACAGCTGATAGACCTAGATTGGTAGTAGCATTCGATTTCTGAGTTGCTGTCAAAGATTGGTTATTAACGTCAATGCGCAAACGATTGCCCAGGGAATTAGTAACAGTCGTATTGAAATTTGGGTCATCATTTATTGCAGCTGCTATTTCATTTAATGTATTAAGTGTGTTAGGTGCGCTATCTACTAAAGCTGTCAGCTCTTGCTGCACAAAAGCAGTCGTGGCTATTTTAGTTGTGCTATCGTCAACCGCCGCTGTTGGTGCTGTGGGCGTTCCTGTTAGGGCTGGTGATGCTAGTGGTGCTTTGGCATTCAAGGCATCTTGTAAACCGTCTACGTTGCTTATAACGTGATTATGGCTATCGTCAGCAATGACGATTGCATTATATGCACCAGATACATCACCGCCAAAGCTCGTAGATGTTGTAAGCGCTGTGCTAGCAGCCTGATAATATGTTCCTTCTTGCCCATCGAGTAAATCTGCATCAAGACCAGAACCAGTGCCATCATTACTTACATCAAAAAATCCTAGACCTCGAATGTCACTGGCATTCTGGTCAGCAGTCGCGCCTGTCTCTATGCCATCAAGTTTAGTATGGTCAGCATCTGTGAAGACATTACTATCAGTAGCACTAGCAACTAGCGCACGTATCTCGCTGTCGGTTTGATCTGCTGTTGCATTATTTTCTATATTGTTTAATTTCGTATGGTCTGCATCAGTGAAAACATTACTGTTTGTTGCGCTTTCAACGAGTGTTCTTATTTCACTTGCATCTTGGTCAGCGGTAGCTCCTGTTTCAATGCCAGTAAGTTTTGTTTTTTCAGCATCAGAAAATGCATTTGTGTCACTATTGTTTTCATAAGCAGTCTTAATTTCTGCGTCTGTCTGGTCAATCGTTGCATTAGCTTCGATGTTATTTAGTTTAGCTAACAGTGTATCAGTTAGGGCATTTGTATTTGCATTATTTTCATAAGCAGTTTTTATCTCACTATCTGTTTGATCTGCTGTTGCACTAGCTTCTATATTGTTTAGTTTGCTATGGTCTGCATCTGTAAATACATTTGAATCTGTAGCGCTCTCTACCAGCGTTCTAATTTCTGCTGCATCTTGGTCACCAGTTGCACCAGCTTCAATGCCGTCTAATTTAGATTTATCCGCAGCTGACATAAGACCCGGAGTGCTGCTAGTGGCAGCATCCGTCAAACCGGCAACTGCTTCTGGCGCTCCAGAAGTCGCATTAAACTGTAATACTTTACCTTTGAGGTCTACATTGTCCGGCAAAGCAGCTGATGCGCTGTCAGAGGCTGGTCTAAGCAATGCCCTGTCCATTTGCTCTTGCAGCTGCTGCAAGCCGTGTGTGACCTTGTCATAAGCGTTTTCTAGTGTTTCAGCTGGTAAGCTCGAAGCTGCTTGTAAATCAACACCCTGGGTCAGCTGCACCTGACGTTTTAGAATGACTGTTGTGCCAGCCGGTGGTCTTCTGTCTGTGGTATCAAAATGTGCATCAGATGATGTGCCGGTGTTAAATTTGAATAGAATATTACCGCCATTATCTGCATTGATACTGCTAGTAGGTATAATGTAGTCGGTATTTAAAACCTTAGTAACTGTAGCACCAGTCGCGTCAGTACGCACAAGCACGACTAAGTCTGCTGCTAATGCTATCTTAAAATTAAAGTTAAACTGATGCGAGTTGCCGTTGCCGGCAGCAGTACTTTTCTGGTTTTGATTACTGACAGTCATCTTTGTATTTCCTCTCTCGTAGAGAATGCCTGATTGAATTGCTTATGTTCTGGTAAACTGCGTACATATGGAAAAGCAGCATCATAAAATTTAGTCTCAGCTCTTTTAATCATTCTTATTTTTTCTTCGTCATTTGCGTTTTGATAATTACCAGTTCCCATAATAACTTGCAGATAATCGCGAAACTCATATTGCGCACCACCTAGCCCAGTCGGTAGTGCAACCACGTTCTTAGCGTAGTACGTCCAGTCACTAACAAAATTAGGGTCTAGTTTTATTCCGGCATGCGTTGCTTTTGAAATTCGTAATGGCGCACCAAGTCTTATTAATTCTTGTTTAAAAAACGGCATATCTTCAGACATTGAAACATCAAAAGGCGTTAAGCTGTTCCACACAGCTAACATGGGATTCACACTGTAATCTAAACCTCGTTCTCTTTTATTGCCTAGCATGTCATATTGATAAATCAGGTCTTCTTCACCAGGCTCAAAGAAAGGGAGTTTCATAACTTGATTTTCCCAACGATTTAAAAATTGATCCTGGAAATATTGAAAATTTTGCCCCCATGTTTCCTGACCTCTTTTACGAATTGTACCTACTAATTCATATGGGATTTCATCGTATGGATTGTCAGAATCTTTTGCAGCTTCATACATGCGCTCTACATCATTTAGGGTTAAAAACTCCAGAGGACGTTCAACAGATTTGCGCTCTGTATTAGTAAGACCATTTATATTACGTACAGCTGATGAATAAGGCAGTGGCAGAACACCAAAGGTACCGCCTAATGCACCGTCTGTTATATGGCTTGGATCATTGTATGTGAATGCCTTGAATACATCGCTAACACCCTGCAACATTGGTAAATCTCTGAAATACTCCATTGTAGCAAATGCGCCAGCTTCAATTAATCCTTCTCTTTTAGCTGGGTTGTAAAACATTGTACGTCTTTGCGCAGTACTAGCAGCAATACCAAGAAAAGCACTTACCGGCTCTAAACCTTGATAAGAGATATACATCAGCTCACCGTTTGGTAGCCCTGTTGTTTTGTTGTACATAGGAAGCGGATCACCGTCAGCGTCTTTAGGAAATGGTTGCAAGCCTGCTCCTTCTCTTTGTTCATCGCTACCCACAAAAACAAAAGAATAAGGCTGCCATCCTTTAGGCAACAGTTTTCTACTTTGTTCATCTCGCGGTAATGATCCAGTTAATCTGCCATCAACAGCAAATTGATACATCGTATAATAGGTTCCCATTGCAAGACCGTATCTTCCCCATTGTCTCTGCTGTGCGCGAGCGCCATTTCTTCCCATAAAATTATCGCGTGTGTTTCTGGATAAAAACGCTGTTACTGGATGGTTTTCTGCAACACGGCGTATTGTGTTAGTGGGCGCTTTGGCAAACGGCAGCATTAGCTGTCCAAAAAAGTTAGACCTAAACGCATTGGTCATTTTACCAAGCGCTCCAGGTATTTCATCTGTCATTGTGTGATATCGTGCTATTTTGTCTAGTTCATCTCCTTTGAATCTTGGATCAAGCATTACAAGCAATGCATCATCTAGCGCATCTTGGTCTACCTTGCCCATCTCTTTGCTATTACGCAGTTGACGGACAGCTTGCTCATACAATTCACCCCTGCCGTTTATCACGCGCCAAAAATCATCAGCTGCCATCAAAGCGCGTCCTGGTATTCTTATAAGTTTACCTAAATGATCAATTAAACCAGCTACTATATTATTAGTGATACCTAATGTTTCTGAATCGATAGCACGCATATTAGCTGCTTCAATTTTGTTCATCATATCTACTGGTTGTTCAGTACGAAATGTATTGCCTGCAACGATCCACGCATCCGCTATAGATTCTCTATAACCTAATGACCGTGCAAAAATATCTTGGAAATACATTCCATCAGCGCTTTTTGATATGCCTAATCCTCTAGCAGCGGTGCCGCCTGTTGCTGCTAGCGTATCAGCAAGTAAATTATACGCCATAAAAATAGGCGTGCCGAAACCGTTTTTAATGTGTGTTGGAAGATAGCTTAACAACCCATTTATATAGACTTCCATCCATACTGCTTTTGTTTTGCTTGCAAACAGCTGGAAGGCAAATTTGTTAGCAGCAACTTGCCCCTTTTGGTCTAATGTCATTAAATAACCTTCCGCTAACTTTTTAGCATAATCCCTGCCGCCATTCTCAACCATTATAGCGTCAAAGGCTTCAACTGGTATTTCTGCGTCTGTTGGAATTTTAAATGCTTGCAATGCACGCGCTATTTCTGTTTGTGCGCCTTTTGCTTTCATTTGAATGCCGGCATGAATTGCCATTTGTCTGCGAAAATTTAGTAACGTTTTAGAGCTATCATCACCGGCTCTAATTTCTTGCGCTATAGATGTAAGTTTTTCAGCTGATCTTTCCATTAATATACGCACAGCTGTCATTTCTTCTGCGTTAAGTAATTGACCAGTTTTTTTGTTCAGTATTGTTTTTGTAAGTCCAACCTCATCAGCTAGTAACTCATCAGCTCTAGCTAATGTTTCTTGGTTTGTTTGCACGCCTCTTTTTGCTGCTTCAGTTGGATTTGCTATAATTTCAGATACAGCATTGATTGTGCGGTTAATATCTTCGGCGCCACTCATTTTATCAAAATTAAAATCAACACCAGTTTCTGTGTCTATCAGCATATCTGGATCTTGCATTGCTAATAAATCTTCAGCATCACCCTCATCTGCTAACCCAGTTGGCTGCTCGTTTACCGCTTTTTTTGCAGTCTGTGTAACATCTTTTTCCAAATCTAAACGTGGAACAGGACGGGTTTCGGGATCTACTGGAATATTGATTGCTGTACCAGTATCGCCGGCAGCATCTTGTAATCTTTGCTTACCAGCTGGTGACAGCACTTGTTGCTGTAGTTTTTGTTTTTGCTTTGTGTATGTGGTTTGTTTATCAGTATTAGGATTAGTAGGCAGCAAACCTTCTGTACTAGGTTCTGGCACTCTTTCGCCTTCGCTCACCTTACCTCTAATCTTGCCAGATTTTTCAAGAAACTTTAGTAGTAGCGAACCGCCGGCTAATTGTATGCCGTCCTGTTGTGGCGCGTTGTCTGCAAAAGACGATACGCCACCCTGGGCAGCCGCTTTAGCCGCTTGCGTATTTGGTGTTACCATGTTGGTTTCTCCAATAAAAAAGGGTGCTAAAAAGCACCCTAGTCAGTCATATATAATTTATTTATGCTTGTTTTCGTTTTACACTGCCGGTTACGTATAGCTCATTAAAGGTCTTCCCGGACTGCTTCGCTGCTATCTGTCTGCGTAGGTTTTTCACCGCCGGACTGTCCTCTGTTTTGCCCTTCGCTAGTTGACTTTGCAACAGGCTTTCCAAGGTGCTCTTCGTAGCTTGTTCCGCCATTTATCCACTCAGCTCCTTCACGATCTGTATTTTTAAATACTTTAGTGTCATAAAACACTAAGTCAGCAAATGTTATCTCGTCAATGCCTAATCCTTTAAAAGAATCTGACATATTTAATATAGTCTCCATTACTTCTAAATACAACTCAGCTTTTTCATCTAGAATTTGTTGCCCTCTTGCAATATCAAAAGTTTCATCAAATTCAGGTATGTACTGAAAACGCACACCTACATATTGCTCTGGTGTATCGCCAAATCTTTGCGCTGCTTTTATGTCAGTTCTATCACCATACCGCGCATCAGTTATAAATGTATATCCTTCCATACCATTATTTCTAAGCGCATTTTTAACTAAATTTACTAAAGATTCTTTCGTAGGATCTTCTGGGTTAGTCTGTCTTTTGTTAAAATAAATTTCAATGCCTGGTCTAGCTCCAAGAGCTTCGTCAGAAACAATTTTTGACACAAACACTGAATCTTGATCGTATTTACGTCCTGCTTCAACAATTGCTTTTGTCATATTAGTTGGGTCAAAATCTGTTTGTGTAACTACTTCATAATTGAGTGATCGTTCTGGTTTCCCATCAAATTCACCAATAGCGCTATTTGCTTGCGCACCAATTACTTTGTCATCTTGTAAAACAGGCGCTAGCACTTCTTGTGCTAATTCGTCCATCTCAATGTCTGTAGGAACCTCATCACGCGCTCTTGTCACACCGGCTATAAACCTTTGCGGTTCACCTTTTAATGTTTCTAATTCATCTCTTGCAGCTGCTATCTCGTCTGGCGTGCTATTAATAGAATTAATTATACTACGTAATTCTGCTACTCTTGGTCTATCCGGGCTGCCGCCAAACTCACTTTCAAAGTCTAACGAACCGCCCTCACCGCTTTTAGAAGTCCAGCCGTTATTAGTCCATTTTTCTTTTTCCATAAACCAAACAACAGCTTGCAAATCATCTGCACCTAACTCACCAACGTCAGGGTAAGCCTCTTTTATTTCGCCAGCATCGTTTAAAAGTTTTGCAGCTGCATCGAATACTTTTTGCCCAAAACCAAACTCTGAGCCTATTTTTGGATTATCGAAAGTACTTTCTTTTAAATGTTTACCAGCAACTGCTTTTTCTGCTGGCGGTGCTATTCGTGGCAAACCAGCTGCATCGCGTAAGTATCTTGCTGCCCAAACATCAATTGTTGCATCTTTGCCAAAACCAATCAGGTTGCCAGTAAAGTTAATGGTTTTTGGCGCTTTGTCTTTTTTAACTTGTCGAAACATATCCAGCATAGCAGCTGTAGCACCAGGGCTATTTGTGCCGAAAACAGCACCACTATCTTTTGCTATTAAGAAAAACGGATCGTCCTCATCAGCGTTTTTAGCATTTAATATTGCTGGGCTAACAGTCTCACCAGCTTCAACACGTTTTGCATATATCTCTATAGCTTCGTCATAATCGCCACGCACAAATTTACGCAGTGCAATAAGTGCATTATCGTAGTTTTGTTGAACTGCTGTGTTTGCAGATGTTGCGCCAACTATGTCAGCAAATACATCTCCTAAACCGCCAAACTCTTTGCGTAAACGTGTACGCATAGCACGATACCAATTTGCTTGCTTGATTATATCTATTGCAGCCTGGTCACCATTTCTTGCGCGGTCTAAAACAACACCAACATCAGAAACAAGTTTATCTGTTAGATCAGTTGTATGTTGCGCTAAGTCTTTTCCTTGCGGAGGAATATGAAAAGCATATGCAGGCTCTTTCCATCTAATTTTTATTTTGCCTTTATCATTTATACTAAATGATGGTTTTATGCTTTGTGTTTGTACTTCTGGGCGCAGCCAACCTTCTGATTCTGGATAAAGCGAAATAATTCGATCAGCTTCTGTTTGTGCAGCTGCTGCTGCCATTTCTTTTGTTTCAAACCCGGCTTTACGTACTTTAGAGATAGGAATTTTCTTTGCATCTTTTGCTAAAATGCTTGTTTCATCTTGGCGCAATAGTTTGCCTATATAAGATAAAATTGCATCTGCACCCTCTGTTGGGTCTACACCAGATCCTAATGTCACACCAGTGTCAGCTGCACGCTCCGCTATACGTGCGTCTGCTCTATCCCCAGCTGCTATAAATTTATTGCTTACAGCTGTAGCAAATCTATCTAATGCATCAGGTGTTCGTTTTAATTGCTTGGCTGATCTAACAACCAAATCAATGGATCCAGCTAGCGCACCTTCTTGCACTACATTTTTTAATCGCTGGCGCATTCTTCCTTCTGCGTCACGGTCTTCAGGATCAGATGTTAAAAATTCTAAAAAACTTGGTAACATGCCATATTCATTTAACATGCCGGCAAAATCACCTTCGTTTTCATCTAAGGTAAACGCAGCGACAGCACCTTTGACCCCCAAATTGCCTGGTGATAAACCCATCGCAATCATAAACTGAACAACACTACCAGCAAAATTTTCAAATTCGTTTTTATCTTGAACTTGCGGAACATCGTAGAGCGGCGCTATTAAATTTATATCACTACCATCTGGCTTTTGAATAGTTTGCGTAAATACATCTGCTGTTTGTTGCAGCTGGTCTGAGAGTATTTCTGAACTTTCTTGTGCTAATTTCCTAACTGCATCCTCTCCTATTGTTGCCGCACTACTGGCAGCCGTTTTAACACCTTGGACAACATCTGTGCCTAGCTTTCGTAGCCGCTCAGACTTCTCCTCTTCTGTCATCGTAGGAACACCGCCGGACAGCATTCCTGGCGGCTCTATAGTCCTAATATGCCGGTCTAACGCTCTTTTGCCGTCAGCAGCCTCATGTGCGTCAAATAACTCAGTTTCGTAATCCATTACTCAATTCCGTACTTTTCTTGTATCGCTCTTAATTCTGCTACCCTACCTAATCTCAGACCTTGATTACCATCATTCTTTGGCATACTTGCTATTGCATCTAATGCGCTGCCTATTGGTCTATTCGGGTCTACAACAAATTTATCACCGAATATTCTTTTGCTAAATTCTGTCAGGTTACTAAGCTGACTTATAAGCGCTTTTGTGATCATGTTTGTTGTTTCTTCTTGCATATCAGTAATGACAGTTTCTGCTAGCGTTTGCATTTGCATGTAACTTGTCGTTATTGCTACTCTATCACGCTCATCTATTTTTTCTTGTAATCGTGACATAGCTGTATTGTATAACGTACCTGACGCATAACCCAGCTCATCGTTATTAGCTACGCCTTCAATATAGCCCATCGCCCTAGCAATCTTGTTTCTAGCAACGCCGTACCCTTCTTTGCGCTCATTATCTACTTCCTTTAAATATTTGCCCCTATCTTGTTCATCTAGTTCTGCTTTGTGCGCTTCAAAAACATCCATGCTATAATTATTAGTAATAATAGCTGTTTCAAGAATTTGCACAGTTTCAGGATTGCTTTCTGTTTTTGCAACAGGCTGATCGATGTTTAAAACTGCTTTTGCTTCTTTAAGTGTTTTTGCATCAAACCAATGTTCGCCCTTGAGCTTTTCAAACTTTGCCTTTGCTTCTGTTGGGTTTTTATCACCCTGGTTGATGATGAAGGCAAAATCGCTTTGGTATATATCTTCTTGGTCTTGTTCTTTTTCTTCTGCTATTTGATCAGCCCTGTCATTGCGTGCTTTTGCAATAGCAAACATATCTTTTATGACACTCTGTTTTGTTTTTGGCGGCAACTCTTGAAATGCCATATTGAAAAACGCATCTGGAACTGTGCCGTCCTCTATTGCTTGTGCAACAGCTTGTGGATCCCTCTTTGGATTAGCCATATAGCGGTCTGCAATAGTACGCACAATGTTGTCATATGTTTCATCTATACGTGTAGCGCTC
>MDTG01093878.1_pt1 | contig 23789 bp, 21 predicted proteins | sample 811421 | NCBI WGS metagenome assembly MDTG01 (sample SAMN05326645, study PRJNA326480) | marine metagenome | isolation source: seawater | place: Pacific Ocean: South East | collected 2011
AGCGATCCAAGCCCCCTTCCACATAGTTATAGCCCTTCTGGGTGATGCTCAGGTGGGTGGTACCGTCATAATTATCAAGCAGTACATAGCAGATCACGATATAGTTTTCAAGGTCATCCCTTAACCCCATCTGTGTAGGAAAGGAAGTGTATTCGAGAAGATTTTGTGCTGAAACGCGGATTACTTCACCTTTTTCAACCACTCGATCGTGTTTGCCTTGCTGCTGCGTAAATTGCACCTTGGCACCTACGGTCCATTCGCAATAGCACTTTAGACCTTCAAAAATCTGATTGAGGTGCTCGGAGTTGGTGATTGCTTGCCAAACCGACTCGGGTTCTGCTGGGATATTCGTACGGATCAGTATACTATTTTCCATCTGTGCACAACAATTTGTATCGAATGAATGGTTAACTACTTTTTGATTTTTACTGTGCAAACTTACTTTTATAGTAGGAGAAATAAAAGTATTCTATAGGGAATATTTTTATCGGGTAGCTAGCTTTTCTGTAGATGCTTATGCCCATTTTACGAATCGCAACACCATGAGTATTTTTGCTTTAAATCTGAACTGGAGACGTTATTTCGGACCTAGTACTATGGTCACGGCCGCCTTTATTGGCCCAGGTACCGTAACCATGTGTACCCTTGTGGGGGTGCGCACAGGATCGACCTTATTGTGGGCATTGGTGTTTTCGGTTTTGGCTACTATTGTACTGCAGGAGATGTCGGCCCGATTGGGAGTGGTGACTCGAATGGGTATGGGTGAAGCCCTTCGAGAACATCTGCCATCGGGGATGGTTCGCACAGCGGCTTTGATATTGGTCTTTTCCGCCATATTAGTAGGTAATGCCGCGTATGAAGGGGGAAATTTGTCAGGAGCTGTGATGGGATTGCAGGCTTGGTTAGGTGAGGGTTTGGCTAGCGCTGATGGTTCGGGGTTTACGTTTCCTTTGTTCTCGATATTACCCCTTTTGATGGGTGGTATTGCCTTTGGAGTACTGTATAGCGGCCGAGTAAAAGTGATTGAACGAGTACTGCTAAGCCTTGTTGGGCTGATGAGTGTTGTTTTTGTATCGACTATGCTGTTAAGTAGCCCAGATTGGTCAGATGTAATAAGGGGGTTGTTCGTGCCGGGTATTCCGACTGGAGAAGTGCTTCTAGTCATAGGGCTCATCGGCACAACCGTAGTGCCTTATAACCTATTTTTGCATGCCTCTGTGGTGCAAGAGCGCTATGCGGGGGCAGAAGACTTGGCTGATATGCGAAGAGAAAATGCTATGGCTATTATTTTGGGAGGGTTAATATCCATGAGTATCGTAATCACAAGTGCGACTAATGTACAAGGAAGTGGTATTCAATCCGCGGCCGATATGGCACAGGCTTTGGAACCCTTGCTTGGCGCTTGGGCCAAATATGTACTGGGCTTGGGCTTGTTTGCGGCTGGAATTTCCTCGGCCATTACTGCGCCATTAGCCACAGCCTATGCGATAAAAGGTATTCTCGGGTGGAGTGATGGAATGCAAGATCGCCGTTTTCGAGCTATTTGGATGTCTATTTTAGGGGTGGGAGTGATGTCTGCAAGTGCAGGTTTTAGCCCTATTAGCGTGATTCAATTTGCGCAAGTGGCTAATGGTTTGTTACTTCCAACTATGGCAGGTATTCTTTGGTGGCTCACCAGTTCCAAAGAGGTTATGGGTGAACATGTGAATCTTATGAAGGTTCGTGTGATAGGTATCTTAGTGATTTTGGTTACTTTGATGCTGGCAAGTCGGAGTCTATGGAGTGTTTTTGGAGGGTAACAGTATGGTTATTTGTCAATTTTTTGAATGTTAAAGGAACATGAATCAGTCAAACTATACGCATATCGATTTGAATTGTGATTTAGGAGAATGGGATACTAAAGACCCGAATCCGTATCAACAGATGCGTGATCGCTCAATCATGCCTTTGGTTTCCTCAGTGAATATAGCTTGTAGTGGGCATCGGGGTGATATCGATTCGCTTCGATCTACCATGGAACAGGCGGCTGTTTTAGGCGTAGCCATTGGTCTACATCCTTCCTTCCCTGATCGAGACGGATTTGGCCGTGTGGAGCATCCTTGGTCAGAAGATTTGGCGGATGAATTGCGGCGTCAACTCGATTTGGGCCGGAAAGTTGCCCAGGAGTTGGGTGTAACCATACATCATATCAAACCGCACGGGGCCTTGTATAATATTGCTGCCCGGGATCCAGAGTGGGCCGAGCGTTTGTGGTTACTTTGGTGCAGTTGGGACAAGCAAGTTTTGGTGTATGGGTTGTCGGGTTCGGAAGTGTCTAAGGTTTTAGGGATAAATTTGATGCGTATTGATCGAGGTGATGGTTCTTTTGGGTTTGGTGGTAGTGTGGATTTTCGGGTCGATATGAGGTCTAGTTATTGCGCTGAAGTATTTGCCGATCGGATTTTTGAACCCGATCTAAGTTTGCGTTCGCGAAGTTTGGATGGAGCGGTAATTTCGGATATGGATGTCTTCGAGGCTCAATTCAAGGATCTGGTTCTAAATAGAAAGGTTTTGTGCACCGATGGGGTGTATAGGGGATTAGATGTGGATACTATTTGCTTGCATTCCGATACACCAGATTCAGTGGAATTGGCTCAACTTATGGCAGCAAAGCTCTATGAATGGAATGTGGAGGTGCGTCCTTGTTGATGGTTGAAGCATGGGGCAACGCGTCGGGAGGTTCTTTGTGTTAGGAGGTGAACTCGGTCGCTTACAGTTGGGACCTTTGTTGTGGCGAGCCTGGGCGTTGACGGAAGAGTGCTTGTTGGTTGAGTTTGTGGATGGTGGTTTAGATGTGGGTTCAGGTGATGCTGATTTTATAGACGATTATGATCGTAATCAAGCGTGTTTGCAGCAATTCCTCGAGATAAAAAAGCTTCGGTGTGATGTTGAATGGGTGCCCTCCTACAGGTCGATAGGGGGATGGTTTGATAAGGAAAAATTGACTCATCAAGAGTTGTGGGACTGGATCAAGGAGTGTTTAGAGGGTGGCGCTGGTTCTGAGATTGTGTTGAGGGCTAGATCTTCGGCTGAATTGGATGTCGATGAAAGCGTTCAGGACTTTGAGCTTTCAGTATGTTATGAATTAGGATTGGATTGGCAACGGATTGAGGAGATTTCGGGGCGTTCTCGAGCCGAGTTGATTATGCAGCATTGCGCCGGGCGTTACCGGGTTGCAGCCATTGGATTTTTACCCGGTTTTGTTTTTTTGGACGGATTGGATGATTCGCTGCAGATACCGCGTTTGGAACAACCTAGAACGAAGGTACCAGAGGGTACCGTGGGTATAGGAGGGCGTCAAACCGGTTGGTACGCTATTGAGAGCCCAGGCGGGTGGAACAGTATTGGACGTACGCCGTTGCCCTTGTTGAATCTTGGCCAGGCAGGAGGTTCTCCAACGCCCGTTCAAGTAGGTGATTGGGTGCGTTTTCGATCAATTTCAGTTGAAGAGTTTCAAGAATTGGCTTCTGATGCGGTGGAATATGGGTCGGTTTCAAATGATGGAGTAGAATCTAATCGATCTCAGACCTTAAGCCGTATCCGGGTCTATGTGTTAGATGCAGGTTTGTGGACCAGTGTCCAGGACGGGGGAAGGTCTTCGGGGCAGGCTTATGGAATACCAAAAGGTGGAGTTGCTGACATGGTAGCTTGGGAGCAATTACACTCGCTTTTGAACGTAGAGTCTATCGGTACTTTGGGGCCTGTTTTGGAATGTACCTTGAAGGGACCAAGGTTGAAATTTTTGGATGATGCGGTGATTGCTCTCACTGGGGCTATAGTGGAGGCTCGAGTCGATGGAAAACTGATGAAGCGAGGGTCCAGGATTAGAGTCAGGGTCGGGCAGGTACTCGAATTGGGTACGGTGAAGCAAGGGTGCCGAGCCTATATAGGTATTGCTGCAACTGCTTTTGTTGGGAATTCGAAATACGGTTCATATTCCCAGCTTCCAAGATCTGGGCGATTACAGAGGGGTGAGATTTTGGAATGGATGGGATTTTCGGTAGAACCTAGGGAGTGTGAAAACGGACCATGGTTGGTTTCGAACAGTGGCATTGGAAAGTTACTTCCTGAATTTTCTGGGGTACCTCGACTTCGGATTCAAGCTGGGCCAGAGTGGGCTTTGGTCCCACAAGAATTTCAGCGATTATTTTTGGAATCTGATTTTGTGGTAGGCTCACAGAGTAATCGCATGGGTATCCGGTTAAAAGAAATGTGTCAGGAGGGAAGTCAAGAAGTAGGTAATGGTTTGTTAGATCTTTGGGAGGAATTTAGAAAGTACTGGGCTAAGCAGGGACCTATGTGGTCTTCCGTAGTAGCTCATGGAGTCATTCAGTTACCTCCTAATGCCGAACCTATTATGCTGGGGCCAGATGGGCAAACGCTTGGTGGTTACCCGCGAATCGCCTACCTTCCAAAGGATCAGCAATGGCGAGCGGCCCAGCTTAAAACTGGAGATCGACTACGTTTTTGGATGGGTTGATGGTGTTCTGAACTGATTCGAATTGCTTTAAAATCGTTGGGGAAAAAGAATTACTAACTACAATTCATTAGGAATCGGGATGAAAATTACTAATACTTTACTTTTTGCCTCTGTTGTTGCTGCACTTGCGGGTTTTTTATTTGGCTTTGATACGGCCGTAATTTCAGGGGCAGAAAAGCCTATTCAACTGCTTTGGAATACTAGCCCGTTATTTCATGGAACCTTTATCATTTCGATGGCCCTTTGGGGAACGGTAGTAGGCGCTATAGCCGGTGGAATTCCCTGTGATCGTTATGGCCGGAAAAATACACTTATTGCCATTGGTGTGCTGTATTTGGTCTCTGCCCTTGGGTCGGCGCTGGCCATAGATCCTTATATATTCTCTTTTTTTCGTTTTATTGGTGGATTGGGTGTGGGAGCCTCTTCCGTGGCGGCTCCTACCTATATTTCTGAGATTTCGCCCGCTGCACGTCGAGGTCGATTGGTGATTTTATATCAGTTCATGATTGTATTGGGGATTTTGGCGGCTTTTATATCGAATTGGGCGGTGGGAGACAGTTTTGGCGAGGTCTCATGGCGATGGATGCTGGGACTTGAAAGCGCTCCAGCCTTAGTATATTTGATAATGGTCTTTGGAATTCCAAACAGTCCGCGCTGGTTAGCGGTCTATAAAAAAGATCATCAAGCCGCGAAAGAATGTCTAGATATGCTTGATCCATTGGGTGAGGGTAGTCATAAACTTGCTGAAATTGAGGTATACGAAGGAGGCATGGGTACTTTAAATTCTTTAAGATCTAGCGATTCGTTTTTCTCTGGGCGATACAATTTTTCAATTCTTTTGGCCTTTTTAGTCGCTTTTTTTAACCAAGTATCAGGGATTAACTTCGTCATCTATTATGCCCCACGCATTTTTGAATCTGCTGGTTTGGCTTCCAGTACGGCTCTCTTGTCTTCGGTAGGTATTGGTTTTGTAAATCTAGTTTTCACAATGCTAGGGATTTATTTGATTGATTTAGCAGGTCGTAAGCAACTCATGCTCTATGGTTCAATTGGTTACATTGTGACCTTAGCTATGGTTTCTTGGGCCTTCTACACAGGCGCGGGCGGTATAATTGTCGTGCTATTCTTATTTGGATTTATTGCCTCGCACGCCATTGGTCAAGGAGCCGTAATCTGGGTATTTATTTCTGAGATTTTCCCAAACCATGTACGAGCCAGTGGTCAGTCTTTTGGCACGGGTGTACATTGGGTATTTGCAGCTTTAATCACTCTATTCACCTTGTTTTTCATGGATTTATTAGGAGATAATCCGGCTCCATTATTCACATTTTTTACGTGCATGATGGTCTTACAACTTATATTTGTTCTGTGCAAAATGCCAGAAACCAAGGGTAAAACACTTGAGGAGTTGGAATCGGAATTGATCAGATGATAGCCCAAGGATCATCTGACTACAAAAATTGCTTATAATTTGTAAGTGATTACTCACTTTTATATATTGAATGCATATGGAAGATAGGCGTTCAAAAATTGCAGACGTAGCTTTATCGCTTTTTATAGAGCGAGGATATCATGCGACATCTACTAGGTTAATTGCGCAGGAAGCAGGTGTATCAGAAGGGTTGATCTTTCGGCATTATACCAATAAGGAGGGATTATTGAAGGATTTATTGGCGGAAGGTGGGCAGCAAATGATCTTTGAAGTTGCGGGTTTTATATCCGAGTATGATCCTAAGGTCTTCATATCTTCAGTAATTGATTTCTTTTTTGATATTTCAGATGAATTATTGGGTTATTGGCGCTTAAAGGCACAATTAGAATGGATAATAACGGTCTGGGAGCCTGAGGAGTGGGAGCGAGTTCTTAGAGATTCGGTTGAACGAGTGTTTAAAGGGATGGGGTATTCGAAGTATGAATTAGAAGCGGGACTACTGCTCGAGTCTTTGACGGGAATCCGATATGGAATACTTCGGGGAAGTGTTGAAGATGTTACAGAACTTAAAGCTTTGATAAAAGGCAAATACAAAGTTATTTAGTGAGTTAGTTTCTTTTTTTTTTTGATAGATTGAATGTGGTTTGGGTTAGATTCACAATATGAGTGATTAATCACTTTTGTCATTAATATTATATTTATCGCTAATACAGTAATCTTAGACTTAAAAATTACCGAAAGAAGTAAAAAGTTTTGAAATATTTAACAAAGCCTGAAGAACATTAAAATTATCTTTAGTCAAAGTCTGAATAAAACTTGCAGTAAGCTCTTTATCCCTTAGTAATTTTGATTATATCTCCGTTCTTGGAAGCCGAATACTCGGGAAGTGGACTGTTGGCCGGGCCACTAACAACTTGGCCAGATGCGTTGAATACCGAATTGTGACAAGTACAGATAAACGTCTCATTTGAATACTGCCATGCATTTCGGCAACTAGCGTGTGTACATACATCACTGAAAGCGCGTATGCGAGTTCCATCAATATTAATGGCTAAGAAACCATATTCGCTGGCAATAAGCCATCCACCCGCTGAGGCCAAAGCTTCTCCACCACTTACTGATGTATCTATGGTAATAATATTCCCATCTACACTAAAAGCAGAGGTATTGCTATCTCCATCATTGTTTGAATCGTCGTTTCCAGTGCCATCATTGTCGTTATCCGTATTAAGGTCTGAGCCGTCTCCAGAATCCGTAACCCCGCAAGAACTCAAGGGAATACCTAATGCGATAATTAAAGCCAATGGTGTTGCCGTTCGAAGAAATTCTACTCGTGAGCTATTTCTACCACTTATCAGACCCTTAGAGGTGGTCACAATGGAATCTTCTCGAGTATCTAGGTAGCTAGATGCTTTCATTAAATGACAAAATTCATTGTTTTGTGTTATATTGCACACGTATTCATATCCCTAGTGTTAGTTCTATGTTATCCTCTCTTTATCTAGCTTTTTTGGCCATAATTCATATCTTTTTTAATTTTAAATCAATCGGACACTTCTTTAAAAGGTCTTTCTTAATGAATAGTCTTAAAGAAAAACTTGAATAAAACGCCTTTTCGTTCCTTTAATTGAGTATTTATAGTTGATTTTGCATCTATAACCTCTTGAGTCCTGGAGATGGATCAATTCATTGAGCCAGCTACAAATACAGTAAATAGTGTGATAAAGTGATAATTGAGGTAGACCGAACGTTGAAATAGTTGCATGCAAATAATGGCGGATGCATATCTATCACGCAGCTAGTATATTGATTAAAATATTTATTAATGCTTCTAAAATGCGGTGACTGATGGGTCGAGTGTTATGTTTTTGTTTGTGTATAGTCATAATTTTGATGGCTTCTTATGTGGCGAAAGCCCAACAGGATTCGCGAGTATTATCGCTGTATGACCGCCAAGCCTACGAATACATAAAGCAGTTGCAGGATCGGGGACATTTATTGGAGCTCCATCCAACCGACATGCCGTACCGCTATGATGAGTTGCACGCGGCTTTGTCAGGGATCGCGCAGTACGATTTTACAAGCGTTAGTGAGCGATGGGTTCGTTATTTACGAGATCGAATAGGCTTCGATGCCACGGAGAGTCCAGTTTTGGACCTGCGAGGTGCTAGTTATTTACAAGTGAATAATTCGGAGCGAGATCATATGTACCGTCCTAGTGATGATATTGTGTATTTGTGGCCAATGATTGAGTTGGTACCGGGCATTCGTTACGGAGGTTGGGCAGTGCAGGCGCATGCCCGTTTTGAGTATTATGAGGATCGAAACCTCGATGGATTTGACGCAGTAAACAGATTTTGGGCCCGAAATGAAGAAACATATCTTGGGTATTCGAATGAATTTTTAGAGGTCTATGGAGGCCGAGTACTTAATCATTGGGGAGTTTATGGGCAGTCGTCTGGGCTCTTATCCGACCACTCGGTAACCTATGATCAGCTAAAAATTAATGTGTCAACCAAATATTTGCAACTATCCTCGGTGATGGGTTATTTAGATAATTTGAAGAACGATAATGTCTTTAATGGGGATGCGAGGGAAGATCCTTTGTCGGTCAAGCGCTATTTATTTGCCAAGCGATTGGACTGGCGCCCGCGAAAGCACTTGATGTTTTCATATCGTGAAAGTATCATTTTTTCAGGTTGGGATGCAGTACCACAGCCTAAATATATGCTCCCGGGTTATATTGGATTTTTTCAGGCGGATAATGCACCGCAGAACGATTTTATCAATTACCTAACAGGGATTGCTTTTTGGGGACAGTTTGGAGGTAATCCTAGTGCGAGTGCTGGTTCTAGGGTAGGTGCAGGTGCAAATCTCGATGCAATATCCCAAAAAAGTTCGAAAAATATACTTACAGTTCACACCGAAGTGATCATTGATGATATTATTTTCTTCCGGGGATCCCGCGGCATAGATGAACGAAGCAGTATCAATGTTTTTTTTAACGCCGCCTATGCCCTAATTCAACACCCCATTACCTTGCAAATAAGTGCTGAGATGGTTAGCGCCCAATCTTATAATACCGATCAAGCTCAAGGTCGCTATTTGTATCTTGGCCGAGGAATTGCTACGCAATTTAACGATTATGTATTTGGGGAGTTTCGGGCCGTTTTTTTTCCAGGTGGTGCACTTCGAGGGCTACGTATTACGTCGTATTTGGGCAGTTTATTACAAGGTGAACAGGTTATTGATAAAGAATTTATTGGCTCACCGTTATCTCAAAAACATAAAAATCCAGATGTATTAGAGCCGGTGCCCAATTTTGTGCTCAGTGGCGTGGTTCAGGAAAGTATTAGAGCTGGGCTTGAATGGATATACTATTCGGGAGCCGAACAGGGATGGAAGAAGGGTTGGTGGATTCGGGGAGATCTTGGCTTGAATGTGATGAGTAACCTCCAAAATAGGGAGGGGAATGATCAGACTAGGCTTGTGGGAGTAATAGAACTAGGGGTTCAGTTCGATTTTTCATTAATTGATTAAAACATAAAATTATGATAAACATTTCTTGAAAAAATCAAACATTATATTTCAACTACCTAATAAAAAATATTTAAAAACCGTATTTCAGCTACTAATCGTAGGTTATTTAGTCTATCAAATCGGTCAAATTGGGTTGAATGACTTTTTGTTATCAATACCTTTAAATCCGTTATTCTATATTATATATATAATAATTTATATTTCGCTACCTACAATTGAATATATTATTTATGCAAAAAAGTGGAATTTTATTGATAAGAAATTAATAAGGGCTCTCTTTAAAAAAAAAGTACTCAATACTGATGTTGTAGGATATTCTGGAGAAGTATTTTTGTTCATTTGGGCAAAAGAAAATATCAATAAAAATAAATCAAGTATAATTTATTTCATAAAAGATAATAATATACTTTCAGCGCTGGCATCCGGGGTTGTATCAATTACACTACTACTTTATTTTATCTTGAATGGATATATAAATTTTGATAATATATTTTTAAATAATGAAAAAAATTATTTTTTATTATCAATTTCTTTAATTATTATATTAATATTTATTTCTATATATTATAAAAATTATATTCTTCATATAAGATTATTGGAAGGAATTTGGATTTTCTTATTACATTCATTCAGGATATTAATAATAAATATTTTGCAAATAATTCAATGGCATTTAGTAATGCCAGAGATAATTTTATCCGTATGGTTTACATACTCCGCAGTTCAAATAATAATCTCTAGAATACCTTTTCTTCCTAGTTTAGATGCTTTATTTGTTAATATTATTTTGGAAGTGTCTGACCTATTGATGGTTAGTCAAGATTTAGTTATTGGAATGTTAACTGTGAATATAGTTTTTAATCGTATATTAAATCTTAGTATATATCTATATAATTATTTTATAGAAAATAAAAAATATGAAAGCATTCAATAAAACATATTCTCTATTCATTATTTTACTTTTTTTCTTGAATACGTCATCACTTTTATCACAACAATTAATATCTCAATTCAATATTAAAAGTGGCTTTAGTTTCACGAGTAACTTTAAGAGTATAAATGATAATCTACCTTTCTGGTTTCACACGAATAAGAATGGAAGTATTGATAAAAACTCAGCTAATATTAACAATTATTTATCATTAAAGGCTGATTTTTACAGGCATGATCTCCTAAATATTATAATAGAGTCAAAATTTATAAATAGAGTAGCTTATACAGGATCATCTCATTTTGAAATTGGATCTATTAAATTGCAATTTCAGGATTTTGCAATAATGGCTGGGCGCTTTTATGATCCTCTAACGATTAAAGAAAACCATCTTTCAATTGGCTCTTTTATGTACAGCAATAATGCAATTCCACTTCCAAAGATCGCCATTACAACAAATGATTATGTGAGTATACCAAAGACTAATGATGTTATCAGATTGAATGCATTCTTAGCTCATGGATGGTTTAATAGCGATCGGTGGATACAAAAAGTTTACTTACATGAAAAATATCTTTATTTGAATGTTAATTATAAATTTTTTGATGCTAAGGCTGGTATAGTACATAATGTTCAATGGGGTGGTCATAAAGGTTCTTATATACTACCAAACGATATAAGAACATATTTTGAGGTTATCATGGCGAAAGGTTCAAGTAGTAAAAACGCACCAACTGGCGAAGCTAGTAATGTGGTTGGAAATTCAGTTGGAATGTATGATTTTAATCTAGGCTTAACATTTAAGAATTTTGTTCTAAGTATTTATAGAGTATTTTACTTAGAGGATAAAGTTTCCACTAGATTTAGAAGTCCTTGGGATGGACTATGGGGACTAGTTATAAAGCCCAATAATTCAATATCAATTAAGAATATAATTTGGGAACACATAAATACTAAAAAGATGGATTCTTTTGATTGGGAACCCAAAGGTACAGCCAATTACTATAATCATAGAATATATCAGACTGGGTGGACTTATAAAAATCGAGTAATTGGAAACCCACTTATATTGGCAAATAATTCTTTATCATTACCTATATACAACAATATAATAGTTGCTAATCATATTGGATTCGATGGGGTATTAGTAAGTAATATTGCCTATCAATTTTTATATACGTTTTCTCGTAATTATGGGACATTTAATGATCAAATTATAAGAGAGTTACCTAGTTCTGAATGCCCACCAATTGAGCTAACAGTATGTGCTGAGCTCAGATCAATAAGTCAGCTAAAAAAGATAAATCATTCAATATATTCATCTTTTAAATTTCAATCAAAATATGATAGATTAAATTATGGTTTCAGTCTATCTTCCGATATTGGAAAATTATATGATAATGTTGCAGGAATTTCTATTTTTATAAATTATAATTTTGAATATATAAATAAATAATTATCAAAGTAAATTCATTTTTTTTGATTCATTTAGAAACATTTTAAATGAATTCTCTTCTTTATAATTTAAAATAAAGTTAGGGTGTCGAAATGGAGTTTTCATTATTTTAAAGTACCATATATAAATGAGCCATTTATTTGTTGAATTCTTTAGTCTTCTTTGAAAATGCTCCATTTCCCATGTATTATCACCGTGGTATGATCTTATAAATAAATAATTATATGATGTGTCAAATATATATAACTTTTTTCTTGACCATTCTCTAAGATAATATGTATCCTCCTCTCGATTTAAGTTTGAATATCTAATATTTTGGTTCTTTTTATGCATAATACTGCCTGGTATACCGTCACGCAACTGTCCAATAAATGGATGATATTTGTATTCTTTGGAATTTATATGCATGATAGTGGCTGATAAACAGCAAGCGTCGTAACCCTTATTTAGAATATCTGCTTGTATATCTAATCTTTTTGGATGGTACCAATCATCATCATCCCATTGTACTATGTAATCGCCTGTTGCATTATCAAGACTGCAATTCCTTAAATATCCTAATGAGCTATTTTTCTGTTTTCCTATCTTAACATATTTAATTTCAAATTTTGAATAATTTTTCAATATGTTTTTGTAATTTTCTTCACCATCGTCAATTATTATTAGTTCTTTATTAGGGTAAGATTGATCAGCAAAACACTTTATTGCTCTTTTGGCAATTTGCAGTCTGTTTGCTGTAACCATCAAACAGCTAATTTTTGGATAAGTTAGTTTTTTTTTGTTGGTAGTCATACTTATCAGAAATTGTCAAAGCATTTATGTTCGCTGTTTGTACAGTTTTGAAATTAAAAAAAAACTATGAACTCGTCTTATTTATTTGAAATAAAAATGATATTACTTAATTGATACTAGGTAATATTTAAATCTATATGACACGAACCTTATGCTTGAATTTTAATATTTATAAGTAATATAACTTATTAGTATTGCTCCAAAGTCAATTGTAACTTTCTAACAATAGGTTTTATAAGATACTTTGCTTTGCTAATGCTTGAACCAAAGCTTATATATAATTTAACTATAAAATATCCGACCCGATTAAAGTTCCTTACCGTTACAACACTGGATCCTTGGTGGATGCATGTTCAAGAACCTAATTTAAGTAGATAGATACCATGACTATACACTTCGCAAAACAAAACAATGCAGTACACCTTATAGCGACGAATGATGACGGACATCAAGTTCATTTAGATGGCTCGGAAACTATTGGTGGAGAAGGTAAAGGATTTAGACCTATGCAAATACTATTAGTTGGATTGGGCGCATGTACCTCGATGGATGTGATTAGTGTGCTTAATAAGCAAAAACAGGAAATGGATTCGTATCATGTCGATGTGCAAGGATTGAGGACAACTGAGGGAATTCCAGCGGTATTTGAACATATTCATGTGCTTTTTAAGGTCAACGGCCCGGTATTAGAGGCGAAATTAGCTCGGGCTATCTTCCTTTCGATGACTAAGTATTGCTCGGTTACCCGAATGCTTGAAGGGACAGCTAAAATTACGAGTGCCTATATCCTCAATGACGGCGAGGAAGTACCTGTAGCTACCGTTGGCCCAGAACATTTGGTATCCAAAACCAAAAACTAGTTTACCGTCTTAGAATCAACAAATCACGTGGTTCTTTTACTAGATACCACTCTAGCAATGGCACTGATGTTAATGTTTAGGTTATTAAAGTTAATGGTGTTGAATTCATACACTTGCAGTTACTGTTTTGTTAGCTTGTCGTCTTGTTATACTAAAATTAAACGTATCGAAATAGATATATGTTTGAAGCACAAAAACTCATAGAGCTGTCGATCTATGCCGCAGCTAAGTTAGACTCTTCTTTATATCTGAAATTAGGATCTCCGAACTGTTTAAGTGTACGATAGTGTGAAGCGACAGCTTCTGAAAATGTTTCATGGCAATTATAAGGAATTCCAAATTCTTTGGCAGTCTGCTCAACAATCGGACTAATAGCTGGGTAATGAATACTACACACCTTAGGAAAAAGATGGTGTTCTATCTGAAAATTTAAACCACCTACATACCAACAAAGAGCTTTGTTGGCACGCGCAAAATTATTGGTCGTTAACATTTCATGGATAATCCAGTGATTTTCAATCATATTATCTTCGTTTGGAATTGGATGTGTGGTTGATTCAACCACATGAGCTAGCTGAAAAATAACACCTAATATAAGTCCTGCTACTAAGTGTAAGGTGGTAAAGCCAATTAGTAGTTGCCACCAAGTTATATTTAAAACTACCAAAGGAAGAATGAGTGCGTATGTGTAATAGAATGCTTTGGTCACAAATAGTTTTACCCATTCAGTAATAGGATGTTTTTTATCTTCGTAGGGTCCTAAGGGGTTTTTGATGAAATACCAATAATCTTTAATAAAAACCCAGAAAAAAGTAGCAAAGCCATAAGCAGGGAACGCTAAAAAGTGTTGAAGCCGGTGAATGGGTTTATATTCGGTATGAGGGGAGAGCCGTATAAATTCAGCTACCTCAAGATCTTCGTCATGACCGTGGATATTGGTATAGGTATGGTGGATGATGTTATGGGTGATCTTCCATATATAGCTGTTTGCCCCAACAAGATCAAAAAATAGCCCTACAAAATTATTCACACGTTGGTTAGACGAATAGGCAGCGTGTAGGGCATCATGTGTAATAGAAAATCCAATTCCTGCCATCCCTATGCCCATAACAGCCGTTAGGCCCCAAATCCAATTCAAACTTAATCCTGCGAGCATAATGAGTGCATAAGCACCCCAATATACGCCAAGAATTATCACGGTTTTAAGCACCATGGCGGCATTGGCATGTTTAGAGATATTGTGTTCTTCAAAATGTGCATTGACGCGTTTTTTAACCTCACGGCTAAACTCGCGATTAATCTTGTTATTAAAAGTAACCATCGATGGCATAAGCGCAAAATTTTAAATAAATGTGAGTGAATATTATATGCTTGTAAGGGTACTGTTGCACTTGCGTAGATGCATAAATCAGCTTACATGTTGTAGTGTTATAGTTAAATAAATTTTAGACAAGTCACTACACCAATCGAAAAAAAATACAAAAAATTCCCTTTTAAATAGTTATTTCGTACCCTTGATTGGTTAATTGATGCTCTAGAGCCTCCCCAAAAGCAGTATAAGGAGTGTGAAAACCGGCTGGTGCCAACGACTTAGCTTTTAGTTTTTTTAAGAGTAAAATCGAAGATTGAACGAGAAAAAATACAGTCGCCTTGTTGCTTGGATCACCTGAAAAAAAACATTGAAGCTCCTCTCTCTGTCCAGAACTACCTTTTGCAAACACATGTAGTCGCATGAAACCTTGCTCAATAGATCTTTCCGATGGACCTTGCCCCGGCGCGGGTACTATGTGCGAAAGAATACGTCTAAACCATGCCAAAGGTCCAAAACTAGCCAAACACAATAGCAGAATACTCGTAGTAATAAACGATATCGGCGTATACCATCGTCCTAGACTACTTTGCTCTGAGTAGCCAAAACATTTAAGCGAATAGTTGCCTGCCTGCTGCATATCGCTAACGGAACGGTACACCACACGGGCATTAATCCCGCTCATAACAAAGGGAGTGCTCCAACGCTGAATGCGTCCAACAAAGCCAAAAAATCGAGCATCTTTTGGTTGAATCAAGGTAATAGGTTTCGGGGTATTGTTCTTGTCTTTTACCTTTTTCGCACTCTCGGCGTACTTACCCGCTGCTATCAACACATCTGGACCTACACTTTCATTATCTCCACCTGAGGCTAATTTGTTGAGCATGGTAGCGATAGTCCCTCCGTTTAGTCCTCCTTTGGTGGTGTAGTAGGATTGAATAGTGAGCTCTTCTTCAGCGCCAAATCGTTTGGTAAGTTTGTGAACGGCTACTTCAGCGGGAACACTATCAAAGCCGCAAAACGAAACTAATCGCGCCCCAGAAGCTCTTGCTTCTTCTGCGTAGCATTCGGTCATGCGAGCAATAAAATCAACCTCTCCAGTTATATCGGTATAATGTGTACCAAGCTGTGCGCAGGCGGCAATCACGGATTCCCCATATAGCGCATAGGGTCCGACAGTACTTATGATTAAGCGGGAACGTCCGACTACTTCTTTGACGACCTGGGTATCGGTGGTATCAAGGGTGAAACAATCTTTGGTAGATAGACCAAGTTTTGTTGCTAGGGCCTCCAAGCGTTTTTTATCACGGGCAGCCAGCCCGATTCGATAGGTAGAGGAGTATTTGTTAATTAATTCACGTGCCGTACGTCGCCCCGTGAAGCCAGTCGCCCCAATAACTATCATGTCATAATCACGGTGCTCTGCTGCCACATCTGCTTTTAACTTTACTGCCTTTTTCATGGAGTCTCACTCCAAATGTGAACATTATTTAGATAAAATAACTGGTTAATAGTAGCTATCGTTTCCATAGAATCTTCAAGGGTAATAAATAAAGGGTGCTGCTTTTTGATGGCATCTGCATAGCTTGGGCCATTAACGTATAAGTATCGATCTTGTCAAAGGTTTTTTCTATCACTTCAGCCTTAGTAGTCACGCGAATGCTACGAAGCTCCTCATTCGAAGAAGAATTAAAAGGTATATCCACTTCGATTCGATCTTAGGTTCCTTGAATGCATACTTGCTGAAATGGGTAGGTTTGGGTGGAGCAAACTAGTGTGGTGGTCCCCCGTTCAAATTCCAACAATCCTATTATTAGCCGATCGGTGCCAAAGTTGGCGTCATAGTCAATATTAGATTGAGCGCTTTTTAGATTTCCATTAAAAATCATTTTTACCACATCCACGCAGTAGCATCCGTTATCTATTAGGCCACCTCCGCCCAGTTTATCTTGGTTACGAATATTTTCTGGATCGTCATTGAAATATGTATAAATAGCATGCATGTGAGTTAGCTCTCCAATCTTTTTATTTCGAATGAATTCGCATACGAATCTCCATTGTGGGTGAAAACGGTACATATAGCCTTTCACAACCCGTGTAAGAGGATAGCACTGTTGAGTTTCAATGAGTTTATCTAATTCAGCGGTTGTTGAGTCGATGGGTTTCTCGCAAAGTACATGTGTATCGTGGACAAGGGCTTGGATGCTCAAAGGAATATGTAGGTGATTCGGGGTCGGATTGTACATGATATCAATATTGGGGTGTTCTAAGAGATCCTGATAACTTCCATAAGTTTCCGGTATTCCGCATGTAATGGCAAATACCTAGGCTTTTTGGACATCGCGCGAAGCTACTGTGACTACTTCTACATTAGGTATGGATTGAAGGGCGGGGATAAAGCGTGTTTGACCAATATTTGCGTGCTCAGTATCCCACATCGCCATTTTTTTTCGCTCATTAATCTCCGTAAATATCGTTAATGATTCCAGCCATTCGAACCCCTGCTTGCAATAATCGAAGTTGAACAGCGTCAAAATTATTGAACATATATTCATAGCTTAAACGTCCGTTTTTCGGTAGATCGTAGACTTGGTCTAGCAGTGACTGCGACTCCAAAGCCCAATCGTACCAATGCGTAGATTGCCATTCTTTAACTACCAATACATCTAAGTCATTATGAATAAAGGAAGCCAGTTCGGTGAAGCTAAGCTGCTTAGAATTGATCATTTCACTGTCCCATACACGATGTAAATTAGACAGGTCTCCAAACCATTCGATAGGTACATCATTTCCCCCACGATCCGTACCATTGCCTACATGTAAGGGTTGGTGTAAATCGCCAATTAAGTGCACCAAAATCTTTAGGTTGATGGCTTCCTGTTCATGGCTTAATTCGCCTTCCTTGAGCTCACTAACTACTTTGTCAAGTGCCCAAAGTACGTCGCCACCCTCGGCTTTTTCAGCTGTTTTATAGGTTTGACCAGGCGGAATGGTTACGTAATGCCATGGGCTCATATAATCAAAATTTGGATCTGAGCGAACTTCGTCCATCCAAGTACTCACCTCAGCCAAGGAATTCCCATCCAATACACGCTCGACAGCCTGCCTAGCTTGAGGGCTCAACAGATCTTGTGCAATCCAACCGGTTGCGCGATGACCAATTTGTCCCCACCATAAATACCCTGTGGGATGAATTGATTTTTTATAGCTCATTTCCATGATCATCCACCTATCTTCTGGTAAAAGTCTGGAATATCCAATAATGCTTGGTGAGGTAAAAAATGCGATGCTCAATACGATAAAAATAGCGCATAAGAATGCATTTTGAGTGAATGTAGTAAGTTGTTTTTTGTACATATTTCTTGGATTAATGTGCATATAAAAGTTAGAAAATATCGGCTCCTATTGTCGGGATGATTACTTGAATTCCTTCGTCTTCTTCCACAAAATATTTGAATTCAACCGGATCTGAAGCAATCGCTTCCCATGTTCCATAATGAATAGGAATAGCTAAGCTAGGATCAATTAATTGAACCGCATACGCCGCTTCCTCCGGGCCCATCGTATAGTGATCACCTATAGGAGCGAGCACGATGTCAGGCTCATACAATTCTCCGTAGAGCTGTAGGTCCCCAAAGATATTGGTATCGCCCATATGATAGACGCAGATGTCATCTTCAAAGGAAAATATAAGTCCCGCTGCTTCTCCAGCATAGGCACCTTTGTAGGAAGATGAATGATTGGCATGGACCATGGTTACTGAGAAATCATCAAAGTGCACACTACCTCCTTTATTAAAATCGATGCTTTGTGAACCAGGCAGCCCTTCGAGTTCCAATAAACTAATTAATTCTACCATACCCCCAACTCTACAGCTTGTTTTCGTTGCTATATCTAGGGTGTCACCAACATGATCCTGATGGCCATGAGTCAGGAAAATAAAATCAGCTTTGTCTACTTTTTTCAATTCCTTAGGGGTACTTGGGTTTTGAGATAAAAAGGGGTCAATGTATATGATCTGGCCGTCTGGACTCACTATGCGAAAAGCAGAATGTCCAAGCCATTTGATTTGAGTATTGGTTGTCATAAATGTGCGTAAATGGATAGGGTGATAATTAACGTTCAAGGTTAAATTAGGATAAGTAATCATAGCTGGCATACCAATGCAAAAAACCTATTACTATGGATCTGAGTACTCGTTTTATTGCAATAAATAAGATATTTCCAAGCCACTGTAAAATGCTAAAGCACCTCGAAAAAATAAATAATAAAGCTCGTATATTAAAAACAACGAAAGTAGATAAACTTATTGTTACTATAATCTATGGGATTTTTAAATAAACTATTTGGGAAGGGTACAGAAGAGACAGATTGGGTGCAACTGGAATCTGAAGATTGTGTAGAAGAAGTTTTTACAGCGTCTAGGGTCCGTATTCAACTTATTTTAAAACATTCTCAAAGCTGTGCAGTAAGTTTCTTTGCCAAGCAAAATTTAGAGAGTGTTCCTCTTGATGAGTGGCCAGAAATGGACCGTAATATGGTTGAAGTCGTTCGGTTTCGTCCTATATCCCAATATATAGTCCAAAAAACCTCAGTTCGACACGAATCTCCTCAGGTACTGGTCATTGCTAATGGTGAGGTCATATTCCATACCTCCCACAGTGAGGTGAATAAGGTGAATATTCAACAGGCTTACGAAAAAGCCTTATCTATCCTATGATGCTGTTTAACTAGTATCCTGCTGCATACCCATCGCCTCGAGGATCTACGCCCCCCGTGAGGCGTCCTTGCGAATCGACCACAATAGAATGTACTCTAGCTAGAGGTGTTTGAGCAAGGGAATGACCTTTGGATCGTAATAACGATTGAGTGTCAGCACTTAGACTCATGGGATCAAAAAGTAGTCGGTCAGGATACCACTGATGATGAATGCGTGGCGCGGCGTTGGCTTGTTGGGCGTTCATTTCAAAGAGTATTACATTGAGTACGTTTTGCAGGGTAGCACTAATTATTCGTGGCCCACCAGCAGCGCCAGCAATCATTTTTACCTGACCATCTTTGCTAACGATCATAGGCGTCATACTGCTAAGCATACGTTTTCCGGGTGCTATTGCATTTGCCTCACCCCCCAGTAACCCAAACATATTGGGTGTACCAGGCTGGGCAGAAAAGTCGTCCATCTCGTTATTGAGCAAAAATCCTGCTCCATCTACCGCTAATTTACTACCAAAAGAGCCGTTTAGGGTGGTTGTAATTCCCACAGCATTTCCTTGTGCATCCATTATAGAGAAATGGGTAGTTTCAAAACTTTCTTGAAGCATTGTCACCTCCCCATGACCTATTTCCTTAGAAGTGGTCGCGCGATCTGGATCAAAATTTGCCATGCGCTCGGCCGCATAATCGCTCTGGCTCAGTGCCTGACTGGGTACTGGATAAAAATCAGGATCCCCTAAATAATGAGCACGGTCAGCAAATGCTCTGCGCATCGCTTCGGCCAATAAGTGATAATATGCGGCTGAATGATGCTCTAAAGCATCTAATTCTTGGGTTTCCATCAATTGTAAAATTTGCCCCACTGCAATACCTCCAGAGCTCGGTGGCGGCATTATGTGTAGCCGATACCCCCTAAAATCGACCTCATAAGGTTCTCTCCACACACTTTCATATGCCTTTAAGTCTTCATAGCTAATCAATCCATCGTACTTTTTCATAGTTTCCACGATCCTTTCAGCCACCCAGCCTCCGTAAAATCCCTCGCGACCGTTCTCTGCAATAGCTTGCAGGGTCTGCGCCAGATCTGATTGCTGAAAATATTCCCCTTCTTCATATGCTCGGCAAACCTGGTCCGGGTTTTCTGCATTATTTGTCGAAATGTTTGGCTTTCCACAAGGGGCCCAAAAATATTTTTTTGATGCCTCAAAAGGGGTAAACGTCGATCCAGCGTAATTCAACGAAGATGCTTGAGAGTAGGATAGAGCGTAACCTTCGTTCGCAAATCTGATGGCGGGAGCTACAAGATTTGCCCAGGGCAAACTTCCGAAGCGTGCATGCGCTTTCGCCATACCATCCACTGTTCCAGGTACGCCCACCGCAAGGGCTCCGATTTTACTCAGGTCGGAGAGGTAATTCCCGTCGGAATCTAGGTACATATTGCGGTGGGCGAGCCCCGGTGCGCGCTCACGGAAGTCTAGTGAAGCGATCGTGCCATCGGCCATATGCGCCACCATGAAACCGCCGCCGCCAAGGTTACCGGCTCTTGGAAGCGTGACGGCGAGTAAGAATTGCACAGCGATGGCTGCGTCAACGGCGTTTCCGCCTTGTTGGAGGATATGCCGGCCAACCTCGGATGCTACGCTTTCGGCCGTTACCACTAAACCGTTCTCGTAGGTTTTGTTCCATCCGATCTGCGCACAAACAGAAAAACTTGCAAGCAATGAAAGAGCAAAAATGAGCAGAATATGAGGCATTTTACTCAATAAAACTGCTTTTATATGAATCAATCCGAAGGGCGAGTTTGCAAAAGTAGCTTGATCAGTATAAACAGTGATATTAGGCATTGTAGTATCTTTTATGATTAGTATTGGGTACAAAGTAGTCAAACCCAATAACATTTTCACTACTTAGGCACGCGGATGAAACTGGATATGGGTATCACGGAGCAGGCTGCGGTCGACATGGGTGTAAATTTCTGTAGTAACAATGGAACTGTGGCCAAGCATTTCTTGTACCGCTCTTAGATCCGCACCGCCTTCAAGTAGATGAGTGGCAAAGGAATGACGAAAAATATGAGGATAGACACTTTTTGTGATATCGGCATCTTGAGCTGCTTTTTGGACAATATTCCATACGCTCATACGGCTCAATGCACCACCTCGTTGGTTCAAAAAGACCTTATTTCTTGCTTTATCGGCTTTTTGGGATTTGAAAAAAAGCGGCCTTACATGCTCTATGTAGTGCTCCAAGGCATACTGAGCCACTTCTCCCACTGGAACCAAGCGTTCTTTACGGCCTTTCCCTATGACACGAATAAACCCGATTTCAAAGAATAGCCGATCGGTTTCAAGGTTGGTGAGTTCGCTTACTCTCATACCAGTACCATAAAGTGTTTCTAGGATAGCTCGGTCACGTATGCCTGCAGGAGTTTTAATATCAGGACTCTCTAAAAGTGTCGCAACTTCATCAGGATCCAGAACTTCAGGTAATTTTTTTGCTTTTTTAGGTAGCTCGATTAGTTCAGCAGGGTTGGCTTGGCTAAAGTTTTCAACCACTGCAAATTCGTGAAAGCCTCTAATACTCGAAATGTTACGAGCTATACTGCTGCTAGAGAGTAGGCTTTCATCGATTAAATAGTGTAAAAAGGATTCAATATGGGTCATTGTAACCCCTGCTATATCATGGATTTTGGCGTGGTGAACCAAAAACTGGAAATAGCGTTTTAGGTCGTGTTTATAGGATTGAACCGAGTGGGTGCTGAGGCCTTTTTCAAGGCATATGAACTGCAGGTAATGACTTAGCTGGGCTTTGTAGGCCGCAGGAATGTTGAATAGATCAAGATCATTGGCCTTTTTAGCCATTACTGCTTCGTTGGTTCGGTGTTTGCTGATTCATTCGAAGAAGGCGCTTCGACTTGGTTTTCAGGTGCGTATGTAGCCACTAGTGTGGGATCGACACCAGACTTGAAATCAGTTTCATTCTTGGTGCTTTCTTCAGCCTGTTCTGCCTTGTCTTCTGGATATTCTACCCGATGGTGATAAATACCTATGAGCACATTTAAAAAGGCTTCTTTGATTAGTTGTAAATCACGAAAGGTAAGAGGGCAGTGTCCAAGTTGTCCTTCTTTGACTCGCTCATCCACCATTCTGTTGACTAAATTTTCTAAGCGTGGATAGGTGGGATTTTTCATGGCTCGGGAGGCAGCTTCAATTCCATCGGCCAGTAGGAGTATACCTGTTTCTTTGGTGGCAGGTAGGGGCCCATCATATCGGAATTTTTCCTCGGCAGTATTTTCTTTGATACTATCGTTGTCTTTGGCTTTTTCGAAAAAGTATCGGATGACGGAGGTGCCGTGGTGAGTGCTAATAAAGTCAATTAGTTTGTTAGGTAAGCCTGCTTCTTGGGCAATTTTCATGCCTTCACTGACGTGTGCCTTGATAATCATTGCACTCATTTGGGGTTTTAATTTATCATGTTCGTTTACCCCTGAAGACTGATTCTCGACATAGTATTCAGGTTTGAGTATTTTACCAATATCATGATAGAGTGCCCCGACTCGGCTTAGTAGTGCTTTTGCTTCAATGGCTGACGCAGCTGTTTCTGCGAGATTTGCCACATGCATACTGTGGTGAAAGGTTCCAGGTGCTTTGTTCATCAGTTCTTTGAGCAGGGGCTGATTGGTGTCCCCAAGTTCGAGTAGGGTGAAATCGGTGACTATATCGAATAACTTTTCGAAGAGTAGGATAAGCGGATAGGTGAACAGAATAAGTAGGGCGCTAATAGTGATGTAGAAAAGGTAATTAGTCATTACATCTATGCTATCCATTTTTGCGAGGCTGAATGCGCCCAAGGTCAGTAAAAAAGTTCCCCAAACTATACTTGGAGTGCCGAAAAAGAATTGGGAGCGATCTCTGATATCTCGTACCGAAAATACGCCCATGGAGCAGGCTACAATAGATGATATGGTGTATTCAAAGTCATATCCGTGCACCAAGCCAATGAGTGAAGCTAGGGTAAATGAGGCAATAATTCCTACACGAGAGTCAAATATAATGGTCAGAATAATTGGGGCTATTGCAATGGGGATGATGAGTGGGTGCACTAAATCAAAATATAACAGTGCACCAGCTGGCGCTGTAATCAAACTCATGACCAAAAATACGAGTAGGAAATGGGCATTATCGTCAAAGATTTTTCGACGGTAGAGATGCAGATAGATATAGAAAACAAAGCTAAT
>MDTG01292613.1_pt1 | contig 23788 bp, 13 predicted proteins | sample 811421 | NCBI WGS metagenome assembly MDTG01 (sample SAMN05326645, study PRJNA326480) | marine metagenome | isolation source: seawater | place: Pacific Ocean: South East | collected 2011
ATTTCGGTCGTCCAAGTCTCACCGATCAGCGCCTGAAAGCCGAAGGCGGATTAACGGGCTCAATCTAGCCACCATAACACACGCTCGCGACTGGCCGGAATGAGAACGAAATTGCCGCCAGCGAGTGTTGAGCTCGTTTGGAATTATTCGCCTCCCTTCGTCGATGCAGCCCATCCTGGATCGCTCGAACCGTATCGGCCTACTAGAAATTCCAACCGACCGACACGCTGCCCGCGACCTCGTTACCTTGAGCGCCGATCAGTGCGCGCGTTTCTGCCGAGAGTGTCCAGTTGCCGCCGAGATCGAGCGCTCCCGAGGCGGTGAGGAGTACCGCGTCCCCTTCCAGTCGAGGCGACAGGACGGTGGTCGCCACACCGGGAGCTCCCGCGAGCGTAAGCGACACGCCTGCCACATCGTCCGCTCCTCCGATATACTGGGCCGATAAATCGATCGATCCAGGAGCGCCCTGCCACCCGACGAATAGGCCGCCACCGAAGCGCGTAAGGTCGAAGTCTGCTTCGCCACCCGACAGGTTTAGCGAATTGGCACCAGCTTCCGATACACCTTCAAAATCGGACGAAGAGTGGAGCAGCGAGACGACCGGTCCGAAGGCCCAGCCCTCGTCGCTGCCGAAGCCGTATCGTGCCTCGGCGCCGAGCGAAAATGCCGAATAGTCGGTATTTGCCCGTGCCGTGCGGGCAATATCGACAATTTGGATGCCGCGCATCACGTCGATGTCGCTTGAGGTGTAATCGGCCGCTGCCGCAATCGTCAGGCCCGTACGGCCGCTGCCGTAGCGGGCATAGGCACCCAGGCTCCAGCCGTCGCGGTCCGCCTCGCTGAAGCTGCGTTCGATCGACAGTTCGCCGGTGTTCCAGCGCACTGAAGCACCCGCTGCCCAGGCATTGCTCGTGCCGCGATAATCGATGCCCAGCTCTCCGCCGAGACCGTCGCGATCCGCGTCGGCTGCATTGCCGTCACCATCGAGGGTTCCGGTGCGTCCGGCAACGCCGCCCCAGATGCCCCAGCCTTCGCCCATTGCCTGACCCGACCGGGCTAGCAGGCGGCGGGTGTGGGCAATGCCGCTTTCTGCCTGATCGGCGAGCAGCGTGGCGTAAATCTCGCCCGAAGCCGTGTCGAAGGCCACCGGCGCCTGCGCGTTGGTAGCGAAGAGCAACTCCATATAGACCCGGTCGCCGTCGGCAGTGCTGCGATCGAGATTGTCCAGCCGCACCGCCGAGCTGTTCTGGTTGAACGTCGTTGCCGCCGTAGGAAACAGCCCTGTCCCCGATGTCGGCGGGGTCGGGGTGGGCGTCGGGGTCGGTGTTGGTGTTGACGTCATCGGGGTCAGCGTCAGCCCGACATCGTTGCCGTCGCCGCTGGTGTAGCTGACAGTCGGGGTCAGGAAGGCAAGATCGTTGGTGATCGTGCCGAACGCCCCGTCGATTGCGTCGCTGCCGTCGTTGTCGATGATCAGGAAGTTGAACGGATCGCTGCCCGCGAACGTCCCGCTTTCGGTGACGTCAAGCGTTGCTCCGCCAAGCGACACCGTTCCGATCACGCGGACAAGATCGGTATTGCCCTCATCGCCGACCTCGAGCGCAAAGGTACTGGCGCTGTCGAGCGACAGGTTGCCAGTCGTCAGCGTCCCGATCGAGGTGCCGGGGGCAAGGATGCCGCCGGTGAAGGTCAGGTCGCCCACCGTGCCGTTCCCGCCGAGGGTGGCGCCGGAGAGGATCGTCGCGTCGGCGCCTGGCACGTTGGCATTCACCAGCAACGTCCCTTCCTCGACCGTTGCCAAGGGCAGCAGGAAGCTCTCCGGTACATCGTCGCCCGAGATGATCCAGGTGCCGGCCCCGCGCTTGCGCAGGTCCTCGAAGTTGAAGGCGCGTGCGGTGTTGCCGGTCAGCAGGTCGATCGTCCCGGTCGTGCCTGCCGCGCCGTCGAGCACGAAGGTATCGGTCCCGTCGCCGCCATCGATCTGGCCGATCACCGAATAGGTTGGCAGCAGGATGATCGTGTCGTCGCCGGTATCGAGGTTGACCGCGATGTCGGACCCGCCGGGACGAGCAATCTCGCCAGCGATGGTGAGCGTGGTGTCGATAACCTGCGCACCGCCGGAGGCGTTGCCTTCGCCGATCGCTTCGTCATCGCGGGAGAAGACGCGCGCGCCTTCGGCGATAAAGATGTTGGCGGTGGCAGTGCCGGTCCCCGATCCGCCGTAATCGCCACCATTGGCGAGGTAGATGCCGTAGCCATCATTGCCCGTCGCGTTGATCTCGGCTCCGTCGTCGAGCGTGATCGACACCGTGGCCTGGTCACCCAGCGCGGCGTAGATGCCGCTGGAACCGGCGCCGGATGCGGTGATCGTCCCGCCGACATCGATGGTGCCGTCGCCCGCTGCCGATCCGTTGTAGCCCGCAGGGTAAGACAGGTAGATGCCGTCTGCGCCCGCCCCGGTCGTGGTGATGGTGCCATCCATCGTCACGCTGCCCGCGTTCCCGGCAGTGCCGCCGGTGTAGACCAGCAGGATGCCGTGCGCGCCGTCTCCGCTGGTCGCGATAGACCCGCTTTCGCGCACGAGGATATCGAAATCCTCGCCCTCGCGCCCCGCGATGCCATAGGCGTCCGGATCGGCGATGGTGATCGAACCGGCATGGTCAACCGCACCGACACTGGAAATGGCGATGCCGTCGCGTCCGTTTTGCAGCGTGCCGGGGCGCGGCTCGATCCGGCTGCCCGCTTCGGTCCGCACGACCGCGCCGCTTCCGAGCACGATGCCGCCGCCGGTCGGAGTGATGACCGCATCGGCTTCCACCAGCACCGTCGCATCGAGGATGTCGAAACTACCGTAGCCATTGGGCGGCGTGTTTTCGTCGAAAACGCCCGAGCATACCGCGTCGACACCGTTTGCCGCATCCGGAGTGCATCCCCCGGTCGGAGTCGGGGTGGGGGTCGGAGTGTTGTTCACCATCAGCGTGAGGACGACATCGTTGCCGTCGCCGCCGGTGTAGCTGACCGTCGGCGTCAGGAAGGCATAGTCGTTCAGGATCGTGTCGAAGGTGCCTTCCACCGCATCGGCCAGGTCGTTGTCGATGATGGTGTAGGTGAAGGGATCGGTGCCCGCGAACGTGCCCAGTTCGACCACGTCGAGCGTCGCCCCGTTGATCAACACGCTGCCGGTCACCCGCAGGAGATCGGCGCTCGTCGCATCGACCTCGATCTGGAGGGTCGACGAGGAACTGAGCACCAGGTCGCCCACCGACAATGTGCCGATCGAGTTGCCCGGTGCAATGGTCCCGCCCCGCACATTGACCGCGCCCAGCGTTCCGGTACCGGACAAGACGGTGCCGCCGCCGGCGAGCACGGTCAGGTCCGGATTGTTCCCGTTCATCACAAGCGTGCCGCCAAACAGGTCGTAGCGCGAGAACAGCGAACCGCTGGAATTTACGGTGATCTTCGCATCCTCGCCGCCGAGGAAGGGGCCCTGCTGAAAGACCTCGACATTGGTGAAATTGAAGCCGTCGAGTTCGATGATGGCATCGACGGCAGAACCATTGCCCACAAAGCGAGCGACATCCGCGCCATCGCCGCCATCCACGATCACGTCGTAATCGAGCGTGACAAGGTTGATCACGTCATCGCCTGCGCCAAGGAAGGCGGTGCCGTCCAACGTGCCGCTGGCTATGCCGAGCGTATCGTTGCCGTCGCCGGTCGAGATCTGGCCGACGATGCTGCTCCCGGACGCCCCGGTAACCACATCGTCACCGCCGCCAAGCACGATGTCCCCGGCGATCGTGCCACCCGCAGCGTTGCTCAGCGAAGTCGTCGCGCCCGCACCGGTGACGCTGATCGCGACCCCGCCTGCGGTTGTGATCATGCCGGTATTGGACAGATCGATCCCGCCTGCGGCCAGGATTGCGGGACCGGAGCCGCCGTCGATGGTGCCGCTGTTGGTACCCGAGATGCTGCCCTGCCGCGCGACCAAAGCGCCATTCGCACCGATGATGCTCCCAGCATTTTGGAGGCCGGTAACGTTCCCCTCCAACGCCGTCACGGCGGCGGCATCGCCGTTGAGCGTACGCAGGAAACCGCCTTCCCGGTTGACGAGATCGATGATCGATCCCTGTGCGATCACCGCGCCATCGTCGGCGCTGGCCCCGCGACCGAGGATCGTGCCGCTGTTGGTGAGGCCGGTGATGTCGCCAAGGGTTGCCGTGGTGCCCTTGCTGGCGCCGATGATGCTGCCGGAATTGACGAGATCGTCAATGCTGCCCGCGATCAGCGCATTGCCCGGATTGGCACCGGCCCCGGCGTCCGAGATGATGTTGCCGGTATTGGTGTAGCCCGTGACCGCGCCCGTGAGCACGTTGATCGCAGTGCCTGGTCCGGTGATCGTGCCCGCATTGCTGCCGGTGAGGTTCCCGCTGTCGACCCGGATACCGCTCGCCGCCGTGTCCGTGCCGCGGATCGTTGCGCCCTCCTGATTAACCACGGTGAACACGGTGTCATCGGTCTGCGCGAACGCGAGAATGCCGTTCGCAAAGCCCTGGATCAGGCCTCCATTGGTGATCGGGTTATCGCTGGGTGCGAGCGGATCGCGATTGTCATTGATCCGGATCGGATTGCCGATCAGGATCGCCGAAGAGTTGGTTCCTGTCGCTCTAATTGTCCCCGTATTGAAAACCTGTGCGTTGCGCGCGGTAAGATAGATGGCGGGCGATCCGGGTATTTCTGCAGCAATGGTTCCGGCCCCCGGAACGATCGCATAGCCCCCACCGGTGGTTTCGATCAGCCCGCTGTTCTGCAGGACAACTTCATGACCGAGTAACGCTCCGGCTGTCGAGCCGCCCGCCGTGCGGATCGCCCCTGTGTTGACGATCAATGTGCTGTCGCCGCCCGCCGCAGCGGAGCTTGCGCTAAGCCCGATGGCCCGCAAGTTTACTGTGGGGTCCTGTTCAGTGCCTTCTGGGGTTAGTGTGGTAACGCTGATCAATCCCTCGTTGCGAAGGACGTCTCCCGCAAAACCGAGCTGCACACCGCGCGCGAAAAACCCGGTTGCCTCGATGACCCCGGTCGATCCGTTCAGTACGGTCGTGGGCGGGCCATTAAAGTCTGATTCGACAGCGACGAGTTGCCCCACATCCGCTGGTCCAGTTAACCGCAAGGTTCCAAAGTTCGTGAAGCTGGCGTTGTCTCCCCCGCTCAGCGTAACACCGGTAAGCGTGCCGACGCCGCTGGTGCCGGATGGTTGGCCGACCAGATCGACCTCGATCAGACCGCCAGCGGCATTCTCGAATGTTCCACCCTCACGGATTCGCACGCCTGTACTCGACGAGGTGAAGGCGCCGCGAATCGTGCCATTGTTGACGAGGGTCGTGTTGGGTCCGGCATTGATTATGTCGGAATTCGCGTTGCCGTAGGCCTCGATCACACCCGTTTCACCGTTGAGCAGAGTCCCGTCCGCGCCGAACTGGATCGCGGTGACCTGATCGCGCGTAGGTGCGTCGATCCGCACTGTCCCGTTATTGGTAATGGTTCCGGTGTTTGCGCTGCTGAAGAGCCCGATTACGGTGCTGTCGTCGGCATTGGTGCCAGCACTGGTAACCGTAGCGCCCGCCTGGACGAGCACGTCGACATCGCTCTCGAGTGTGCTGAACCCGTCGCTGTCGGTCCCGGTGCAGACCACGTCGTCGCCTGCCACCGCCGGGTCGGGATTGCAGCCTTCCATGCCGCCGGCATTGTTCGGCGTCAGCGACAGGCGCACGTCGTTACCGTCGCCCGCATTGTAGCTGACCGTCGGCGTGAGGAAGGCAAAGTCGTTGAGGATCGTGCCGAATGTACCGTTCACCGCATCGGCTGCGTCGTTGTCGATGATGATGTAGTTGAATGGATCGGCTCCGCCGAACGCGCCGACTTCCATCACATCGAGTGTCGCCCCGCCCAAAGTCACAGCGCCGTTGACTACGAGGAGGTCGGCTCCGCCCATGTCGTCGGCCTCGATCTGCAACATCGATGCGCCGTCGAGAGTGAAATCTCCGTTGACGGTCAACGTGCCGATGCTGTTGCCCGGGGCGACGATCCCGCCAGTGCTGGAGAGGCTGCCCAGCGTCCCCGTCCCGCCGAGTACGGTTCCCGGAGCAAGCGCGAAATCGACGTTGCCGACGTCCGCATTCAAGAACAGCGTCCCACCGCGCAGGTCGTACAGGCCGCTTGTTATGCTCTGGCCTTGCAGTGTCAGCTGGCCCGGCCCGTTTTGTGCGAAGATCTCGAACCCGAAATTGCTCAGGATGAGCCCCTGCACGTCAAGGAACAGGTCGTCGCCGTCCGCCAGATTGACGATAGCGGTGTCGGTTCCAGCACCGCCATCGATATCCTGCCCGTTGAGCGCGAGGAGGAGCCCTCCCAGATCGCCCGAAGCGCTGACCGTGTCGTCGCCTTCGCCAAGGTCGACTCCGCCGCCAATGGCAGGCCCCGATACGAACAGCGTATCGTTTCCGCCCCCGGTGACGATATCGCCGTCAATCATGCTGCCCGCTTCGGCGATGATCGTGTCGTCACCGTCGCCCAGGAGTATCCCGCCGCTAATCACGCCGCCGGTGGCATTGGTGATGGTGGTGTTGCCCGCATTTGGATCGTCAGCGGTGATTGCTGCACCAAACTCGCTTGTGATCGAGCCGCTGTTGGTCAGATTGAAGGTTTCGAATTCGCCGAGCAGAATCGTTGTGCCGTTCCCGACGGCAATCGTGCCGCTATTGATGCCCGTTATCGCGTCGGCTCTTGCATAGACGCCAGAGCCTGTCCCCAGAGCGATTGTACCCTCATTGTTGAATGTGATGGAAGTGTCGCCGTCCGCCATCGACGCCCCGTCATCGAGATCTGCATCGAGGGTCATCCCGACGCTGTCGATATCGGTGGATGCAGAGAAATCGAGGTTCCCGCTGTTGGTGACGCTGGCCACCAGGTCGTCGTCACGGTTGGCGGAGATTTGGATCCCGACGATTCGAGCCGCATTGAGTGTCATGTCGCCCGAGTTAGTTATCGTCAAGTTGTAATCGCCGCCTGCGGGCGCCCCAAAAGTCGAAGCGCCAATCGCGCGCAGGATCGGCCCCGTCCCGGTGATCGGAGCGGCATTGGTAATGCTGAGCGTTGCCACCTGTGCCTGCACGAAACCGAACAGGCCGGTCGAGGAAGTGGTGGGGGCATTGATATCGATCGCCCCTGTCGCGGCGTTGTCGATCACCTGGTTGGCAAGCGCACCGAAAGACTGGTTCAGGATCGCAAAGGCGCCGTCGCCATTGGTGCTGATGGCTCCGCTGTTGGTGATCGCGATATCCGACCCGGCGACCGTATCGTTGGTCGCTGCAAACGCGACGATGCCCTGCGCCTGCGGGCCGGTCGTCGTGATCGTTCCGGAATTGTTGATGCGGGTAATAGAGGGGCTACCGTTCGTGTTCGTCACGATCCCCCCGGCGACGCCGGGGAAATCGGTGTCGATATTGCCGATTGCGGTGGCGATGGAGATCGCGCCGCTATTGTCGATGTCGATCAGCCCGCCGCCCGCGACCGAGCGGCCGAAAATGCCCGCCAGCACCTGATCGCGCTCGCCGGTAGAGGTCGAAACGGCGTCGATCGCGCCACTGTTGCTGATCAAGATATCGCCCTCGCCCGCAAATTGCCGGGCCAGAAGGGCAACGGCGAACTGGTTGCTGGTCGTCAGGCTGAGGTCGCCGCGATTGGTAATGTCGATGGTACCGCCGCCATCGAGAATATTGACCTCCATCGCCGCTGCAGGCTGGCCATTGCCGTCGGTCGTAATGTCGGCGCCCGAATCGACCGTTACGCCGAATCCATTGGTGTTCTGCACGAACAGGCCCTGCGCGGGGTTGGCGATTGCAGTGTCGTCAAAGGTGCTGATGATCAGGTCGTCGGCAAGGTTCACCGTGACGTCCGAACTGTTCTTCATGATCCCGATCGCAAAGTAGCCCGGAGGTGCAATCGGGCCGGTCGCGTTGCGGATTGTGATCGTCGTGAAAGGGGGATCGTTGGGGCCAGAGGTGATGCCGTCGGACAAATCCCCTTCGCATACCGCTTCGCCGGCGGTGATGGTGCATTCGGGATCGATACCCGGCTTTACCTGCTGCGCATGCGACGGTGAGCCGATCCCGATCGCCAACGCTGCCATGCTGGTCGCCAGCATCAGACTTGCGTGCTTAACCCGAAATCTCGAAGCTGCGATGGCCATTGATCTCACCCCTGTTACACCCGAGCGAAATTGCTCTTTGACAGGGACAGCGGGAGAATTGGCGAAAGCGGATCACGCGTTCAAAAAAAGATGATCGGCCCGCGAACGGGGTGCCCTCGATGGGACATCGTTCTGAAAACCTTTGACTCTTCCGGGGTGCGCCGAAAAGATGGAGTGTATTCGTGGACGGGGGGCGGTTGCGGTGCTGACCAAGAATACGGAGATGTTGATTGTCGACTGGGGCGGCGGGGATGCCTTTGCGCGCGATCGGGTGATCGCCCGCCTGTTGCCCGAGCTTCAGCAGATCGCCGCGGCCCGGTTGCGGCGCGAAGCGGGCAGTTCGCTTTCCACACACGACCTAATCAACGATGCGGTGGAGAAGATCCTGCGTATCGAGCAGCCGCAGTTCGCAGGGCGTGCGCATTTCATCGCTCTGGCGTCCCGGATGATGCGCAACGTGCTGGTCGATCATGCCCGGGCCAAGTCCACGGCCAAGCGCGACCACCAGAGAGTTGAGCTCCATACCCGAATTTACGGTGAAGGGCCGATTGATCTGACTGCGCTGAATTCCGCGCTAATCAGGTTGGAGGCGATCGACGCCGCGCTGATGGAGATAGTCGAGATGCGCTATTTCGGAGGAATGACCATTCCCGAAATCGCCGAGGTAACCGGATGGTCGGAACCCACGGTAAAGCGCCGTTGGCAGGTAGCGCGGGCTTGGCTCGCGGATGCCATGTCCCAGACCTTCGATCATGACTGACATCTCGACCGAGCGGCGCGCCATCGAGCTGTTCGAAGCGCTGCTCGGCATCGACGAGGCCGAACGCGATGCATGGATTGCGAAGGCGACACGGGGCGATAAGGCGCTGGCCCAGCGGCTTGCTCGCTTGATCGAGGCAGACGAGGCAAACATGCTTCGCACCGGTGGCGCTGTGGATGAAGCTGCCGCCGCGGTGCCTCCCGAACGCATCGGTGCCTATCGGCTGACCGAGCTGATCGGCACGGGGGGCATGGGCTCTGTCTACGCGGCTATCCGCGACAGGGGCGACTTCGAACACGAAGTGGCAATCAAGCTGATCAAGCCCGGCCTGCTCACCAATCGGCTAGCCGAGCGCTTCTCGCGCGAAAGGCAGATGCTGGCGCAGTTCAGCCACCCCAACATCGCCCGGCTGTACGACGGCGGAGAAACCGCCGAGGGGCTGCCCTACATTGTCATGGAGAAGATCGATGGTGTGGGCCTGGCGACGTGGCTCGATAAGGCCTCGCCCTCACTAGCGGAGCGTATCGGACTGTTTGTCAGGGTATGCGATGCTGCTGCCTATGCTCACCGCAACCTTGTAATCCATCGTGACCTTTCGCCCAGCAATGTTCTGGTTACACCCGCAGGCGAACCCAAATTGATCGATTTCGGCATTGCCAAGCCAGCCGATCCTTTTTCCTCTGACACCCAGCCCGCCGAGACTTCGCTCGCGAGCTTGAGCTTGACGCCGGGTTATGCCGCCCCGGAGCGGATGGTGAGCAGCCACGTTTCGATCGCCGCCGATATCTATTCGCTCGGCAAACTGTTCGACCTGCTCTTGGGCAAAGGCACGAACGAGCCCGAACTCTCCGCAATCGTCGAACGGGCAACTGCGCCCGATCCGGGCGAGCGCTATCCCACAGTCGAGGCGCTTGCCGCCGACATCGAAGCCTGGCGCAACCGGCGACCGGTCGCTGCCTATGGCCAGTCGGCACAATACCAGGCGAGGAAATTCTTCTCGCGCAACCGGCTGGGGGTGGCGCTGGGTGCCGCTGCGCTGATCGCGCTTGTCACCGGGGTTGTCCTGCTGGCCGATGCGTGGCGCTCGGCAGCGCAGCAGCGCGATGCAGCCGAAGCGCGTTTCGCGGAGTTGCGCGCGCTTTCCAACTTCCTGATCTTCGATCTTTACGACGAGTTGGCGCAAAATCCCGGCAACACCGCCGCGCTCAACAGCGTGGCCGACAAGGCGCGCGAATATCTCGATCGGCTGTCGCGAACTCCCGGCGCCTCGGCTGGATTGCGGCTCGAAACCGCGCTCGCCTATCAACGCTTGTCCGACGTGCTGGGCAGTCCGCGAGGCGACAATCTCGGACGCCGCGAGGAAGCGCAGGAAGCGCTGGAAACTAGCCTCGGGCAGCTGCGAAAGCTGCGGGCCGAATATCCGCAACGCGCCGACGTTAGTGAAGGTCTGGCTGATGTACTGGTCGCGCAGCAAGCCTTTGCCTTCATCGCGCTCGACGATACGGATCTGGCCATCGAGGCAGGCAATGAGGCGGCGGAGCTCTACCGCGCCCTTTCCGCGCAGGGCCACAAGCCGGCTGAAATGTTCCGCGCTCGCCTCTCGGTACTGGGGGACGTCGGTGTTGCGCATGGCTGGACCGACACACCGTTGCGCGGCGTTGCGATCATTCGCGTGGCGCTCGACAGCCTGGCCGAACTGGAAGATACATCGTCCTGGTCTAGCGCCAATCTGGAATTGCGGGCCAAGTTGCGTACCAATCTGTTCGAAACGCTGACTCTCGCAGCCGACGCGGGGGTGGGCGACTACGAGGAGGCGATCGCGCTTTCGGCAAGTGCCTTGGCGGATTACGAGACCTTGCTCGCCCGAAACTACCTCCCCGATCGAACGGCTCGTGCCATGATGATCACGCTCTACAAGCGCGCGCTGGCGCTGGCTGGAGTCGGGCGTGAGCGTCAATCGCTGCCCGATCTTGCGCGTGCCGAGGCGATTGGACGCGATCTGCTGAGACGCGACGAAGACAACCAGGGCGTCAACCGGCTGTTGACGAGCGTTCTGGGGCAATATGCAAGCGCATTGTCCTATTCCGGGGAGAATGCCCGGGCCGCGCAGAAGGCGCGCGAAGTGCTGCAACGCAAGCGCACCCTGGCTGAGAGCGAACCTGGCAATTCTGCGCGTCGCCGCGAGTTGGCGGCTACACTGATCGTTACTGGCGAAGTGGCCGAACGCGGCGAAGACCGGGGCTCAGCGTGCCGACAGTATGGCGAAGCACGATCCCTGTACGATCAACTTCTCACAGAGGATGCGGTAACGCCCTATGACCGCGAGGTCGTCTTTGCGGACCTCCCGGAGCGGGTCCAACGCACCTGTTGATCAAAGGGGCTGGCCAAACCTCAGAAACCGGCAGTGACAAATATCGAGGACAACCTGAAACCGAACATAAACGATATCCGCTAAAGTTAGCGCGATTTCCGGCTTGGCCGTCTGCCAATCAGTCCGCGCCCTTCCTGACCGCTGTCAACGGACCGGCGCCGCTCCAAAATCCCGTCCAAGCTGGGCCGGATGCGTCCCGTCGATACGAGTCAGCGTTTGGCTTGCTCCTTCGAGCAAGGGTTTTGGGAGCAGCTTGGCGGACAAGCCCCGAGCAAGGCGGGCGAGCGGTAGTCGCATACTGAAGAAATGCTACAGCTGTCAGGTCAGGGCGCTAATGAGAGGATCTAAGAACCGAAGGATCGGCCCAAAGGACATTGGTGAAAGGCGAAGGTCCGAGACGTTTTCTCATGAAGACTAGTGATCGACCGAAATTCGTTCGGCCAAGCGAGCCAACGACCGGAGGCTCGTGACGAGGCCATTAGAAGGTGCTTCACCCCATTTCGGTGTCGACGAGTATGAAGGACCTAGATGTCGCTAGGATCGGTTTGCCTCTTTGATGAGCCTCGTGGAGTGGAACTAGCCTAGTGCCCGCCAAAGGGTCGGAAACCGAATGGCAGCTTTTCCCGTTCTCAATGCCCGAACCGGACAGTCCGAAAACGGCCCCAATTTCTCACAAATTTATCTTCTTCGGGCCCTTTTCCGTTGGCCAATCATGGCCGAGGAGAAAATCAATGGGATACTCACGATTTGATGCAGCCACGCGGCATCGCCCGGCCTGGAACGCTGGTAAGAATGTCGGAACAAAGCGTCCGCTGACGCAGAAGCAGATTTGGGCGATCCGCTTTCAACTCGATCGCGAAGGCCGATTGAGGGACAAGGCCCTTTTCGATCTCGCGATCGACAGCAAGCTGCGAGGATGCGATTTGGTGAAAATCAAAATTGGCGACGTGGTTGCCGGTGTCGACATCCGCAATCGAGCAACCGTCATCCAGCAGAAGACCAACAGGCCGGTCCAATTCGAAATCACCTCTGACGTGCGAGCCACACTGCTAGCGTGGTTGGAACGCAGAGGCGGCTCGACGGTCGACTACCTGTTTACGAGCCGTGTCGACCCAGCAGGCCATATGAGCACGCGACAGTATGCCCGCCTGGTCGATGAATGGGTCACGGCCATTGTGCTGCGGAAGGCAGAATATGGGACGCATTCATTGGGCAGAACGAAAGCGGCGATGATCTACCGCGCAACGGGCAACATCCGAGCAATTCAGATTCTGCTCGGCCATACGAAGATCGAGAACACGGTGCGTTACCTTGGTGTCGATCTCGAGGATGCTTTGCTGCTAGCTGAGAGGACCGAAATCTGATCACAACTGCGGTCGACCGGCGAGACTGGTCGACCGCTATCAGGTTGGGGTTTGTGCAGAATCAATGGCTGACAATGGGTGGTGAGCGGAATGGCTGGTTTTGTGCTCTCTTAGAGGAAGGCAGACATTGACTTAAGTGGTGGCTTAAGAGCGGCAAGCTCGTCGATCAGGACCCGAAGCGACGAGTCTGGGGTTCCTATGTCCGTCCGTAGAAAAACATCACTGAATGACCGAGCACCGTAGCCTTGCGCGATCATTTCGTGGATGCGGACCAGCTCATCACTAGAGAACACACGCCCCCTATTTGGACCGACTATGGCATCATAGCTCGCTCCAAGGGAAACGAAAATCGTTCTAATGTCCCGTTCGGCGAGCCGTCTACGATAGAAGATCCATTCTAGGCAGCGCAGCGGATAGGCCACGACAACGTCACTACCGTTGATGGTTTCTTCGTGAACGGTTTGGACAATTGAGCGGGCGGTCGAAAGTGACGATCCAAACCAAGGCTTATTCTGGTCAGAATGATGGTCACCATCGACGAAGGCCGCTCCTGATGCCTGAGCGAGCATACGGCCTAGAGTGGTCTTACCAGAGCCGATTGGTCCACTAAGAAAGATCGCTGCAGCCGGCGTCATGGTGTGCGGTCAATAGCTCAAGAATTGAGTGAGCTGAACCCAATGTCTGTTCTGAGGGGTTGTTACCTGCACCGCCAACGACCGTCATTAGGGTCGCTAACAGACAGACCGCTTTGGACTTGGATTATTCGCTGCTGATGTCTGTTAGTGGGGTGGGAAGCAGACGTTCCGCTATTGCGAAGTTATGGATGAGAATAGTCATTCCGGAGCCGATAACTTTTTGCTCGAGAGGATCGTGCACAAGAGATTAACGCAGAGTCGAGTTGTGTGGGAGTTGATCTGTTGAGTGTCAGAGATATGTCGCTCACCGAGCGTCCGGACCTTTTCACCGAACGTCTGCTGCTTCGGCGGCCCGAAACCGGCGATGTCGAAGCAATAGTGAGCATCGTTGGCGATTGGAATGTGGCACGCCGTCTGGCGCGGGTGCCCCACCCCTATGGACCGGAAGACGCGCGGTTCTTCCTTGATGAGGTTGTTCCGAGCGAGTGGGTCTGGGCCATTACCTTGATCGGGGACAATACTCTGATCGGCGCGGTCGGCTTGACCCCGGAAGAAGGCAAAGATTCGGCTGAACTCGGATATTGGCTGTCGCCTGCTCATGCGGGAAAGGGGATCGCGACCGAGGCTGCTTCCAGAGTCGTCCGATTCGGCTTCGAGAGCCTTCGCCTGCCTTTCGTCACCTCTGGCTATTTTGAAGACAACCCGGCCTCGGGCCGTGTGCTTCGCAAGCTGGGTTTTATCGAGACCGGTCCGGGCGAACGATCAAGCATGGCTGCCGGGACCACTGTCCCATCGGTCGAGATGGAATTGCCGCAGTCGAATTGGCTCAAATGACCTCAATTTCCTTCGAACATAACCGAGCGATCGACGCTGCTCTTGTCCAGTTCATGGACGTTCACGCGCGGCCAACGCCGTGAATGCGCCCAGACGAACGGCGATGAGAACTACCCAAGCGATAACACAAATCCCTCCGAACAGATCTCCAATCGAGGCGTAGATCGTCGGCTCTTCTGAGGATATCGGGACTTCGCTTTCCAGGACACCCAAGGCGACCTCGCTCCGCCGTTCGCTCAGCACCCTGCCGAACCGATCGCTAACAAAACTGATCCCGCCACCCCGTGCCGCACGAGCGATCGAAAATCCGCTCTCGACGCCGCGCAACACCGTCATCCGGGCCGTGAGCCAGTCATCGACCTCGAAATCGTTGGCCGGAACCAGCATGAGCTGCGAACCTTGCTGTGCATATTCGCGACCAAGCGTGGGGAAATGCATGTCCTTGCAAATGGCAATCCCTGTTTTCGCGCTCCCGGCCTTGGTGACCAGCGGGTTCGAGCCCGGTGTCAGCTCGCTCTCGATACCCGGAATGAGATGCTGCTTCACATACCAATCGAAGCGTCCGTCCGGATGCGCGACCAAAGCCCTTCCGGTTACTCTATCGGCCTCCCCGACAGACATACCAACAACGATCGTCGAGCCTGTCTCAGAAGCTCTCTCGGCCAGTTCCCGTGCGGCAATTTCGGCTTGCGCTTCGGGCAGATCGAGCACTGATTCGGGCAAAAGAACTATGGACCCCGGAATTGCCGAACGTTCGATGGCGTCCCCATAAACGCGCAGGAACCCTACCCAATCGGTCTGGCGCCTGTCGGGGCTATCCGTCGCAACTAGCGCGATGTCGGCCCCGGGGACGCGGTCCGTTCCGTCGAGGCGGATAAAACCAAATACGAGTGTTGCTCCAATCACGGAGATCGCAGCGACGCCCACGACCAGCTTTTCGTGACGATCGATTTCGACCCCTGTTCCGAGTAAAAAACCAAACAGACTGCCGCCCAGCAGTACCACGAAGGTTATTGCGGGAACGCCGCCGAGACTTGCCACCTGAATGACCGGCAAGACGTTCATCTGGCTGTAGGCGATACTTCCGGCACTTCCATGGGGCGAGAGGTGGATGAGCAGCGTGTCGATTGCTGCCCAGACGACCGGGACGGAAAGGACTGCGAGGGGGAACTGGCGCTTTTCTGCGAACCCCACCGCGAGGCGTATCGCGCTCGACCATGCCAGCGCTACCAGGAAAAGGATCAGCAGCGCAGTGAACCAACCGCCCACCGCCAGGTGATAGGCGAAACTGCTGATCCCGCCGAGCGCTCCCGCTAGCAGAGTAATCCACCGTCGATGCGACGCTGGGACGCGAAAGGTCGCAATCAATAGCGGCGCTGGCGCAAGCCAAGCAGCCCACCAGAGTGGGTGCATCGCATAGCTCATCGAAAGCAGCAGTCCGGAAAAAATCGCGAGGGCGTAGGCCGTCACAGTTCTGTGCCCAAAATTCAAATTCTGCCCCCAAATTAGCCGGATATTCTTCTCGCTTTACAGTGTGCTCCGGCCTTAACGTAATGAACCGCGATCGGCACAAGCACAACTTCACAGCCTGTAGCATTTGCTTTGAGCCACCAGAATGGCCGATGTCGCTGTCCTTTGGCGATCGAAATATCGTCCGGAATGGGGTCGGCTGCAGGACGTCGGCTTTCTACCGACGCCACACCAGAAGCGGACAGACCGCTTCCGGCCCAATTTCAGTCACATACTTCCGCGAACTGCGCAGCGAGATGTTGCTCGCGAAGATCCGCATCACTGTTGCGCGTTTTGCACCACTTCCGCCGAACGGATCGATGCAGGTCGACAACGCGGCAAGCCGAAAGCGGCGTCCGCCAGTTCTCAAGTTCGCCGGCAACCTCGTGGTCGAACTTGGCGCGACAGGCCAACGGCAGCATGTCACGCGCTACACGAATCAGCGCTGCACTGGCGGGCGGCCCCAAAAACAGACGTTTTGCGATTTTCCCTTGGACAAAAACCGCCATGACAACCGTCACCAAGACGAAGATTGCCGATGCCAATGGGCCGCCGACAAATGGAGATATCGCAAGTGGGCTCAGCAGAAGTGCCGAGGTGACCAGACACGCCGCGAGCTGGTGTCGGAGCATCAGGAACTCGATGCGCGCGGCACACCGCGACTGGTTGGAGGTGCTCATAATCTCTCCTTTCATGATCCGATCGGGCTTTCGCCATATTTGCGCAGAACATCGTCGAACGCTTCAGCCATCAGATCCTGCAGGCTGAGGCCGTTGCGCCGTGCGCAGGTGTGCATGGCCAGCGAAAGCTCGGGTGAGAAGTAGCCCGAAATCGCCTTGCGGCCGACCCGGCTTGGCGGGGTCTGTGGGGGAGCCGCAGGCGAAGCTGGCTCGGTCGTTGCATCATCCTTCGATTGCTTGTCAGCGAGGTTAGCGAAGCGGTTCATGCGGACATCCTTTCCTGTTCGCGTATGAACATGTTGAGCTGTCTCCATGTCCACTTGTGAAGCTGTTCGATCTCGCACGCTGCTTTGCTTGTCGGATCGAGATCAAAGACGGTCTGACCGCCTGCAACCGCATGGCGATAGGTTGCCCGGTCCGGCAGAATGATGGGGCAGGTCTGCGCCCCGAACCCGGACACCAACTCCATCGCATCGGCGTAGATGAGCGGAGCATTGGGTGGCCCGGCGGTGAACACGACAAAAGCAGGTTTTGCGAGCAGCTCGACCAGGCGGATCGTGGTACGCATCGCGGCTAAATCGAACGCGCTGGGGCGGCAAGGGATAAGGATAAGATTCGCGCACTCAACTGCTTTGCTGGCGGCGAGGTCTGCGTGCGGAGGCGTGTCGATGACGATCAGCTCGGCGCCTTGCTCAGATGCAGCTTCGATCTTCGCTGCGATGCGCGGCGGGGCGCTGTCGATGATCTCGGGCGGTGCGCCCTCCCGCCATTCGGCCCATTGCGAAGCGCTGGCCTGCGGATCGGTGTCGATCACCAGGCTGATCTGACCCGCTCTGGTCGCAGCAGTGGCAAGATGGATCGCCAGCGTTGTCTTTCCTGCGCCGCCTTTCTGGCTGACGATAGCGACGGTGAAGGAGTGGGGATGTGGCTTTGTGCTCATGCGCGATGGTCCTCATGTTCACATGTGAAGATGTGGGGATGTTCGGATGTGGCCATATTCAGCGTCCGCGTTCCAGATCCCGAGCTCGCTCCAGATCGCGTTCGCGGTCGCGCATGAGCTCGTCCTGGCTGCGGCTGATGCCGCTGCGCGATACAGGCTTTTCGAGCGTGATATCGCGCTCGCGGTTTTGTAGGACGGCCATCGCGTATTCAGGGCCAAGCTTTTCGGAGAGCTTCTGAAGGTCTTCCTTGAAGCCGGGATAATGGTCAGGCGATTTGGTCCTGGCCTTCGCGACATCCATTGCGCTGGTTTTCTCGCCAGTCCTGGTCTCGACCTGTCGCTGCACACGATCGGGATTGTCGGTCACCAGCGTCGCGTGTTCTGCGATCCGGGTGACAGCGACTAGAAAAGAGGCGGTGCTGTTGAGCGCACGTTCGCGCTCAGACATCATGATGATGCCATCCTTGGCGGTCATGCCCTGTGCGACATGCACATTGATTGCATAGGCGAGATCGAGCCGTTCGAGCATGGGGTCTCCTTGCGGCAGTTCGTGCAGCTTGCCATCGCCCGCCTTTATCGTGATGTTACCACCATCGATCCGCTCGACATGGGCAATATCGCCATTGAGCAAGCCACGTTCGCTGTCTTTCGCGGTCCAGCGAATGCGGTCCTGTTCGTGAAGGGCGATGCTTTTCTGTTCGAAGATGGTGACGGCGTCGTGCTTGAGATTGGCCGGAAGGCGCGAGGGATCGAGTGTCCTGAGTTCTCCGTCGCCCATATGCAGCTCGACCTTGCCGTCCTGCACGTCGACGACCTCGCCACGCTCACCGCGCTGGAAGTTCTGGCTCGGCAGGTTGGTCTGGAATGCGACAATGCGACCTTCGTGGTAGCCTTTGAGTTGGCGTGCGCCTTCGCGGGTGACGGTTACCCGGTCGAGCACATCGAGGCGGACACCATTTGCAGCAAGTTCCCCCCGCGCCGCCAATGCCTTCTGCGCCTCCGCATTGCCCGCGCTGCGCATTGCTCGACCTGCGGCAAGGAGGACAGTGCTGTCGCGCTGATCCTTCGGTAGCTCAGCCCACATATTCGCAGCAGTTTTAGGTATATCGCCCGGCGCGACCTCGATGGTCGCCGCCTTGAGCTCCGTGAATGCCTGATCGATGTCGCCATCACCCAGCGCACGATTGAGCGCTTGCATCTGCGGCGTCTGCGCGCGCAGATTTTCAGCGATGTCGCTCCTGCCGAGATCCAGACCCTGAAGCTGGGCGAACGGCTTGCCCGCTTCGATGGCCGGTAGCTGCTTGATATCGCCCGCCAGGACGAGCCGCCCGACATCCATCCGGTTGGCGAGGTCGATCAGACGTGCGAGCCGGTCGGTTCCGATCTGGCTCGCCTCGTCCACCATCACCAGTGCGCCGCTCAATTCTTCCCGCGCTTCCGCCACCCTTTCCGCGCTGGCACTGCCATCGAGAACCCGCGCATACCGCGCCAGAAAGCCATCCACCGTAGATGCCGGCGCTGCGGTTTTCTCCCCAAACTCACGTGCAATGCGCCCCACGTGAGACAGCGCCACCACATTCCGCCCTTCCTCCCGCGCAATTGCGGCCACCGGAGCCAACGCCGCTGACTTCCCAACACCAGCGCCGCCTTGGACGAGATGGATTCGATCTTTGCTCGTGAGGATATCGGCTCCGGCCTTCTCCTGCCCCTGATTGAGGCGTCGCAGGCCTATAGCCCGCGCCTGTTCTTGCAGGCGTGCAACCACACCATCCCGCTCTGCGATGGGCTCAACGCTGTCCTTTCCTGCAAGCGCCCGAGCAACGACCTTGTTCTCCATGGCCACGGCCTGCTGCGTGGTAAGCATCCGGTCGCGATCGGCCGGGCCGCTGCCAATTAAAAGGCCCCGCTTCTGAAGTTGCTCGATACGCGCCTCGATGGCTTCGACGGTAAATGGTCCCTGCCGCTCGAGCGAATGACGAATCAAATCGTTGCGGCTGAAGGCTGCTTCGCGTTCGCTCAGTTCGCGCGCGGCCGAGGCAACGGCCTGTGCCGCAGCAAACGCTTTTGGTTCCAGACGCCCGAGCCTCTCCGGCACCAGCGGGTCACGATCCTTCGGTGTCAGCCCCATGGCGCTGGCAATTGCCATGCCCTTCGCGCCGATTCCACGAATGCCAGACATTAGGCGGGTCCAGACAGTCTGCTCGGCGCTGGATCGCGCCAGAGCTTTGTCGATCAGAGGTTTGGGATCAAACCCAACACGCTTTGCAGTTTCCTTCCAGCGCTCTTTCTGGCCCGCTATGTCCGGGCCTACCTCCTTGCCCTTGCGCGTCGCGAGAGCCGCCAGTTCAAGTTCTCTGGCGCTGGTTCGTCCATCCTTTGCAGCTTCGGCCATCACCTCAGCGCGCCGGGTCGATAAGGCTTCGATCACCTCGCGCGAAACACCCCTGATCTCGAATGCGCCATCGACCGTCTCCCGAGCGGCGACAGTTTCGTAGCCGAGCGCCTCGACCCTCGCGCGCATTTCAGCGTTATGCACCGCGCTCATCGCGTGCTGCGCGCGGTAGAATTCAGGGTTGTGGACCGCTCGCCATTTGCCATCAGCGGTCTGGGTCGCATTGATGCCGACCGCGTGAATATGGAGATGGGGTTCCTGATTGCGGTTCACATCGTGCAGAAAGCTCGCGACTAGCAAGTTTCCAGTGCGCTCAGGGACAGCGACGCCCAGTTCGTTGTTCCAGATCCGCGCCTCAACGACGTTCTTTTCGGCCCAGCGCAGCGCCACTTTCGCAGACTCCTTGAACGCCTCGATCAGGCGCTTGTCGCCGCCAACCAGCGCCATCAACGACACGGACTTCGAGACGCTGAAGTGGAGTTCGTCGCCGGGTCGGCGAAAGCCGTCATTGGCTCGGATCTCCGAACCGTCGGGCAGCTTGCCTTCAATCACGGCGGCGAAAATGCCCTTGTCGACCGAACCGCTAAGCCCCAGCGCTTCGGCACCCTTGCCAAGCCATTCGCTGGTATCGAGCGACTGGTCGGACGTGTAGTAGTTGTCGGCGGTGTAATAATCGACCGCAGCCGCACCACCCGACACTGGCGCAACATGGATCATGGGCGGTCCTCGTGCGCGATGACACGAAGGCCGAGTTCGCGCTCTGACTCAGGAAGCTGGCAGTCATTGCGGCCGTATTCGCGCTCAATCAAACGGCACATCTGTGCGGGGCTGTCGATCAGTTTTGAAGCCTGCCAGATCGACCACCCATTAAAGAGCCCTGGCAGCACAAGCCCGATCATCAACCCGAGGGCCAGCAGCAATCCTCCGCACGCAGAAAGGAATTTCAGGGACAGCATGCGGTTGTCACCGAGATAAAGCCCGCGCATTTCCCGGGGCTCGCTCGCCAGCTCAATTGTCTTGGCCAGTTGATCGGCGATCTGGGTGAGGCGCGTTTCAAGCGCTTCGAAAAGTTTCGGCTCCAGCTCTTCGAATGCGGTAAGCAACTCTTCGGTCTTGGTCAGGAAAGGCGAAAGGCTGGCTTCGTCCTGCTTGCGAAAGTCGGCCATGAGCCGCTGCTGCGCGAGCCGGTTGGCTTCTTCACCACCGTTCCATTTCTCGTGAAGTTTGTGCTGCATCCGGACGTTGTCCGCCTGCGCCCGGTCCATTTCGATCACGAGCTCTTTTAGCTGATGAATCAAACCGCTGACGGTGGTGTCGAGCCGCGGTCCAGCGTCCTTCTGGAAGATCGCGCGTCCGGCGTCATAAGCCTCGACCAGCTCCTCGGCGACGTCGCGAAGTAAAGCCGCGTTCGAGAGATTTCGCTCGGCAGCGATTCCGGAGAAGCGGGTGTAAATCTGGACAGAAACAGAAGTGTGAAGCTGTTCAGTCTTCGCCATGGCGACCTCCCGGCGAGAGGGACGGCCGCGAAGTCTCCGTATTCCTTAAGTCTCTGATATATGGCGGTTCTACAGACCACCTACAGACCGCAAGTGCGACAGAGCCAGCTTTCCGCAACCAACTACAAAACGGTACTTGCCCCGTATGGCACCGTTTTCCGAGGGTTTGCCACCTCCACCAAATGCAGGTCACCTGCATGGAGTGTGAAATTCTATTTTTGTCGCTCAGCTTCTGGGGCAACGAGATTGGAGGATTTAGAAGGGTTTTGGAAGTTCCAGTGGGGCGCGGCCGGCCGAATGGCCGGGACAGTTGCGATGCTTTTCTGACCGGGCTCATGCCGCATTCTCCCGATAGACATTCGGGTGACCGGCGCGGTTGAGATCGAGGGCCGACATTGGCTGAGGTGCTGTTTCCGGCTCTCGGTCCAGTTCGGTGCAGAAACGCTGGTAGAAGCCATAGGCGAGCCGCTCAAAAGGCCACCCCGTCCCACTGAGTTTGAGGATCGGCAGCGGCTCTTCGTTTAAAGCAGCTTGGAATGCGGCGCGATTGATAGCGACCTGATCGTATGCATCCAGCACGAAATCGCAGAAGGATGCTCCATCAAGACGAGTGAGCATTTCATCCAGATGCTTCGCATCAGGGCCGATACAATGCTGCTCGACCAGCTGCCGAACGGGGTCATTCCAATGGTCGAAATGCTCCAGCCAGACGTCGAACCAGATCGCCCAGGTCAGTCGGTTTTCAGTGCCCGACAACCGCTCACAAATGGCGTCAGCGCTTTGATCGTAGATCGCCTCGAACAAATCGGGCAGGGCTGCAAATATCGGTTCTGGATCAACCTCGCGCAGCAGGATGGCCGCAGCATGCCGCCAGCTCAGAACATCTGTTCGCCGGGGATGGTACGATGGCCACCACGGATTGCCATCTTGCAAGATCTGCCAGAGACCTTCGCTGGTCGAGCGGGTCATGTGGTGTACCCCCTTGCGAGCTTTGTCAGGGAGGCGGAGGCACGCTTCCCAAAGCTGTCGTGATTATCTTGGCCAGACAGTTCTGGTGTGAAGGAACCTTCGCCTAATCTCCCCTCTGGGTAGCCTTGTGCTGCCCTTAGCATGGGCAAGAGGCCAGTGGGGTTGCGCAGCAGTCCAGCCAGGCATTTTCGACCTGATCGGGCTCGATAGCGATGCTCGCCAGGCAATCGGGCATTGCGATCGATGATCACGATGCAGACCGCTGCACGCTCACGACCCAGTCTCTCGCATGCTTGGCCGAATGCAGCCTCTGAAATGCCATGCCAGCGGCATGCAGTGGCTGACGCATCGACAAGATCGCGCCAGCTGATCGGTCGTCCTTCAGGCAAGAGGCATTGATAGTCGGAACTGGCAATTCCAGCGACCGCTGCCGGCGTAACTTTCGTCGCACGATCATCATCACCTATGCCGCAACGAGCGCCGCTACAGTTTTTCGATGAGTTTGATTTCGGTATGTTGGGTGTAACGATTTCTTCCGTCTGGTCGGAAGATTCCGTTGCACCAGAGGGAAGTTCCAGCAGCACCGAGAGAGCTTCAAGCGCATTCCTCAATGCTTCCAGCTTCTCGAGATCATTGATGCGTGAGACGCGACCGCGCGGCAGGATTTCGCCTGCCCGCTCGATTGCGTCCGGATTTTCAGAGGCCCGGACTTCGCGATTCAGTGCCGCAACTTCCTGCTTGAGGCAGAATACCGCGTTAACCTGCAGTTCGATCGCTTCGCGCCGCGCCTGCCATTTGGCCCAGCCATCGATCAGCGGGCGAAGACTGATCCCCGCAAGCGCGACGATATTACCATTGTGACGCTTGCCGCTGCGTCTGGCATGCGGAGTGTGAGTGCGCTCTATGAAACCGGCTTCGAGCAGTTCCGCTTCGGCATTGTGCAGGACCTTGGTCGAGATCCTGAGCTCGCCTGCCATGGTTTGTGGCTGCTCCCAAGTCCCACAGATTTTGCCGGGTTCGAAGTCTGATTGTCGGCATGCTCGAATGAAGTATTGCAGAATGCGAACCGCCATTGCCGAGAGCCGCTCTTTTTTGCAGGTCCCTGGCGCAATCTCAGCGACGAGGTCACAGAGCTTAAAGGGCGTCACACCATCAGGCAGGCCCCCGTGTGTAAGGGAGATGGTCATTTGACACCTCCGGCAAGGTTTGCCCTTGCACCCGATTCGACCATCGCGTAGAAAGAAGAAATAGCAGTGACGCTATGAAATTCGCCGCCGGGAAGGGTGCCAGCCCTTCCGGCGGTTTTTCGTTTCAGCGTTGGTGGACCCGAGCCGTGATATGATAGGATGGTTTTGGCGGCCCTTCGTACAATTGGCGTACAGCGCACCACCCTGGTGTCATTGATAATGATTATCTTACAAATGGTTAGTTGAGATCGCGAACACCCTTCACACGGGTGGGGTCGCAAGTTCAATCCTTGCCGCGCCCACCATCTTTTCAGTCACTTAGCTGAAATCATGGGGCGAGTATGACAGTCGAAGGCGGATATGCTCTTCGGCGGGATGCCTCATCCGATTCCCTCCGGTCACGAAG